>Ga0209347_1004367_pt1 | contig 14805 bp, 14 predicted proteins | sample AutmiccommuBRH23_FD_187382 | JGI IMG/M metagenome (GOLD analysis project Ga0209347, IMG submission 187382) | Deep subsurface microbial communities from Mt. Terri, Switzerland - Autotrophic microbial communities BRH/23 (SPAdes) (version 2) | ecosystem: Environmental > Aquatic > Deep subsurface >... | reverse complement strand
CGGGGGGTGGCAGGGGATCGCCTCTCAGGCAGGCCGCGGGCGCGGCCTCTCCGGCGGATTGCCGCCATGGCTGCGGGATTCTCGGTGACGCAGCCCTGCCCGCCTGCCGGCAGATGTCCGCCGGTTGGGCCGCTCATCCGGACGGCAGGAAGCGACGGGCATCCTCCGGGACGAGCTGATCGCCGAGCCATGCTGCGAGATGAGCAGGGCCGAGATGCCGCAGATCGTCGTTGAAGTCGCCAAGCTGCGGCCGCAGCGACAGAGCGAAGATCCCAGCCTCGCCTGCCCGCTGGCTGAGACGCTCAATGCCGTGCCGGCCGGCAGCGTCCGCATCGGCCGCGATGTAGAGGCGACGGCAGCCAGGCGGGAATGTCAGGCCGGCGAGGTGATTGGCCGAGGTGGCGGCGGCGACCGGCAGCGAAGGCATCACCGTGCGGAGCGAGGCCATCGTCTCAAGACCCTCGCCGGCGGCCATGATCGGAACGGGCTTGCCGGGATCGAGGCCGAGCCAGATGCCGTTGCCGAGGAGGTGACCGAGCGAGCGTCGGGGATCGGCGATCTGCGCCTTGCCGTTGCCGTCCGGAGCGAGCCAAGTTCGCTGCAGACCGGTGATGCAACCGTCGAGACTGGTGACCGCCGCGATCAATGCAGGAAAGGTCTGCGTCTCGCCGGTCACGAGTTCTCGGTAGTAGCAGCCGGGATGGAAGCGCAGGGCGCGCTCACGCGCGGTCAAGATGATGCCGCGGCCGGCAAGATAGCGTTCGGCCAGCGTGCCGGCGATCGGCCGCGACATGCCGAACAGGCGACGCGCCGCGTCGGGGGAACCGCGTGCCGAGGCAGGCTGGCGCTGTGCGCCATGGCCTTGCGCCTGTGGTCGCGGCATGGCCAGAAAGCGTCGCGCTTCATCCGCGACATCGCGGAACTCGAGGAGGCCGCAGCTTTCGCGGATGACATCGAGCAGATCGCCGAATTCTGACGTCGCCTCGTCGACCCACTTTCCTGCTGGGCCCCTGGTGTTGGTTTTCAGCCGCACATGCATGGAGCGGCCGCGCGTGTTGCGGACATCACCGACGATCCAGTGATTGCCGGAGCGATGACCGTTGGAGAGATATTCGCGGCACACCGCCTCGGCATGTTCGCCGAGGCGGCGCGCCAGCTCGGAGGCCGAGCCGGTCATGGTCGCCTCCAATCACGCTGCCGCCGTGCGGTCGGTGACCCCGACCAGCGTGTGGCGATCGAGAAGCGAGGCGAGCATGGCCGAGCCCTGCGCAGAGGACGGGATGAACAGCCTCAACTTCCAGGAGATGATTTCCGAGATCAGGCCCAGCGCCTTTAGCCGCGGGATCATCGCATCGGTGAAGCCGATCAGCTCAACACGGTAGTCGTTCATGACGCGGCTGCGGCGCAGGATCAGGCCTTCGGCGAGCTGCAACCCTATCCGCCCCTCGATCAGGGCGGTCCATGCCTCGTCCGGAGCGAGGGTCGGCACATGGTCGACCCCGAGATTGCGCAACATGGTCGCGACGAGGGTCGGCGCGATGTGACGGCCGATGATGCGCTCGCCGGCATCGGTCTGAATCCGGTAGACTTGGCAATCATGGTCGGGCAGACGCCGCCAGATCGGCAGGAGCAGGCCTGTGACGATGTGGAAGGTGCTGGTGGTGAACTCCGGGACGGCGGCGACCTCCGCCTGCCAGAGTTCACAGAACAGTTTTCGGTCGGCCGGCTGCCAATGGCTTTCGGCAAGAGCGTCGAGGCCGAAGCGCAACTCATCGGTCGGCCGAAGCAGACGCACACGATGCTCTATCGCTCCGTCGTCGAGCATCAGGCTCGCGGTCGGCAGCTGGATCGCCGCGCGGCTTGATCGCGTGTTGACCAGCAGGACCGATTGCGGCTCCGCGCGTGCGATGGCCAGCGCGTCGGCCAAACCGAGAGGACGAACGCGGTCCTTGCGGGCGACGGTCAGCACATGCGATTGCGCGCCCGAAACCGGGTGGGTGTAGACGGTGCGGCGATCGGTGACGACGATGCTCTCCGCGGTGATCGTCTCCAGCCCCTTGTCGTAGGTGCCCGCCGCAAGGGCGCCCTCGACCTTCGCCGTCATAAGCTGTTCGAAGACCTCAAAGAGCAGGTTCTGGGTCTCGATGCGCAGAGCCAGCAGCCGGTTGAGCCAGGTCGTGATCGGAGGCAGCTCGTCGCGCAACCCGCCTTCGTCGGTGGTCAGCGACAGGCCGGTGACCGCCTCGAAGGTCGTGAGCGAGCAGCCCTCGATCTTGCCCTGGTGGAGCAACATGTAGAACTGGCGGAGCGCCGCGCGGGCATAGGGGCTTTCGAGATTGTCCTCAGACCGGAACAGCCCTGCCCCGCCGGTCTGGCGTTGGCCGCGCGTGATCGCGCCCAACGTATCGAGCCGTCGCGCGATGGTGGACAGGAAACGCTTGCCTGCCTTCACATTAGCGGCCATGGGCCGAAACAGGGGCGGCTGCGCCTGGTTCGTGCGATGGGTGCGTCCCAGTCCCTGGATAGCGTTGTCGGCGCGCCAGCCGGCTTCGAGCAGATAGTGTTTGCGCAGCCTCTGGTTCCTGACCCCGAGATCGGCATGGTAGGAGCGGCCGGTACCACCGGCGTCCGAGAAGATCAGGACGCTCTTGTCGTCATCCATGAAGCTTTGGGTCTCGGCCAGATTGGCCGAGCCAGGGCGGTTCTCGACGGCAAGCCGGGCGATTCCGTCGCGGCCGGTCTTCCTGACGATGCGCCGCGAGCGACCGGTTACCTCGGCGACGACATCCGTGCCGAAATGGTGGAGGATCTGGTCGAGCGCGCTGCCGACCGGCGGCAGGGAGGCCAGCCTCTCGATCATTTCGTCGCGACGGCGCACCGCCTCCCGGCACTGGACCGGGTTGCCATCCGCGTCGTGCACGGGCCGCGAATAGACGTTGCCCTCAGCATCCGAATACTCCTCGAACAGCTGGGTCGGGAATGAATGCATCAAGTAGCCGCCTACGTACTCGCGCGGCGTGACATCAACGTGGAGGTCCAACCATTCTTCGGTCGGAATGTCGGCCAGCCGCCGTTCCATCAGCGCCTCGCCGGTCGAGACGATCTGCACCACTGCCGAATGACCGTCGGCGCGGTCCTGCTCGATCGCGCCGATCAACGTCGGCGTCATCATCGAGGTGATCAGATGCGAGAAAAATCGCTGCTTGGTGCTCTCGAAGGCCGAGCGTGCCGCGGCCTTGGCGTTGCGGTTCAGTGTGCCGGAATCGCTGGTGATATTGGCCGCTTCGAGCGCTGCGGTCAGGTTGTTGTGGATGACCTGGAAGGCATTCGCGTAAGCATTGTAGATGCGGATTTGCTCGTCGGTCAGTTCGTGTTCGAGCAGGTCGTATTCGACGCCGTCATAGGAGAGCGAGCGCGATGTGTAGAGTCCGAGTGACTTGAGGTCGCGGGCAAGCACTTCCATCGCGGCGACGCCACCGTCCTCGATCGCCGCGACAAACTCGGCACGGTTGGCGAACGGAAAATCCTCGCTGCCCCAGATGCCGAGACGCTGCGCATAAGCAAGGTTCTCGACCGCCGACGCCCCTGTTGCCGAGACATAGACTACACGGGCGTCGGGCAGCGCATGCTGCAGGCGCAGGCCGGCCTTGCCCTGCTGCGAGGGCGCGACGTCGCCGCGTTCGCCTTTGCCGCCGGCGGCATTTGCCATAGCATGGGCTTCATCAAAGACAATGACGCCGTCGAAATCCTCACCGACCCAGTCGATGATCTGGGCGATGCGGGACTTCTTCCCTTCGCGCTCCTGCGAGCGCAGGGTGGCGTAGGTCGTGAATAGGATGCCTTCGGCAAGGCGGATCGGCGTGCCCTGCCGATAGCGAGACAATGGCTGCACAAGAAGCCTCTCTTCGCCAAGAGCCGACCAGTCGCGCTGGGCGTCCTCCAGCAGCTTATCTGACTTGGATATCCAGATGGCGCGGCGGCGACCCTGCAGCCAATTGTCGAGGATGATGGCGGCGACCTGCCGGCCCTTGCCGCAGCCGGTGCCGTCGCCAAGAAACCATCCACGGCGGAAACGGACAGCGTTCGCAGCACCTTCTGGCGCGGCTGAGACGACGTCGCAGGTCTGATCGACCTTCCACGCGCCGGCGAGATGCCCGCAATGGGCTTCACCGGCATAGATCACGCTTTCGAGCTGGGCGTCCGACAGCAGGCCTTCATCGACGATCGCGTCAGGCAGAAGCGGCCGATAGGACGGTTTCGGCGGCGCAACCGCGGCCATGGCGGCCGACTGGACCAGCGGCGTCGGATGCGGCTTAGCGCGCGGAATGTCGATCGACTGTAGCGCATAGGGCTCGTAGATCGTGTCGGTGAGGCGGCCGCCCTCCTCCGGCATCCAGTCGCGCAGTTCATAGGCAAGGGGAACGGCAGGTGTCCCGCCCGGCATAGCCGGACGGGTGGGCTCCGCCCGGGCGACCGGATGGGCCGGACGGGCGATCTTCGCAACGGACGCCGCGGGTGCGGCGCGCCACGCGGATCGAGCTGCCTTCTGCACGGCGGCATTGCTCAGGATGCCGTTCGACAGGGCGCCGATCGAGTCCGGAAAGCCGCCCGGTGTGCGGCGCGGCAGATCCGAGATCCAGGCCAGCAGCGTCTCGACATTCCTGGCCGTGCCCGGTGACGTCACGAAGCTGGAGGGATCGGCCGCCGGTATCTTGTCGATGATGGTCAGGCGGGTTTCGGCGGTGGTGCCATGGCGGGCATAGACCCGGCCGTCGATCGCCGCGGTGAAGACGATCTTGCCCTGCTGCTGCAGCCGCTCGAAGGCAGGTCGCCATTTCGGGTTTTCCGGGGAAAGGCCGGTGCCGGTGAAGGCGACGAGGCGGCCGCCCGCGCGCAAGCGCGCAAAGGCGGAGGAGAGATGCCGCCATGCCGCGTCGGCGACATGGCCGTCGACATGGGCGCCGACCGTGAAGGGTGGGTTCATCAAGACGACGGACGGCTCGATGCCCGGATTGAGGTGATCGTCGATATGGGCGGCATCGTGCTGGAAGACAGGAACCCGCGGGAAGAGCAGTGCGAGGAGATCGGCGCGTGTCGCGGCCAGCTCGTTGAGGGCGAGCGATGCCCGGGCAATTTCGGCATGGACCGCAAGAAGGCCGGTGCCGGCCGACGGCTCGAGAACGAGGTCTGTCGAGGCGATTGCCGCGGCATGGGCGGCGACGCAGGCGAGCGGCAGCGGCGTCGACAGCTGCTGCATGGCCTGGCTCTCGGCGGAGCGCCGCGTGTGGGTGGGGAGAAGCTCGGCTATGCGTTTCATCATCCCGAGCGTCGCCTGCGGCGAGGCCGAGCGGGACAGGATCGTCGGTCCGTACCGGCGCAGGAACAGGACCTGGGCAGCCTCGAGCGCCTCATAGGCGTCCTTCCACACCCAGAACCCCTGCGCATCGGTGCCGCCGAAGCTCTCGGTCACGACGGTGCGCAGCGCGGCGGTGGTGACGGGTTCGCCCTGTTCGAGAAAGGGTAAGAGCGACACTGCCGCCTGGTTAATCTCCTGGGCGGTGTCGATGGCGTCTTGCGCCGGCGCGGCAAGGGGGGCGACCGTCCGGGCGACGGTCGATGTGGTCGTGATAGTGTTCATGGAGATGTCCTTCGCGGGAGAGAGTGCCAGCCCCGCCGGCACTCTCTGTGCTCCGGCCGGGCCGCGCTCCTTCCGGCCCCGCTCTCCCTCTTGCGACAAGAAGCGAGATGTGGCGAGGGGCTATTCAGGTAGGAGAACTACGGACTGCCCAGCGGCTGGAGGTAGCGGCTACGGTGGGATTAGTGGACCGCTGCGCGTGACCGCAGTAAATGACGACTGGATCCCGCAGCGGGATCGATTCTCACCAGGGAATGCGTCTATGAAACAACCCACACGACCTTTCGTCGTGGAAGTGAAGAAAAAGCGCGGCAGTCCTGCAAAACGGCAGTCGATCTGGGGCGACCTGGACCTTTCTGTTCTAACCGACGACACATTGGCCGTTACCGCGTTCATCTCTGAGCGGGCTGGGAACGATCCCGATCCGGCCATCGAGGTTGACTGCGCGAGCGATGCTGGCTTCGCCATCGAGATCCCATCAGAAGACGGTGATGCGCATGCCATTGCCGACGCAAACCATGCCGTAGCGCAAACCGCTGATGTGGAGACGGAAGGTGCTGCCGAGGAGCCTGTACTGCCGCCTCGAAAACGTGTCAGACGTCGCAAAGAACCAGATTTGCCACGCGGGCAGCGTTGGAAACGTCGGCTGCCAAAAGCGCTTCGTCCGTGAACCGACGGATTGCTCCGCAAGGAATTCTGATCCTGCATTGGTGCTGATCAAGACGCTGGCGGCTCTGCTGCTCATCGGGATCGCTGCGTTGCTCGATGACTATCGTGGATCATGGCGGTAGCGTCGGAATCGGCGCCGGCGCCCGCCTTGCGCTGGTCAAACCAAGCGTGGAACTCTGCCTGACGGCGTGCGCGCGTTTGCCGGGCAATTTCCGGCAGCCTGCGCGTGGGAACATCGGCGAGCCGCTCGGCGGCGTCTTCGAGGGAGGAGAGATTCAAATAGCGCTGGAGATTTGCCGCGAGGCGGGCATCCTTGCGGGAACGCCGTAGGATCACCGTTGCCACTTCGTCGCCGTCATAGTTTTCGAAGCAATTGTCGAAGGCGCGGGTGGGGCTTCGTCCGTAGGCGACAACCTTGGCCGCATAGTTGACGCGGCCGCGGAAGTTCTCAGGATCATTCAGGCGTGACATGTGGTTTCCCCCTGTCTAGGGCCGGGAATGCAGCCCAAAAATGCGAAAGCCCGGCGAGGCGAAGCGTTGAGAGACGTGTTGGAGAAAGGGCCAGGCGGGGCGGTAAGATCCGCTGATCGTTCGAGGATTGGTTGATCATGTCGTCGAGCCGTGCGGCTGCCACCTGTGCAGCCTTGGCGCAATCGGCGTTATTCTGGCGCCGCGCGGAATTGTCGGAATTGATCACGTCACGCGCTGCGGCGGGAACGGCGAGGATCGCGTTCATCACTTCATGCGCGGCGTCTTTTGAGACAAAATCGCCGATCGCCATGGTGCAGCTTCTGTCGACGCCATAGAGGGACCAGAAGGCGCGGAAATCCTTGCCGCGTTTCTGCGCGCTGGCGAGTTCGTCGATAAACTCATTCTCGTCGCGGTAGGATGTCACCTGACGGTCGCGCTCTATGCAGGGCCTCACCTCGAAATATTCGAAGGCGGGCGTGTCACGCATCGTCGGCGACAGGTGATCACGAAATGATGGGCGGCTTGCAGGAGGCGGTATCGCCGATTTGGACACGTTGAGATCGGTCCCGCAGTCGCCGCAGATGTCATCACCGCGGTTCCAATGGTTCGACGGGCAGGCATCTGGCGTATGCGCAAAAGCCGCGCGTTGGTCGGATTCATCACCGAGCAGATAGTCGGCGGTGATTGGAGATCATGCCCGCGACGGATTCCCATACGATGAAGTTCGACACGCCGGACTGTTCGCCAAAACTCGATTGTGCGAGATCGGCAACGACAAAGTGGCGATCCACCGGACCGGGTTCCGGCGTGTATGCCTCCTCGTCGATAACGAAGGCGGCAAAGAAGGCTTTCTTGGCCATGGTAAGTTCCTTTCGAAGAATGCATGGAGCACAGGCCCGCGATCGCCGACCTTTCGGCGTCGACGTGCCTATGTGATCAGGACGGCGCTGGACGGTTGGGTGCCGCCGGTCGGATTCGATCAACGATGAAGACTTCGTCCGTATTGGCCTCGAACAGCATCAGGATACGGTTGCCGACCGCGACGCACTCGTTGATCCACTGACGATCGGAATCGCGGTATTTTGCAGCGCGATCGGGCGAGACATATACGATGGTGAAATGCGACAATGTCTCGCCCGTCGGCGCGGCGTAAAAGTATTCCATCACCTCGATCACGACGCCGCCGGTGCTGTAAGAAGTCGAGACCGTGTCGCCGGGCCTGACCAGATCGCCGACGGTCGGGGGAGCCCAGCGGCGTACGTCGGTAACGACGGCGATCTGGAACCCCAAGGCTGGCGGTGTAGGTCGAGTGCGCCTCCCAGGTGTGTTTGGCCGTCGGGGACTGCTTATGATGGCTCCGCATCGCTCGCCCCTCCCCTCCTCAACCGTGCGCGGACGTTCTGCATTCGGTTGTCGATCTCTTCGTCGGAGAGATCCTCCAGAAGCATGAGGGTGGTGCCCTGCCCGACGGCGTAAACAAGGATCGTCCGCTTGCCGTGATGTTCGACGGGCCAAGCCTCCGGGTTTGCCTCGCCGGCGATGCCTTTGAAGTCGGCATGGGCGGCGGACCAGATTGCCTCGAGCTTTTCCTCGCGCGTCATGCTGTCGACGGTGCCGGTCTCATGGGCGATGATCGCCTCGCGCATGGCGTCCGGACTGCGTTTGTCGGAGAGGTCGCAGAAGCCGTGGAACCACCGTTCGCGGCCGCGGATTCTGATCGCGAAAAACACGCTGGCGACGTTGCCGGACTTAAACTCAGAGATACCGAACATGCCCGTGCGCATGAAAAGCGGCGGCAGGAGAGCGAGCATGAAGTGGTATTGCTCGGCGGCAATCTCGAAATATTCGCCCGTATAGGGCGTGCCGGAAATTGGATCGATACCCGGCGCGTCTTTGTGCCGGTTGAAAAGCTGGAACATCTGCTCGCGGGTTGCGACGCCGTCGAACACCTTCCAGAAAGGTGGGTGTGAGGTCATGGAGGTTCTCCTCAGCGCGGGTCGACGCGTGCGGCGTGACCTGGAACGAAGGAGCCCGGCGCGATGGCCGGGCTCGGGGTGAATGGGATGGTGATCGCAATGCGGATAGCGCGGATGACCGTGGGCGTTGACGGCGTCGGTTGTCGTCCTCAGCGAGATTCAGGCTGCGTACCGGCTGGCAGAAAGCGCACCGTCTCGACCCACACCGGTGATGGCGCGGACAGCCGCGACGAGCGCCGGAATGTCGTCGAGCATGTCGAGAGCGACGAAGTGATTGGCCCCGCCGGTATAGTCTTTGCGGCCCTTGCAGGTCCGGATCAGGATGCCATGGCCCGAGGACAGGCCGAACTGGCCGACCTGAATGTAGGCCCGGTCATGGTGCAGGGTGATTTCGCCGGAGGCGGCGATACCCGCTCTGTTCGAGCGAAGGTCAAAACTGCCCGGTGGCAAGGCAAGTTCGGCGGCAAGCTTCTTCAGCCGCGAACGGGCTGTCGTGTGAAAACGTCTCTTCTGCTGCTCGTCATAGGAGCAGCTTCTGTTCCAGTCGAACATGTCGATCTCCATGAATGAAACAGGCCCGGCGAGCGCTTGCGCGATCGCGGGCCTGTCATCGGTTGGGATATGGTGAGGAAGTCAGTCAGGCGGCCGCGCGGCCCTCAATGACGTCGGCGCCGACCTCGTCGGCGGAGACCTCCTCGAGATAGGCCCGGCTGTACCGATTGCTGGCAAGCCAGCGTTCGGCCGCCTCGCGATCCCTGGCGAGATGCAGGAGTTCCGAGCTGTCGCCGAGGTTCTGCAGGACGCGGATCATGCCAATTGCAGGGCGCTCGACGATATCGAAGCGCAGGTTGCTTTCGACGGACCAGATGCGGCGGGCCGAGACGACGATGATGCCGCCTTGCCCGAAATCGCCTTCATGCAAAGTAAAACAGGCCGGCGAAGTGTAGGTCGGCCGCTCGCGCGGTGGTTCCTTCTTTACCAGGCGGCCGGTGCCGTTGCGGCTCTCCCAGGCAGACAGCTTCTTTCTGAAGCGCACCGGCGGCCTCGCTGTGCCGTCGGAATAGCGGATAATGCTTCCCAGAGAGGCGCAATCGTAAATCGTATGTGCGGACATGCGTATGTCTCCATGTCGGAAAACGAGAAAGGGCCCGGCGGGATGCCGGGCCCGGTGCGAAGCGGGAGGCCGTTTACTCGGCGGCCTGAAGGTGGTCAGCGTCGTCGTCGGCGACGGTTGGTTCCTCGGACGCTGTATCGGCGAGGAAGGCCGGCAACTCGGCGGCATCGCCGTCGAGAGCCGTGTCGTCCGACACTTCACCGGTGGCGGCCTGGCCGGGGTCGGCTACCGCGGCATCGCCATCGAGGCGCAGCGGCTCAGGCAGCCAGTTCGACCCTTCGAGAAGACGAGCGGCCTCACGTGCCATCAAGTCCTTCTTCATGTGGTCGATCAGCTGCGCGGAGTCCTCGCCGCGCGCCTCGCGCACCGCCTGGACGATACGGGCCTTGGTGACGCGGCCGAGATAGTTATCCACCGTAGGCGACCAGCCAGCCTCGACCATGTCGAAGCCGAGCGTGGCGGAAAGTGCGTCGGCATGAGCAAGCGCGCCCGGCCGCTTGTTCCAGGGCTCGACCCCGGCGTTGAGCGACAGCGACGCGCAGTGCGCGAACAGCGCCTTGCGGCTCGCCTCGTCGAGACCGAGCAGGAACTCCCAGAGATTCTTGCTGTCGGGCATATCCCTGTCCCAGGCCTCGTGCCGCTCGGCGATCTCCTTCGCCCAAGGCGTCTCGGCCAGGCCCAGGACCTGACCGAAGCTGTTGCTCATCAGGCTGATCTCAAGGCAGCTGTCCTTGGCGAACCGGTAGAACACCTGCAGTACGAGGGCGTGGAGAACCGTGACGAAAGCGATGTCGAAGTCACTCGCCAACGCGTTGCGCAGCGCAAGCGTCTTCTGCGCGGTGAGATCGAAGACGAGCCGTTCGGGCAGCGGCTTGATGCCTTCATCTTCCGGCTCTTCGGCCGTGTCGGACGCCCCGTTTACGGACCGACCGTTGACGACAACACCTTCGGAACCGACCTGGCCGGACTGAGATGCGTAACCATCCCCGTTGTCGGCCTCTTCGTCGTCAGCGTCCGCGTCGACCCGTGGTTCGTCCTCTGGACGAACGAAGCCGGCGTCGATCTGCAGCTGGCCTTTGGCGCCGAGCGTGACGAACACGCCGGCGATGGCCTTCTGCGCCGGATCGTAAACTTGGGGACGATCGCTGAAAGCGTCGAGTTCGGCGCCGAGTTGATCGAGCTTGTTCTCGATCTCCTGGTCGGCATCCTCCATCTCGGCATACTTCGCATCAAGCGCATCATACTCGGCCTTCACCGCGTCGTAGCGGGCGATCTCCTCGTCGCTCAGCTCCGCCGGCTCGGCATAGACGCGTCGCATGCCGGAGGTGTGACCGTACGGGAAGCTGATCGCCGCTTCGACCCACTTCCAGCCATCGGCGCGAACAGCCTCGGCATCGATCTTCAGCTTTTCGAAGACCAGCTGCTCGAGGAGAGCCGCATCCTGGAACCAGCCACCGGAATCCTGCTCGAACAAATCGCGCAGGATGACGCCGCCGGCGGCGTCATAGGCTTCGGCGCCGACATAGACCGCGCGGCGATCGTCGGCGCGAACCGTCGTCTCCGTCAGCAGGCGTCTGATGTAATAAGGCTCCTGCATGTTCGGGTTGCCGGAGATGCGCTCCCAGACTTGCTCCTGCCGGGCATGGTCGTCGGAGATCGAGAACGCCATGATCTGCTCGAGGCGGATTTCATCCTCTTCGTAGAGCTCGAGCAGTTTTGGCGATACCGAGGCGAGCCTCAGCCGCTGCTTGACGGTCGCCGCCGACACGAAGAAGCGGGCGCCGATCTCCTCGACGTCGAGGCCCTGCTCTCTCAGTGTCTTGAATGCGCGGAACTGGTCGAGAGGATGCAAGTTCTCGCGATGCACGTTCTCGGCAAGCGAGTCCTCTTCGGCCGAGGTCGTTCCGCTGCGGTTGACAATGCAGGGGATCGGCTCGTTCTTCGCCAGACGCTTCTGCTTGACGAGAATGCCGAGCGCGAGATAGCGGCGGCCGCCGGCGGGTACTTCGAAGGTGCCGGTTTCCTCGCCGTCTCCATCGAGCACGGGACGGACGTTCAGGCTCTGCAAGAGCTTCCGCCGACCAATGTCGTCGGCGAGCTGCTCGATAGTGACGCCGTCCTTTACCCGGCGGACGTTCTCCTGGGACAAGACAAGCTTGTCGTAGGCGATGTTTTCCGAGGGGTTCATTGCGATCTTCTGAATGGCGCTTTTTGCCATGGTCAGGGTCTCCATGACGGGCGGCGCGGGGCCTCTCCCCGAACCTCCAAACCCGTCAGGAACCCTCCCCTCCCCCCTCTGCCTCTCGCCCCGCCGCACACACCGTCGGCCTCAACGCGGTTCGGTGACATCAACCCGACCGGGCCTTGCGCAGAGCTTCGAGCATGCGGGCATGATCCATCAGGATGTGGATGAGTGCCTGGCGATCCACTATGACTGTCTTGCTGGTGCTGCGCGTGCGGTCCTGGCGTTTATGCAGGCTCTCGAACTCGTCCAGGGTGGTGTAGAGTTGGAGAATGGGGAGACCGCTCATGGCCCGGTCCTCCGTTCGTCCGGCAGTTGCACCAGTTCGAACATGATATCGCCGCCAGCATTGAGCTCGGTGGCAAGCCAGGTGCTGATGCCGACCGGGTTGAAGAATTTGACCACCGGGACATGGTCGCCGCCGCTTTCGCGGCCATTGGCGAGGAGTTGTTCGCGCTGATCAGGTGTCAGGAGCGGCATTGGAGTGTTGGCGGTATCGTGCATCGGTAGTGCTCCCTGACGGGCGGATCGAAAGTCCACCTTTCGACCTTGTGGCCGTCACGACCAAAAACGCCGTCCTCTGCCAGGAGGACGGCGCCGTAAGCGAGGATTATTGAAAAGAGGATCTCGCGAATCCTGATATCTCCGGTCGCGGCGGATCAGTGGACGAGATCGAGAAGCTTCTTGGCTTTGCCCTCCATCTCGAGCCGGACATCCTGATGCTGCTTGTCGCGAGCGACCCGGGTGATGCCCTGCACGAAATCGAACACCGACGCCGGTGGATAGCCTTCGTCGGTGAGCACGGCATCGATGATCTTCGTGGTTTCGCCCTTCGAGAAGCCGCGCTTGCGCAGGAATGTTGTGCGATCGTCGTCGTCGCGCGCGATGATGCGCTCGCGCGCCGCCTTGATGCCGTTGATGAAGGGCATCGGCGAGGAGTCGGCGAACTGGATCAGCGCCGGTTCGGTTTCGAGCGCAAAACGGGAGGCGGCATATTTGGAGTGCCGGATCGTGATCTCCTGGAAATCCTCGACGCCCCAGAGATTCCGGTTACAACACACGGCACGCAGGTAAAAGCTTGCAATTCCAAGAGTTTTCGAGCCAACCTCGCTGTTCCAGGCGTAAAATCCGCGGAAATAGAGATCAGGTTCGCCATTAGGCAACCGCCCGGCTTCGATCGGGTTGCGATCGTCGACAAGGAATATAAAGATATCGCGGTCGGAGGCATAAAGTGTCGTCGTGTCCTTCGAAATATCGACATTTGGGTTGTAGATGCTGGTCGACCAGTCCAGCACGCCCGGCACTTTCCATCGCGTGTCGCCGGTGCCGTTGCCAGCGATCTTCTGCACCGCCTCGACGAGTTCATGGTCGAATATTCTCCCGTAGTCCGGGCCTGTCACAGCTCGAAGCTCGAGACGGCCGTTCTCGATTTCGAGCGTCTTCACCTGCTCGGCCCGGTGCGTGGAAAGGCCATATTGCAGGTTGATGCCTGCGAGCGCCGCCGGAAGCTGGCGCAGATAGGCGGCGGGTGCGCCGACCAGGCTGGCGAGCTGACCGAAACTCCAATGCGTTGGGGCAAGAGGCGCGGGCGCGTCCGGCAGCATCAGCGTCATGCGCTCGGGATTCTCGCGGGAAGCCTCGACGCGGATCGCTCCGCTTTCCACGATCCGGGTCTTGCTTCGTGCCGACCGCCGTTTCACCGAGTTGTGGAGATCGGTGAGGGACAGATAACGTTCGTCGTCTGGCCGATTGAACCATTCCGACGATACGCGGCCGATGCGCTCGCCGCGGCTGACGTCGACTTTGTAGCCATTGCGCGCGATGCGTGCCGGCGCCTGAATTTCCATCTGTGTCATGGGTTTGCTCCGCGGCGGACGCTGGGAGCCTCTCTCCCGGACCGTCGCCCGCCACTGCAAGTCTCCCGCCCTCTCCCTCTGCTGGCCGGCCTGCCGCGCAACCGAAGCGCCCACGGTGCCAGAGCCCGCGTCAGGGAAACGCGCCCGAAGGGTGAAGACCGGCCGCAGGCCGGGCTCGAGCGAACCCGCAGCCCGATCCCGAAGGGTGACACACAAAAAGGCATCATTTGCAGGTAGCGCGCTGTGGGCAAACGCATCCCTCCCCCGTCAGGGACAAGCCGGGTTGCTTCGGTGGTAAAATCATGAATCAATATGCGGGGGATGCGGCGGCGTCCGGAGCAATGGAGGCAATGCGACGATACAGAGTTGCTGAGCAGGTAATCGAGGAGGCGGCATCGGATCTTCAGCATGCGCTTGCGGATGCTCATCGCAGAAAGATCCGACCGCTTTGCCTGTGCAAGGAGCCGAGCCCCGCGATGTATATTGCGCGGGTTGGCGACCAATACGTCGTCAAGCGGATGCCGCTTTCCGGCGGCGGTCACGAGCCTTCATGTTCCTCATACGAGCCGCCTGACGAACTGTCCGGTCTCGGCGCGCTGTTGGGCAACGCGATCCAGGTCGATCCCGAGAGTGGAACGGTCGCGCTGAAGCTGGATTTTAGCCTGTCGAAGGTTGGCGCGCGATCTGCGCCGGCAGCTGGCGCAGGAGGCGCGGACAGCGTGGTCGGGGACACCAAGAAATTGTCCCTGCGCGGCCTGCTTCATTTTCTCTGGCATGAAGCCGAACTGACTGTCTGGACATCGCGGTGGGCTGGCAAGCGTCGTTGGTGGAATATCCGTTGG
>Ga0209347_1004365_pt1 | contig 14810 bp, 12 predicted proteins | sample AutmiccommuBRH23_FD_187382 | JGI IMG/M metagenome (GOLD analysis project Ga0209347, IMG submission 187382) | Deep subsurface microbial communities from Mt. Terri, Switzerland - Autotrophic microbial communities BRH/23 (SPAdes) (version 2) | ecosystem: Environmental > Aquatic > Deep subsurface >... | reverse complement strand
CAACACGGAGACCAGCTGGCAGGTGATCGACAAGCTGGTTCAGATCCGGGGCGGGCGCGGCTACGAGACGGCCCAGTCGCTCGAGGCACGCGGCGAAAAACCGTGGCCCGTCGAGCGGATGCTGCGCGACATGCGCATCAACCGCATTTTCGAGGGGACCAGCGAGATTCAGCATCTCTTCATCGCGCGCGAGGCCGTCGATCCGCACATGAAACGAGCCGGCGTCATTCTCAAGCCCGAAACGCCCACTGGTGAGAAAGCGGCTGCGGGAGCGAAAGCGGGCGCCCACTACGCGATGTGGTACCCCTCTCTTTACGCCGGCTGGTCTCGCAAGCCCTCCTACTCGGAGTTCGGCCGCCTCGACCATCACATGGCCTACGTCGACCGGACATCGCGCAAGCTGGCACGCTCGATCTTCCACGCGATGATGCGTCACCAGGCGAAGCTCGAGAAGCGGCAGCGCGTCCTTTTCCGCCTCGTCGACGTCGGCGTCGATCTCTTCGCGATGGCCGCCACCATTACCTACGCCACCGCGCTCGCCAAGCGGGGCGGCGCCGAGAAGAACGCACCCGAGATCGCGGATGTCTTCTGCCGCGACGCGCGCCTCCGCATCGAGCAGAACTTCGGAACCCTGTTCGACAACCACGACGAGTTCTCCTACAAGGTGGCCCTGAAGTTCCTGAAAGGGGACTACCAGTGGCTCGAGGGCGATCTCGTCGAAGGCGTCGCGCCGACGCCCGAACAGATCGAAGAAGCAGTCGCAAAGATGAAGTAAGTGGCAGAGGATCCTTTCCTCTGCCAAACGTGCAGAAAAACAAAGGGCGAGCCCACCGCGGGCTCGCCCTTCTCCTGTCTGGCGGCAGAGGAAAGGATCCTCTGCCACAACTCAGATCTTCCGGAAGATTCCCTTCCCCGCGAAGACCGCGCCGTCGCAGAGATCCTCCTCGATCCGAAGCAGCTGGTTGTACTTCGCCATCCGGTCGCTGCGTGAGGCAGACCCGGTCTTGATCTGGCCGACGTTCGTCGCCACCGCGAGGTCCGCGATCGTCGAGTCCTCGGTTTCGCCCGAGCGGTGGGACATCACCGAACGGTAGCCTGCCCGCTTCGCCATCTCGATCGTCTCCAGCGTTTCAGTGAGCGTTCCGATCTGGTTCACCTTCACCAGAATCGCGTTGGCGATCGACTTCTCGATCCCCTCGGCGAAAATCGCAGGATTCGTCACGAACAGGTCGTCGCCCACGATCTGGATCCGGTCTCCCATCGCGCGCGTCATCGCCGCCCAGCCGTCCCAGTCACCCTCGGCCATCCCGTCTTCGATCGAGATAATCGGATACCGCTTGAGCAGCTCGTCGTAGTAACCGATCATCTCGGAGGGAGAGAACTTCTTCCCTTCGCCTGCCAGGTTGTAGGTCCCTTTCTCGTAGAACTCGGAGGCCGCGGCATCGAGTCCGAGCCAGATTTCCTCGCCAGGCCTGTAGCCGGCCTTTTCGATGGCTTTCAGGATGAAGTCGAGCGCCTCGGCGTTCGAGCCGAGATTGGGCGCGAAGCCGCCCTCGTCGCCCACTGAAGTCGCGAGCTTCTTCTCTCCGAGGAGCTTCTTGAGAGCGTGGAATGTCTCCACGCCGGCCTGGAGCGCGCGGCTGAATGAAGGAAAGCCCGCCGGGATGATCATGAACTCCTGGACGTCGAGGTTGTTGTCGGCGTGAGCGCCGCCGTTGATGACGTTCATCATCGGGACGGGGAGGGTTCGGGCACCCGGCCCTCCGAGGTAGAGGAAGAGCGGAAGGCCAGCCGTCTCGGCTGCGGCTCGGGCGACGGCGAGGGAAACGCCGAGCATCGCGTTCGCGCCAAGCTTCTCCTTAGTATCGGTGCCGTCGAGCTGCTTCATGAGCAGGTCGATCAGCGCCTGCTCGCGCGCGTCCATCCCCTCGATCTCCTTGGCGATTGTGTCGTTGACGTTCTCGACGGCCTTCAGAACGCCCTTGCCGAGATAGCGCTTCTTGTCGCCGTCGCGAAGCTCGAGCGCTTCGCGCGACCCTGTGGAGGCGCCGGAAGGAACGGCCGCGCGCCCCAGGGCTCCGGAGTCGAGCAGCACATCGACTTCGATGGTCGGGTTACCGCGCGAATCGAGGATTTCACGGGCAAAGACTTCGTTGATCTTGAACATGGGACGAACTATATCTTGCGGGGCAAGAGCGGCTCAATCGCCGTCATGTCCTAGCCGGTGAACCGGCCAGGCCCGTTCAATGCCCGTTCGCAGCCGCCCTCAGAGTTCGTCGCCCTTCTCCAAGATCCTCGGCGATCCAGGAGCGGATCAGATCGAGAGCCTCTTCATCGACGACCGCCGTTCCGAGCGGCGGCATCTGCGACGCCGGACGGCGGGACGACATCCGGTAGACGATTGCGCTGGCCTCGGGAATCCCCGGCGCGACCCGGCGCGACTCGACGGGAGACAGGCCGGGTGTCACGTAGTCGCCCGCCACGTTGACGGCGGTCGAGTAGCCGGGAGCCCGCTCCCAGCCGAGGCTGGTCGGGACGTGCTGCAGATACAAACCGAGCGACGCGAGCGGTCCGGTCTCGTTGTGACAGCTTCCGCAATTCGCCGAAAGGTATCCGAGCACGGCGCGCTCTCGCGGGGACCGCGCGTAAATCCGTGGAGCGTTATCGATCAGATCCTGGGGACGGGGGGCGAGCAGCCCGAGGCGGTCGAGCCTCGTGAGCGTCATGGAGGATCCATCCAGCGGCTTCGCATGCGGAGCCAGCGGATCGCGGTCGTCCGAGAGCTGGAGCGCGTTGAACCCGAGCACGGGCGTTCCTCCCGACTCGTGACACGCCCGGCAATCCGGCTCGCTGGGAATCGAGTAAGGGTCCGTTCCGCGAATCTGGTAATGATTCCGGATTCCTTCCGCCGGTGCGAGGTAGGCCTCGGTCTGCGCCTCATCCCATACGTACGTTGCGAACACCCACTCCTCGGAGCTCGCGCGCCAGAGAAGACGGGTCTCGATCCTTCGCCCGTCGAACGCGAACTCCTTCCAGAGCTTCGTGCCGACCGGGAACACCCATCGGTTCACGTTGCTCGCGTCGATCGTCGTTCCCGCGGGAAGCTCGATCCAGCGCGACTTGGCGGCACCGTCGGTCCAGAGGGGATACTGCGGCTCGAAGGGGAGAACGCCGGGCGCGATCCGGCCGGAGGAGAGCTCGGCGTAGAGGCCGGTCTCCGACAGCCGCTGCGGCGCGGGGGAGGAACTTGAATCTCCTCCCGCGCGCGCAGCTCCGACGACGATCGCCAGTGCGATCATGATCGTGCCCGCTGTGAATACTCGTTTCACGGCATCATCTCCCCGGGATTCGTCTCAGTTTTTCGCCTTCGGCTCGACCGGCTGCGGAACTTTGTTCTTCACCGGGGCGAGCGACTGCAGGTAGGCGTAGATCGCCTTCAGATCCTCGTCGTTGAGCGATCCGATCATCGACCACGGCATCGGCGGAAGGATCGGACGCCCGATCCCGAGATGGCGCCCCGTGCGCAGCGTGTCGACGAACTGCTTCTCGGTCCACTTGCCGGTGCCGGTCGCCGGGTCGGGGGTGAGGTTTGCCGCGAAGCTCACGCCCCATGGCCCCGCGAATGCCGTGTTCGTCGCCCCGCCCATCCAGATCCACGGACCTTCCGGGAGCTCCGGCGGGGGAGGCATCACGAGGCCTTCCGGATGACCGGTGAGAGCGCGCGTCATATCGGGCTCCGGCCCGTGCTCTCCCATCATCCAGGGGGTATGGCAATCGTTGCACCCCATGGCCTTGACCAGGTAAGCGCCCCGCTCGACCGGGGTCTTCTGCTCGGAATGCGGTTTGCCCGGCTGACCCAGGGCTGCGGTCGCCACGACTGCCACGATTACGGTCATCACCATCAGTTGCTGCTTCATCGAACTCTCCTTCTGTCTGGTTCGAGGGCAATCTACGGCGCAGCGATGTAATCGGTTTCTCATTTATCGCTAAACGATTCCTAAGAGTTCGCTAAGAGGCGGTGAGCCGGAAAAAGGGGCGGCGCTTCCTCAGTGCTCAGCCCGATACCTGCAGTACAGAGAGGAGTGGCATTCCGGGACGGGTTCGGGCGTTGAACCCTTTACTCATGGCCGCCTTACCTGACTTCCGGCTGCTTTTCGAGGCCGCACCGGCGTCCTACCTCGTTCTCGACCCGGACTTCCGGATCCTCGCCGCCACCGACGCCTATCTGGACGCGACGGCGACTGCGAGAGAAGAGGTGGTCGGCCGGAATCTGCTCGACCTCTTCCCGGGCAATCCGGACGACACGGGCGGCGTCGGCACGCAAAGCCTGCAGTCCTCACTCGAGAAGGTGATCCGGACCGGCGAACCGCATACGATGCGGGCGCAGAGGTACGGCATCCGCCGGAGCGGACGCGAAGACGGAGCCGACCGCCACTGGACTCCCGTGAACACGCCGGTGGTGGTCGACGGGGAGTTGAAGTACATCATTCACGGACTCGAGGACGTAACCAGCCGCGTGCGTCTCGACGAGCTGCGGGACGAGAACGACGAGACGACCAGCCAGCTCTTCTCCCTGCGCGAAGCCGATCACGAAAAGGACGAGTTCATCGCGATCATCTCCCACGAGCTCCGCACGCCGATGACCTCGATCCTCGGGTGGACGCGGATGCTCGCTCTGGGAGGGCTGGACGAGCCGACCCGGCAGGAGGCGCTCGAGTCCCTCGAGCGAAGCACGCTGGCGCAGGCGAAGCTGATCGAGGACCTGCTGGACGAATCGCGTATCGCGTCCGGCAAGCTTGCCCTCGATCCCCGTCTCCTCGACCTCCGGACGGTGGTGCACAGCGCGATCTCGATGGCGCGCCCGGCCGCCGAGGCAAAGGAGATCCATCTGGAGGTGGAGGAAGGAGACGAAACCTGCCAGGTGCTCGGCGATCCCGCGCGACTCCAGCAGGCCGTGGGCAATCTCATCGGCAACGCGATCAAGTTCACTCCGGAGAGAGGAAAAGTCTTCGTCCGCGTCGGGTGCGAGCGCTCGGAGGGGTTCATCGAGGTGACCGACACCGGACGCGGCATCACCCCGGAGCTTCTTCCGCATCTGTTCGAGCGTTTTCGTCAGGGAGAGGGGCAGGCCGTCGAACGACAGAGCGGACTTGGGCTCGGGCTCTCGATCACCCGCCACCTGGTGGAGCTGCATGGAGGCTCGGTCGTCGCGTCGAGCGCGGGCGAGGGCCAGGGTTCGACGTTCGCGATCCGGATCCCACTCCACGAGGGAACGTCCGAGGACATCAGAGATCGCGATGCCGCGGCGCGAGCCAGGGCCTTGCCGCAGGTTACCGGGGTTCATGTCCTTCTGGTCGAGGACGAAACCGACAACCGTAAGGTGCTCTCAGCCGCGCTGAGGCACTGTGGCGCGGAGGTCACCTGTGCCGGGACCGCGGCGGACGCGCTGAAAATGATCAGCCAGGCGCGGCCCGACGTTCTGATCTGCGACATCTCGCTGCCCGATCTCGACGGCTGCGAGCTGCTCCCCCGGCTCCGTTCGGCGGAGGAGGGGACGGGAACCCAGACGCCGGCGCTCGCTCTCACGGTCCTCGGCCGGCCGGGCGAGCAGGCGCGGATCACGGCCGCGGGCTTCGACGTCTTCCGGCAGAAGCCGATCGACCCCGTCGACCTCGCTCACGAAGTGGCGCGTCTCGCGAGCGGGATGCGCGCCACGGATTAAATCGCCACGGCCACCCGCGGTGGCGAGTGAGCGACGGTTTCCGCGACGTCTCTCGGATCAGCGGACGACGGCGTAGCGGGCCAGAATCAGACTCGAGCCGTCGAAAGTTCGCGTGTCCAGCAGGCGCAGGGAACCGGGAGGCCGGGCCTCGAAAGCCGGAACGCCATCGACGAGCACGCCCGCCCCGATCATGAGGTGGAGCTCGTCCACGAGGCCGTTGGCAAGCAGGTCATTCCAGAGCAGGTGACTGCCGAATATGAGAATCTCCCGCCCCCGCTGCGCCTTGAGTGCCGCAACCTCGGCGTGCGCGTCCGCGCGCCGCACCACGCGCGTCGGTCCCCATCCCTCGACCTGGTCCGCGCTCAGGCTGTCCGAGACCACGACCTTTTCGATGGCTGTGTTGAGGCGCGAGATCTCGCGCTCTACGGCCGGCTGGCCCTCGTCGTCGGCAATTGCCGGCCAGTAGGCGCGAAAGCCTTCATACGACTTGCGCCCGAGGAGGAGTGTCAGCCGCGCGGAGTCGCTCCGCGTTGTAATCGGAGAACCCTTCACCGAAGGGCATGACCATGACGTCTCCGCCCGGGCCGGAGAAAAAGCCGTCCAGCGAAATGATGTTGCAGACGATGAGTTTGCGCATGGGTAGGAGGCCCTTTTGTGAATCAGCAAGCCCGTTGAATCAACGGCTAAAGCGCTTTGCGGTAAATCGCAAGCCCATGCCCCTGGTGAATGATGTTCTCCATCAGCTCCCAGCCGCAGCGCTCGAGCAACGTGTTCGCGGTGCTCGTGCCGCAGTAAATCGAGGGAAAGCCCAGACCGCGCGCCTCGGTTTCGAGTGCCTCGATGAGCTGAGCTCCGATCCCTTTTCCGCGCTCAGACGGTTTCACCAGGCCCGCGGCCGCCCAGGGCGAAAGATGGCTGTGGCTGGCGATCGAGTCCGCCTTGAGGGCAGCGATCCCGCAAAGTTCGCCATCCTTGAATGCCACGACTCCAATTGGCAGACCCTCGCCATTCGCGAAAGACCTAAGGTCCTGTTGCGCGTCACCCGGGCCGGTCTGACCGTAGTACTCCGGCCATTCGGCCTCGAACCAGTGCCTCAGCTGCGGCAGAGCTTCAGGATGCATTGCCAGCAGACCGATCTTGACGATGCTCTTCATTGACCAGACGTGCGCCCTGGTTCCCTAGTGCGATTCGAGCGTCACGTTCTCGATGTCATCTCGACCGAGGTTCTCCACCACCTGCAGGACTCCTGGCGTCTCCGTCAGCGTCAATCGCCGTGGGCCGCTGATGAACGAGATCTCGCGAAGGCCTGCGTCCTCGAAGGTCGAGGTTGTGATCGGTCTTTCGGGCTCCCAGGTTGCCAGGACATCCACCAGCGACTGCATCAGCGACGATGACGACGCGGAATGCAGATTCTCGCTGCCGACGAGACGCGTGATTCGCGTGAGTCTTCCCTCCTCGAAAACGAGAAAGGCGTCCGGCGATTTCGAAGGATCCTTCCACACCAGGCGCGCGTGTTCTCCGAACTCGTCGTCGTACTGAAGGCGGACCGGACCCCTTCTGGTGTCGACACGGGTTTCGTATCTCACGCCTTTCTCGATCGGTTTCGCGACCGGGTTACCGGGAAGACTGTCGCGGGCAAACTCCAGTCGAGCGTCCTCTCCAGCCGGCGCTCTACGTCGTCCGGCGTCTGACCCAGGCTGAGGACGATCGAGCCGAGCCTGATGTCATCGCCGCAAACGGCAGGTGAGGCGATGAAAAGAAAACAGAGAAATCCGAAGGCGATCACCAGTCGCATAGCTCCTCCGCAGGAATGATTTGGAAGAAATTATAGATCCCGGGGCAGAGAGAATGCGGCCGATGGAGGGGTGAGTCCGGTGCAATGACGGCGGCGATGCTGTCATTCAAGGATCGGCCCGCTGCCCATGAGCGAGGGCTGCGCAAGACGGTAACCACTTCGCAACCAGCTCGGACTGGTTGAGGCTGTAACATTCCGGGAAGACACCCGTATCTCAATTCGCTGCTCTCCTTCGCGGCCGGATATCCGTCTATGTGGAACCGAATGGTCCGCAGCTGCATCATTTTTCTGACCGCGTCGCTGGCGGCTCTCCCCAGCGTGGGCGCACCGGTCTCGACCCCGCACGTCACCGCGGAGCTGCTGCTCGACCGCAGTCACGTACGTCCCGGCGAAGAGTTCCGCCTGGGGCTGCATCTCCGGATGAAGGAGGGGTGGCACACCTACTGGAAGCACCCCGGAGACTCCGGCGAGCCCACCACCATCGACTGGGTTCTTCCGGACGGCTTCACCGCCGGACCGATCCTCTGGCCGCAGCCGCAGCGGATCTCCCTGGAGCCGCTCACCACCTACGGCTATGAAGGCGACGTTCTTCTGCTCGTGCCGATGCGCGCACCGGCTGCTGCCACCGCGGGAAGCCGCGCTTCGATCACCGCTAACGTTTTCTGGATGGTCTGCGAGGAGATCTGCATCCCAGAGGAAGTCACCCTCGACATCGACGTGCCGATCGCTGACCAGCCTGCCTCACCTGGGGCGTCCGCGACTCTGTTCGAACGCAGCACCGCCGCTCTTTCGGTCCCCTCCGACGGGTGGGAGATCCGAGCCGAAGAACGCGGCGACCGCATCATCCTCCGGGCACAACCTCCAGAGGGATACCGCGTCGAGCAGCCGGGGATCAGCTTTTTCGCTACGACCGGTCCACTCATCGAGTACAGCGCGCCTCAGCCGGTCTCGGTTCGCGACGGTGAGCTCACCATCGAGCTGACCAGGTCTCCCTACGCATCGGGCGACGCTCAACGGCTCTCCGGCGTGATTCACGCCCCCGCCGGATGGGTTTCGGGAGGGCCTGTGGCGGTCGAGATCGATGTGCCGCTCGGCGATTCTGCTCCTGTTGCGCCTGCGGCCTCCGGCCGTGCGCCGCTCACCCTCCTGCTTGCTCTCGGGCTTGCCTTCGTCGGAGGAATGGTCCTCAACCTGATGCCGTGCGTGTTCCCGGTCGTCTCGCTCAAGATTCTCGCCTTCATGCAGCACTCGGGTGACGAGCCCCGGCGCGTGCGGCTCCATGGCCTTTCCTTCGCCGGAGGAGTGCTCCTCGCGTTCTGGATTCTGGCGGGGCTGCTTCTCGCGCTTCGCGCCGCCGGCGAAGAGATCGGCTGGGGCTTTCAACTGCAGTCCCCCGCGTTCGTCGCAGCCATGGCGTTCCTTCTGTTCGCGCTCGGACTTTCGCTGGCCGGCCTGATGGACCTCGGCACATCGCTCACCAGAGTCGGCGCCGCGACCGGACGAGCGGGCTACCGCACCAGTGCGCTGAACGGGATGCTGGCGACGATCGTCGCCACGCCGTGCACCGCCCCCTTCATGGGTGCGGCACTCGGCTTCGCGCTCACTCAGTCGGCCGCGGCCGCACTCCTGATCTTCACCGCGCTCGGCGCCGGAATGGCCGCGCCGTACGTGGCGCTCTCCCTCTGGCCGGCGCTGCTCCGCTTTCTGCCGCGGCCCGGCAGCTGGATGGTTCGTTTCAAGCAGCTGATGGCGTTTCCCCTGTTCGCGACCGTAGCGTGGCTGGTGTGGGTCTTCGGCCATCAGACCGGGGTCGACGGCATCCTCCGCCTTTTGCTCGGGCTGACTCTGCTCGGAGCGGCGGCCTGGGTATGGGGCTCCTGGTCGGTTCTCGATGCATCGGCCATCACCAGAGCCGCGGCTCGCATCGTCGCCGTCGCCCTGCTCGCATCCGGCTTCGTGCTGAGTGCGACCGCGGCGCCGGTCAGCAGCGATGTGAACACCGCGGGAGTGGTGCAGAACGGCTTGGGTGTGCAGTGGGAGCCGTGGTCTGAAGATCGCGTTGCAGAACTTCGGGCCGAGGGACGCCCCGTCTTCATCAACTTCACCGCCGCGTGGTGTCTGACCTGTAAGGTGAACGAACGCGTCGCCTTCAGCTCTGCCGAGGTGAATGGAATCGTCGGCGACCGGAACGTCGCCATGCTGAAGGCCGACTGGACCAGCCGCGATGCCGCCATCTCGCGCGCACTCGGCTCGTTCGGCAGGTCGGGCGTCCCGCTGTACGTTCTTTACGAGGCCAATCCATCGGCCGCACCCCGTCTACTTCCCGAGATCCTCAGTCCGGGGATCCTCATCGAAACGTTCACTCAACTCCAATGACGATCCACGAGGAGGCTTCATGAAAAAGCTCTATGGCAACATCGGAATGATGGCGGTCGCGCTGCTGATGGCGGGCCTGTTGATGGCGTGCGCGGAGGAGGCTACGGCGGCATTCGACAGCCCTGCGCCGGAGGTCGGCAAGGCGGCTCCCGGCTTCAGCGTCGCGGACACCAACGGAAAGACGCACTCTCTCGACCAGTACCGCGGCAAGTGGGTGGTTCTCGAGTGGCTGAATCATGGCTGCCCCTTCGTGCGGAACCACTACGACACCGGGACGATGCAGGCCCTGCAGAAAAAGTACGCCCCCCAGGGCGTGGTCTGGCTCTCGGTCGTCTCCTCGGCGCCCGGCAAGCAGGGACATTATTCGAATGAGAAAGCCAATGAGTTGACGAAAGAGAACAATGCGGCGCCTCATGCCGTGCTGGTTGACGCACCCGGCACGGTCGGGAGGGCGTACCACGCACGCACCACTCCGCACATGTTCGTGATCAACCCGGAAGGCAACATCGTTTACATGGGCGGCATCGACGACCAGCCGACGACGAGTGCCGACCGCCTGAAGACGGCCCGCCCGCACGTCGACCTCGCGCTCCAGGAGGCGATGGCAGGCAAGCCGGTCACCGTGCCGGCGAGTCAACCGTACGGCTGCAACGTCAAGTACTGAGATCTGCCTTTCGCATGGGACTTTTGACCTTCAGCATCAACGTCACCCTGGACGGCTGCGTTGACCACCAGGAGGGCATCGCCGACGACGAGACACACGCCTTCTTCACCCGTCTCATGGACGAGGGGGGGGCGATGCTGTGGGGACGCGTCACGTACGAGATGATGGAGAGCTACTGGCCGGCGGTCGCCCGCGGCGACGAGGAGGCGCCGCCGGCCCTGCGCGAATGGGCGGTCAAGCTGGAGGCCAAGCCGAAGTACGTGGTGTCGTCGACGCGAAAGGACTTTCCGTGGACCAACAGCCACCACATCGCCGGCGACCTGCGCGGCGGCGTGCAGAAGCTCAAGGACGCGACGCCGGCCGGCGTGCTCCTCGGGAGCGGCAGGCTGGCGACCGAGCTGGACCGGCTGGATCTGATCGACGAGTACAAGTTCCTCGTCCACCCCAGGATCGCAGGTCACGGCCCGACCCTGTACCAGAGCGGGCTGCCCGGCACGCGACGGCTCGAGCTCGTCTCGGCGAAGCCGCTCCGGAACGGCGCGGTCGCCATGCACTACCGGCGGGCGCGCTGAGCGCCGCCGCTGTCAGGTCAAGGGGCGCATCCCGTCAGACCGCGAGCCCCGCCAGAGCTCGAGGAGAGGCCGAAATCGCTCAGAAGGTCCATGAGATACCGAAGGACGGCAACAGACCGAACCACGTCTCCGGACTCGGTCGATAGACAGCCTGCCCCTGATCATCGATGAAGAAGTTGTAATCATCGACTTCGACACCGGCGTCATTCCTTCGGTTGTAGAGATTCTGCACGTCGATGAAGAACTCCCACACACCCCGGCTGCGCGCGAAGCGGCGGGATGCGCGCACGTCCAGGCGGTGGTAGTCGTCGAGGCGAACCGACCTCAGCTCGCCGATTACCGGTACGGCAATGGGCTCGCCGTCCTCTCCGATGGCAAGCGCGGCTGAAATTGGCGTCGTCGGCCAGCCAGTGTGATAGATCCAGACGGCGTTGAAACTCCAGCGCGGACTCGGTCGCCACGATCCTGCGAGGTTCACGGCGTGCGTCTGATCGGTGGCGCGAAGCACCTCGCGGCCGTCGAGGGTGTCGGTCGCTTCAGACCAGGCGTAATTGATCCACCAATCGAAGGTGCCGCCTCCTCGCCGAGTCAGAAAAAGTTCGGCGCCGTGCGCCTCGGCCGATTCAGGTGCGATGCGGATCCGGTCGTTGGCAGTTTCGGGGTTGAGCACGAAGGTCTGGAAGACATTCTCGAACCGGGGCCTGGGGTCCTCGATCAAGCGCTGGTAGCCCTCGACGCGGATCTCCCAGGTAGCCGCTCGGGCCCCGAAAGTGCGCTCCAGGCCGAGAATGCGATGCTCGGCGCGCTCGGCGCCGAAAAAGGTCGTCTCTCCGTCCTCCACCTGCAGCTCATTCGGTCGCTGGCTCTGGTAGAAGTGCCCCCAGGCGAAACGACCTCTCCAGCCGCTGCCGAGGTCGACGAGGCCATTGATCCGGGGTGAGACGTGATCTTCGTCGGTCAGCGAGTGGCGGTCCCAACGGGCACCCGCTTCGATCACGAAGCGAGGCGTAATCTTCCAGCGATCGGCCAGGTAGAGGCCGAGATGATCGCCTTTGAAGGTGCCGACAAACTCGGTGATCGGTTCGACGCCGAAGACGCTGGCGACGACGTCGATGAGGGCGAGCTCATTGAAGTAGTCGTACTCGGCTTCGTAGCGCCGTGCTTCCCAGCCGCTCTTCACGAGATGTTCATCGCCTAGCTGCCATGTGAGATCCTGGCGGCCCTGCAGAACATCCAGGGTGCGCTCGTCGCGGATCTCGAAGTTACGAGACGGGCTCTCTTCGGCGGTCCGACGATCGCGATCGACCCGACCCATCGACAGCATCGTTTCGAGCAGAGCGCTCTGGCCGAGGAATCCGTTGTGACGAGCCCAGAGGTAGGAATTGCCATAGCTGCTGTCGGTGCTTTCCTCTTCGAATCCGCCGTCTTCGAGCTCACGTTCGAATTCGTCGTTGCTATCCGAAGAGAGCAGAACCTGGATCGCCAAATCCTGTCTCGGCCCCAGGTCGAAGCTCACTTTGGACAGCACATCCCAATAGGTGGGCCCACGGCCGCGGCGAACTTCATCCTCTTCCTCTTCCTCGCCGACGAGGTCGAGCACGATATCGAACCAGCCCCGGCGGACGGACGCGAAGTAGGAGCCGCCTTCCCAGCGATCGCTCATGGATCCCCAGGCGTTCAGCAGGCTGAGGCCAACCTCATAGGTGCGGCCATCAGGACTGAAGGTCTCGAGGTCGAGCACAGCCGCACTGCGGTCGCCATATTCGACCGGGAACCCGCCGGTGAAGAAGTCGACGCCGCCGAGCATTTCCGGATCGATGATGCTGAAGATGTTCTGATAGTCCTTGAGGTGATACGGCTCGAAGATCTCCAGGCCATCGATTTCGTAGCGGACCTCCCGCGTCAGACTGCCTCGGACATTGAATTCGGCCGACGCGTCATTCGAGGTCACGCCCGGCAGGACCGTGACCGCTCGGACGATGTCGTCGCCGAAATGAGGCAGCTCGCGCAGCTGCTCGGCAGTGAGGGCGGAGGACCGTGCTGGTGCGTCGCGACCGATCGAGTAACTGCCGACGACGTCGATCGACTCGAGTGTGACCTTGGCCGCGTACAAGCGGATAAGCACTTCCGGAGATGGTGACTCGCGGTCCACCTCGATCGAAGCCTCCCCGACCACGAATCCTGGCGCCGCCGCGATCACGCGATAGCTGCCTTCGGGTACGCCACGCAGGGTGAAGTATCCGTCGCTGTCCGTGGAGACGGCTTTGATGACCCGGGGATCGAGTGCTACCTCGGCACCCAACACGGGTGCGTCGTCCGTGGTGACGACCCGCCCCTCGATCTGCCCGAAGTAGCGCCTGGCATCGTCTGACTGAGCGACGGCGGGCGAGCTTGTCACCAAGAGGACCGCGGCAGCGAGTATTGGCAGACGAATCATGGACGGAATCTTACTCGCGAAGGGTTGGAGCAAAACGACCAGGGCAACAGAAAGCGAGCTGAGCAGCAGGGCGTCGTGGCGTAGTGCAGGACGCGATGGCGTGATTTCCGCGGCCTACCGCCTCGGCGGGTCAGCGGCGTCGGCCCGCGAGAAGCGTGAAGTCAGTCTGGCAGGGAAGTGGCCGCCGTCCGCTCGAGCAGGTGCGTCGCGAAGGAGTGACGAAAAGTGTGGCAGGTGATCCGCTTCGGGATCCCCGATGCGCACGCGGCGTCGCGCACCGCGCGAGAGGAAGAGCAGCGCGCTCAACGCCTGCCCCTGCGTAGGCTCCCTCGGTTCGGCGCGGAAGGCAAGCCTCTCTACCGGCGGTGGAAAGCCGTTCGGAGCCCGCGTCCCTGGCCGAGCATCATCTGCCCGGCGGCGTGTCCGCAGGAGGCGCCGTCTCCGCGGGGGGCGGCGCGGGGGCGGTGCTCGTCGGCGGCTCGTCCGCCGGCGGCGATGGCTCCTCGGTCGTGCTGGTGGCGGGCGGCTCCTCCGTGGGAGGATCGAGCGGTTCGATCTCCACCGGTTCGATCGTCCCGGTCGCGGTGTCGGTCTCGGGTTCCTCGACCGGCGGAAGCTCCTCCTCCACCTTCTCCGGCTCCGGAGCCCTCAGCACTTCCTCCTCGGCGAGATGCCCCCACCGCTTCATGCGCGAGAGGATGATGTCGCGCCGCGCGCGCAGGCGGCCGTTCGGATCGTCCGGCTTCATCACCCGCGGGTTGGGAAGCGCCCCGGCGAGAAGCGCCGCCTCCCGCGGACTCAGCGAAGCCGCCGACTTGCCGAAGTAGTGGCGCGCCGCGGCCTCGGCTCCATAGACCCGCTCCCCCAGCTCGACGACATTCAGATAGAGCTCGAGGATCCGCTTCTTGCTGAGGTGCTTCTCCAGCGAGCGCGCAATGAAGTACTCCCGAACTTTGCGCAGCGGGTTGCGCGAGGGGGAGAGGTAGAGGTTTTTCGCCAGCTGCTGGGTGATCGTCGACCCGCCGGCCCCGAGGCTCTTCTCCTCCCAGTTCCGCTTCATCGCTTCCTTGAAGCCTTCGACGTCGACTCCCTCATGGTCCCAGAAGGCGTTGTCCTCGGAGACGAGGACGGCGCGGCGGAAGTTGGAGGAGATCCGCTCGTAGGATACGAAGCGGTAGTCGATCGTCGCGTCCTCCCCCTCACGAACCAGCTCTTTCTTCCGCTGCTCCATGAAGGCAGTCGTC
>Ga0209347_1004364_pt1 | contig 14812 bp, 11 predicted proteins | sample AutmiccommuBRH23_FD_187382 | JGI IMG/M metagenome (GOLD analysis project Ga0209347, IMG submission 187382) | Deep subsurface microbial communities from Mt. Terri, Switzerland - Autotrophic microbial communities BRH/23 (SPAdes) (version 2) | ecosystem: Environmental > Aquatic > Deep subsurface >... | reverse complement strand
CTCCTGCCAAGTTGCCAGCGCCTGAGATAGATGCTTACTCATTTTTCGCTCGGCTTGGGCAGTGCGACGATCTTCGATGGCTTCGAGAATCTCGCAATGGTCCTCGTAGGCATGACGGCCTCGTTCGAAGCCGCTGAAATAGAGATTACGGCGCTGTCTGGACAATTCGTAGAATGATTTCACCATACGTAACAGAATAGCGTTCTCAGTAGCAGCGACGATCGCCAGATGAAACGCCTCATCTTCGCTCTCTATGGTCTGCTTCTCAGCCAAGCGTTTTTTTGTTTCGTCCAAGATCGCATGTAGATTTTTAATGTCTTCAGGTGTCCTGCGCACGCAAGCAAGCTTCACCGCCTGCACTTCAAGAATATGTCGTACCTCAAAGACGTTAGCAGTTTCTTCAGGCAGGAACGGAAGGCCAGATTCGGCACGGAGGACTAAAGCCTCGATACTGCTTTCATCGGATCTCCTGAGATAGATACCTGAATTGGGCCGCCTCTCGATGACACGCATCGACTCCAAAGCGGCCAATGCTTCTCGGACCGCGCCACGGCTAATATCAAATTTCTCGGCGAAATCTCGTTCTGACGGGAGGCGCTCGGCAGCCTGATAGCGTCGCTCGTGAACGAACGAAAGGATTTTCCCGATAATATTCGAAGAGGCGTCAAGCCCGTCGACTTGATTTAGCTCCACCATTTTTTGTATCATCTTTGAACCAGCATATCTGAAAACCTGTTGAACCTTATATTCGGAGAATGGTCCGACGACTATGCGCAGTCGTCGACCGCCTTCCCCTCGCCCGACCAAAGTTTTCCGCTCTGCATTGGCATTCTATTTGATCTTCCCCTCATCGGCCACTTGATTCCATCATGCCATCAATATATAGAACTGGTTTACCAAATTGGTAGTCCCAAATCAAATATCGGCTTTCCGTCTAGACTCATAGTGAAACTGAGACAGCGATAAATTTGGAAAACTGGGCGCCCTTCATTGGGTGGCCAAACACGCAGGGTCTCATGGCTGATTTTGACGCTGATCTGTTTGTGATTGGTGGGGGTTCGGGTGGCGTGCGGGCGGCTCGCATCGCGGCTGGGTATGGCGCTAAAGTTTTCATTGCCGAAGAGTATCGTATAGGCGGCACCTGTGTGATCCGCGGTTGCGTGCCCAAGAAACTCATGGTCTATGCCGCAAACGTCTCCCGGGAGGTTGCGGATGCTGCTGGGCTGGGCTGGGCTATCCCTTCCGCGCGTTTCGATTGGGCAGCGCTGGCCACGAACCGGGATAACGAGGTCGCCAGGCTCGAGGCTGCCTATATGGCAACTATCAAGAAATCTGGCGCGCACCTAGTGAGGGCGCGGGCAACGTTCGAGGACGAACATACCTTGCGTCTGTCGACCGGTGAGTTGGTGCGTGCCCGACACATTCTGATTGCGACCGGTAGCACGCCTAATTTCGGTGCCGCCATTCCTGGAATTGAGCATGTCATCTCGTCCAACGAGGTTTTCCATCTTCCCGAATTCCCAGATCGTGTTCTGATCCAGGGCGGCGGCTATATTGGCATTGAGTTCGCCTGTATCTTTGCTGGGTTAGGCGCCAACGTAACGCTCCTCTGTCGAGGTGAGAATATACTGCGCGGTTTCGACGATGACGTCCGGCACCATGTCCGCAACGAAATGGAGAAGGCCGGTATCAAGGTTAAGACCGGTTGCAGGGTCGAAAGAGTCGAACGAGCCAAGAAGACGTACCGATCCGGCGGCATGTTGACGGCCCATCTGTCCAACGCCAGTAGTGTCACAGTTGATCAAGTGATGTTTGCAATTGGACGGAGTCCCAACATCACGGGTTTCGGTCTCGAAAAGGTCGGCGTAGAGCTGAGCTCTCTCAATGGAGGCGTCGCCGTTAACGCCTACTCACAGACAAATGTGCCTCACATATATGCCGTCGGAGACGTTACAAACAGAATCAATCTTACGCCTGTGGCCGTTCGCGAAGGACATGCTTTTGCCGATACAGTGTTCGGCAAAAAGCCCACACGGATCGATCACACAGATATCCCAACGGCGGTGTTCTCCGTGCCGGAGATCGGTACAGTTGGACTGACGGAAGTACAGGCCTGCACACAATTCGCCCACGTCAACATCTACAAGACAGCGTTCCGCCCAATGAAGGCAACGGTTTCAGGTCGAGACGAACACATGATGATGAAACTGGTCGTTGATGCAAATTCGGACAGGGTGGTTGGTTGTCACATCGTCGGATCGGGCGCCGCCGAGATTGTCCAGGCAGTGGCTATCGCAATTAGGCTAAAGGCTACCAAGACCGATTTTGATGCGACGATGGCGCTTCATCCGACCGCAGCCGAAGAGCTCGTCTCGATGCGCGTACCGACCGAACGCCGCGTTCGCCAATTCGTATGATCAAGTACAACCGAGCTCAAAGCATCAGATTGAAAGTGCCATTCAATTTCGGATGATTCCGATTCTCCACCAATGCTTTAGAGCGTGGCCGTACGTCCAATTGCACGCTCGCCGCTCCAGTTTCGGCGGCTCCTCGACCAGTCTTCTGTGGCAGTCATCCGCGCTGCCGTCGGATTTAATGGCTTGACAGCATTGTAATGTCGGACCAGATTGGATAGACCAATCCAATTGACGACTCTGACATCGTATCTCGCAGCTAGATGCCAGCGTCCTAAAACTAAAACGGCGATGCGAGAAGGGCTGGGGCGCTAATAGAATGGATTTGCTGTCGAACCTGCCACACCGCATTCACTTGATACTCGAAGAGGGGGCCAGAGAGGGTGCCTCTCGGGTCGCGTTCACCGACGAGCATGATGCCGATTGGTCGTATCGCCGCTTGATTGATACGGTCGCAGCTGTCTCCGCAGAGATGCGACAGTTAGGAATCCGCTCGGGCGATCGGGTGATGATCGTGTGTGAGAATTCAATCGCGGCAATCGTATTGATGTATGCAATGAGTCGGCTCGACGCTTGGGCGGTGATGGCGAATGCGCGACTCACTCAGCACGAATTGACATCGATCGAAAATGATTGCCGGCCGCGGCGGATCTTCTATACCCACGCCATTTCACCAGAGGCAGAGACACATGCTCAAGGCGTCAATGCCAATGTCGAGTTGTTTACCGGCATAGGTGAGGTAAAAATCGGAAAGCTCCATGAGAACACCTCGCAAGAAAAAGTTTATCAAGACCCCGCAGAGCAGGTCGCCGTACTCATCTATACAACAGGGACGACGGGGCGCCCGAAGGGCGTGATGCTCAGCCATCGCAACCTTACATTTGTTGCCTGCCGCGGGAAGAGAATGAAGTCCATTTTCGCGGATGACGTCGCTCTGTGTCTCATGCCCACTTCGCATTCCTATGGCCTGGTGCTTATGCAAGGCATGCTGTTCGCGGGCGCACGCTTGAAGATCATGCCGAGATTCTCGCTGACAAAAGTCATAGACATGGTCAAGAGCGGAGAATTGACGATCTTCAACGCTGTGCCTTCCCTGCTAACGCGCGTGGTGGCGCATGTCGAGCAGACCGGCATCAATCTGATCCCCAACAGACTTCGATATGTTTACACCGGGACGGCGCCCCTCGATCTTACATTGCGTCAAAGCGTCGAGCGTATCTTCGGCGTGGTCCTCCACAACGGCTACGGTCTGACGGAAACTTCGCCGACGATCAGCCGCACCCGGTATGAGAAAGGCAGCGACGAGGTCAACATCGGGCCTCCGATACCGGGCATCAAGATCAAAATTGTAGCGATGGACGGCCAGGAAGCTCCCGACGGTTCGCCAGGAGAACTACTTGTGCAAGGCCCCAATGTGATGCTGGGATATTACGGTCAGCCAGAGGTCACTGCCGCAGTCATCGATAGCGATGGGTATCTCCACACCGGCGATATCGTAAGCCGCAACTCTCGTGGAGAGCTCGTCATCCGAGGACGTTCAAAGGAGCTGATCATTCGCTCGGGTTTCAACGTTTATCCACCAGAAATCGAGGCCGCCCTCAATGCACATCCAAGCGTTCTCAATTCTGCGGTGGTTGGACGCCCGGTCGAAGGTAACGAGGATATCATCGCATTCATAGAGTTCGTTCCCGGCACGTCGACGGACGTCAAGGAATTGCATGCGTATCTTGAGACGCTACTTGCGCGATACAAGAACCCTCAGCAAATAATAGTTCTTGCCCAATTACCGGTGTCACCAAACGGAAAAATAAGAAAGAACGACCTAAAGAAATATGCGGAGGAATTAACCTATTCTTAAGTTTATATATCTTCCTGCTCTCGTCTCTATGGTCAGGACCCCTTAAAGATCTGGACACCCGCAAAAACCGGGTTGGCGGGCCCGGCGATGCCATGATAGCGGGCTGAGTTTCAGTGTTTGAGCGGATTTGGTGCTGCGTTTGACGATCTGTGGCGCCTGATAGGGGCGTTTCCTGGCTTTCCGGGCAGGCTCATGCCGTGACTGTGCGCTTTTCGTGGAAGACCAGACGGTAGAAATTGTACGCCAGATTGGCCAGGGTCAGTTTAGCCTCGGCCCGCGTGATGCCAATGGTGCGGATGAACAGCCCGAACCGATTCTTCTGATGAGCGAACACATGTTCGACCCTGGCACGGATCGAGGACTTGGTCGCGTTGGCACGTGCGGTTGCGATCGGCATCGACTTGCCCTTGGGCTTGCGTCGATAGATGGTAAGCGCCAATCCGACCCCGTGTTTCGCTGAATGGTGAAGGGGGCGACACTCTCGTGATGATCCTGCTCGGGAGGTTTGATTGCAGTCTGCACCTAAGTCCAGACTTGAAGCATTTGCAGTCATCGAGGCGGTAGCGAACCGGCTCGATGAGAGCCCGCCCTTGCTGCGTCGGCGCTGGTCGGCCGAGACGAAAGCACGGATTCTGGAAGAGTCGCTGGCGCCGGGCGCGAACGTCTCGGCGGTGGCGCGGGCGCATCACGTGAGCCCGCAGCAGGTGTTCGCCTGGAGGCGCAAGGCGATCCGCTCCGGCGAGATCGTTGTTCTGACGCGCGGGTCGGAGGCAGAGGCGTAGAGCTTTGCACCGGTGGAAGTGGCGCATGAGAATGGCGCTCGCTCGGACGGCCTGGAAATCGTCATTGGCGATACGACGATCCGGGTGGGGAGCGGTGTTGCTCCAGCCCTTCTGACGGAGGCGATCCGGGCCGTGCGGGCGGCATGATCCCTACGGGAGCCAAGGTCTATGTCGCGACGCGGCCGGTCGACTTCAGGAATTATGTGGAGCGCAGGATTATGCGGAGTCCTGGCGGAAGCACATATGCGTACGTGCTTAATATCAATGTGTTGCGCGCAAATGCGCCGACTTTTCAGTCAGCATAATCTGGTCCTCCCTGAGGTGTGAACGCATCTCAAGGAGAGACGATATGGTCAGCACGAAGAGTATGTTGACGAAGCCAGCCCGCATGAACGCCGGCTTCCTGATTCCAATAATTGCCGAGTTTGGGGCCAGCCTCGAAGCTCTGGGCTATAGCCGCCTGATGATCGGGGGCTATACGGATTCCGCCCGTCACTTCGCAACCTGGATTCTCGGCGCAGGCCTGCAGCTGGGCGAGTTCTGCAAGGACACGGCCGATCACTTCGCCCGCCATCATTGTCATTGCGCTGGGGTCCGGCGATGGAACGGCGTGTCGCGGAAGTATGCGAGACGGGCGGGCAGGTTCGTCTCGTTCCTCGCCGAGCGTCGGCTCATCGCGCCAGCGCCGTGCGACGCAGCGGAGATCGTTCATCCGCATATCTTAGGCTACCGGCGATTCGCGCCGCATCGGCTCGGTTCATCCTCTCCAGCACCCCCGCCATCGACAAGAGCCGACTGCCCTGCCTCGTATCCCTCGACATCCGGCAAGTCGGCGAAGCTCGCTCGCCGAATAATCCGTCCGCAACTTCACCGCTGATCCCATCGCCAACTCTCCTTCGGCACCACGGAATCACGGATCGGCGGCCAACCAAAATCACGAAAGCAGCATTCGGGACCTTTGGTATTATTCGTCAGTTCAGCCAACACATCCTCTCTTCTCGCAGCAGAAGAACGATGCGGCCCTTGTTCTTGAATGCATGCTCATCAAAGGGGATTGGTGTATGCCGTCTTCGTCGTGGTGAAGAATTCTCGCGCGGCGCGTCCCTGCTCACGTGGGCCGTAACTTGATGCCTTGCGGCCGCCGAACGGGACATGGTAGTCGACGCCGGCCGTCGGGAGATTCACGAAAACCATGCCAGACGTAGAGCGGGTCTTGAAGTCCTCCGCATATTTCAGCGATGACGTGCAAATCCCCGATGAAAGGCCAAGATCGGAATCATTGGCAATCGCCAGTGCTTCGTCGTAGTCCGCCGCCTTCAGCAGGCTGACCACTGGTCCGAAAATTTCCTCGCGCACATGGACCATGTCGTTCGTGCAGTCAGCATAAACCGCCGGAGAGAGATAGAAGCCGCGCTGCGGGCGATCAAGGATTTCGCCACCACAGAGCCGCCGGGCGCCTTCACCATCCGCAATCTCAATATAGCGCAGATTCGTGTTCATCTGGCGCTCATCGACCACCGGGCCGATATCGCTTGTCGGCTCTAGCGCATTGCCGACGACAAGCTGACGTGCACGGGCGGCCATTCCTTCGGCCAGTGCATCATGGATGCGGGGCGTTGCAATGATGCGGGTGTTGGAGGTGCAGCGCTGACCCGTCGAGACAACCGACCCCCCGATGGCGCAATCGATAGCGTTTTCCAGATTTGCGTCATCCAGCACGACAAGAGGGCTCTTTCCGCCCATCTCTTGCTGAACCTTGCCGCCACGCTCGGCCACAATGGTGCGGATGCCGCGGCCTGTCGCTTCCGAACCTGTGAATGACACCGCATTCACATCAGGTGACCGGGCGATCATGTCGCCCACCACGCCGCCGCGACCCATGACGAGGTTGAAGGCGCCAGCAGGTAGGCCTGAGCGCGACAGGATTTCCGCCAGCGCCCAGCCGCATGCCGGTGTGAGATCGGCTGGCTTGAACACAATTGTATTGCCAAAGGCGAGCGCCGGCGCAATCTTCCAGGCCGGTATGGCGATCGGGAAGTTCCATGGCGCTATCAGACCGACGACGCCGACAGGCTCGTTGCGAACCTCGACCCGTACGCCCGGACGGATCGACGCGATCGACAAGCCGTCCACGCGCAGGGCTTCCTGCGCATAAAATTTGAACAACTGAGCTGCGCGTGTGACCTCTCCGATGCCTTCGGAGATGATCTTGCCTTCCTCCCGCGACAGGAGTTCGCCGAGCTCCTCGCGGCGCGCCAGCAGTTCGACGCCAACCCTCTCAAGGATTTCGGCGCGCAACTGAGGCGAGGAAGCCGCCCATGCCGGTAGTGCCGCCTTCGCCGCAGCGATCGCGTCATGGGTCTGCTGTGCAGACGCCCGCGCATAGAGCCCGACCAGATCATCGAGGTCCGAAGGATTGCGGTTCTCCGCTAGATCGTCGCTGCCGACCCATTCGCCGGCAATGTAGTTGGTTCTTTCCATGTTCATCTTGTCTCCCTCGACGTTCAGCCCACGTCGACCCTGGATTCGTCTAGCGGCCTAACCGTGCGTGCGCGCTACCGCCACGGATCACCCTTTTTCGAACATATTCTTCCATTCTTCGGTCCCCGGCTTGGCTTCCCAGCTCTTTTTGGCCGAAAGCGTACCGAGTCCTGTTCGAACGCCCGGTCGGGCCTTGATCGCTTGGTACCATCTGTCGATGTTAGGGTAATCTTTCAGATTCCGACGGTGTAGCTTACGGGTCCGTACCCAGGGGAAGGTACTAATATCAGCTATCGAGTATTCGCCGGCGAGATATTCATAATCTCCCAAGCGCTTTTCCAGTATGCTGTATATCCGCCCGGCTTCACGGTCGTAGCGCTCGATTGCATAATCTATCGTTTCAGAAGCATAAACCATGAAGTGGTGCGCCTGGCCCAACATTGGCCCCATCGTCGAATTCTGAAAAATAAGCCATTGAAGGGCTTCGTAGCGTTTTCCTGCGTCTTCAGGTAGGAGTTTCCCCGCCTTCTCGGCAAGGTATATCAGGATGGCCGCGGATTCGAACACGGCAAAGGGCTTATGGTGCGGGCCATCGTGATCCACGATGGCCGGCACTTTGTTGTTTGGATTGATCTTTAAGAATTCCGGCTTGAACTGTTCGCCCGCAGTTATGTCAATCGGCAAGACATTGTAGGGCACGTCCAGTTCAGCAAGCATGATTGCCGCCTTGTACCCGTTCGGAGTCGGCCAGAAATACAGATCAATCATTTTGCGTGGTTTCCGTTCTCTTATCCGACGATCTTCAGACCCTTAGGGCCTTTCATATCTTTGGGCTTGTCGATCAGCAAACCCGGATTCATCATCCAATTAGGATCGAGTTCGCTCTTGGCGGCTGCCAGCACTCGACGGAACAAAGGATCGATCTCCTTATCGTACCAAGGACGGAACGACTTACCGACCGCATGGTGGTGGGTAATCGTCGCGCCGAGTTCCATGAGCGCATCCGATGCCACCTCATGCAGCGCCGTATAGGCTTCGAGGCTATTTTCATGCGTCGAGGGTGCCATGATGGAATAATATGGAGCGGGTCCGTCCGGATAAAGGAACGAGAAGCGCCGGCAGACGATTCCACCGCCCAGAAGTTTCTGTAGCGCCTCGCGCACTCGGCGCATGATTTCGGTATCGGCCTCTTCAAACTTATCCCAGGTATAGGAAGTTTCGAAGGTGAAGCTGACGATTCCCATGGCAGCACGTGTATGCATCAGGCGCGGCAAATGACGAAACTGATGGCGCCAACTACCTTGGGGGCCGCTTCGACTGGTTTCCAAAGCGTTGTCCGAAGTTCCCGCACGTTGCTTGATAGTACCGCCAAAATCTTGGCAGATTTCCAGCCCACGCTCCAACCATGCGTCAACCGGATGATCGGCGGATTCAAAGCCTAGCAGCAGCACGGATTCGGCGCCGTCGCCGGCGCCGTAGAATTTGGCATCCTGCTCATCCAGATAGCGGCAGTTGGCCGGAAACAGACCTGCTTGCGTAATTTGACGAACAGCCTTGGCACCCTCGTAGAAACTCTTGAATGAGATAGACGCGTTGGCCCGGAAAACGACGCGTCCCTGCAAGCGCATCCAAGCATCGGTGATGATGCCCATCGTACCCTCGGACCCGATAAAAAAGCGATCAGGATCAGGGCCCGCGCCGGAACCGGGCAGGCGGCGATTTTCGAGAGTACCCGCAGGTGTTACAACGCGCAGGCTTTCTACCATCTCGTCAATATGAGTCAGATGGGTTGCATAGTGACCCGCCGAGCGCGTGGCGATCCATCCACCCAGCGACGAGAATTCCCAAGACTGCGGAATGTGGCGCAGCGTCAGGCCATGCGGCTTGAGTTGCTCCTCCAAGGCCGGCCCGAGGATGCCACCTTGTATTCTTGCACACCGCGAGACAGGGTCGATCTCAAGGATCTTGTTCATGTTGCCCATGTCGATCACGACAACACCGGGGAACGCATCGCGATCCGGCCCCCAAAAGCCGCCGGTCACACTCGAACCACCGCCAAACGGAATGCACGCATAGCCATTTTCACCGCACCAGTCGAAAACTGCGGCAATGTCTTCTTCGTCACGCGGATAAGCAATCACGTCAGGAGCCGCACTAAACTCGCGACGATAGACAAGGGTCAAATCCTTGAACCCCTTGCCATAGGTGTGAACGACCCGATCCCACTTCTCGGAAGTACAAAAATCCTCCAGCGTTCTTGGAATCTTGATCCGCGAGGCGTGAAGTTCGATCTCGTCGAGTGTGGGGTCGGGCAGGATTTTAATGTCCTTGACACCAAGGCGTTGCTCCACCCGCTCAAGCATGATCCTAATTTCTTCCTGGGAGTTGTCTTCTCCCTCGTATCCCCAGGACCAAAATTTCCGGCGCTTGCCGTAGTAGCCACTTTTCTCTTTCGCCACAGTGCTTCCTCCTTTGTTGCATCGGTCACTCAGACCAGTCGCGCATTTCTCCAGGATACCATTGCGTGCAAGCGTCAGGTAATCCATTTTGGTATTACCAAATTGGCATATCCAAAAAATGGAGTCAATGCCTCTCGAGATTGAACGACCTGTTTCTTATTTCATTGCGTTTTTGCTTACTGCACGACGCTACGTAGGGTTCTTCTCTATTCGGCGTGTTGAGGTCAGTCGATGGAGGCTATCGATCGGATGGCGAACAATCCCGGACAGCATCGCTCGTGACCGGAGCCCGTCGCCTGATCCGGCAGTCCCGGCTCTTTATTTTCCATACTAGGTGAGCGAACGCGCTGGAGGTTTTCCGCGCCTGCCTGCCACGGCGGGGCCGCAAGGCTGCGGACGACTGGTTGTTTCTGGAGGCGATGCACTTCTTCACGGTGGAGAATGTGCGCTGGCGTGCGCTGCCGGAACGCTTCGGCCACTGGAACTCAGTGTGGAAGCGCTTTGATCGGCTGAGCAAGGCCGGCGTATTTGAAGCCTTTTTCGACACGTTGGCCGAGATGAGCGCATCGGCCCATTTGATCCAGCTGGGGGAGGACGGCAACCACCCCATCTGCCAAGCGACAGATCACAACTCTGGCACACTGCGATGCCGTCTGGGGAGGGCGGCAACCACCCCATCTTGTTCCGGCCCTTATCTCACGGCAGTTCATCGGCCGTGAGATAAGTAATCCACGGCTTAGGCTGCGGCCTTCGGATTGCAGATATCCTTGACCGAAGCCATGACCGACTGCGGATCGAATACTTGCTGCAGCCAGCCCTCCTTGAATATTTGCGGCTTGGCTTTCTCGATGGCGTGAAGCGCACCATCTGAGAATTTACCTTCCTTGAAGATGCCGAAGGCGATCGCCAGTTCGATCTGGATATGGCCCAGCATGAAATCCATGGCGGCTTCGCGCGGCACGCCGCGCTTGACGGCCTCCTCCAGCGCGTCGCGCATGGCAAGGCAAAGGGTGGCGCCCACGGTTTCCGACAGCGCCGGTTCCAGCACGGCAATGTTTTCCAGCGTGCAGCGGTGCGAACGCGCGACCGGCGCATAGATCGTTCTGGCGACGTCTTCACACAGGGCGTAGTGCGCTTCCGGTCCCTGGATCAGGGCGCAAACGATGCCCTGCTGGGCGGCGACGCCGCCAAAATGATCGCGCTGGGCCTCTGGATCGGTCTCGAAGCCGAACACCGGCGGATGACAGGGATGCGTGACAAAGTAGGTAACGTCGTCGCGGGTTGGCATTTCACCGGCGTAAGGCGCGGCCGCGTCGAGCACGATGAGGGCGGCACCCGTGGGAACGTCGTCGATTATCTGGTGCGCGATTTTGCCGATGAGACGGTCCGGCACCGCGAGCACGACGACATCGGCATCCGCAAGGGCGGTTTTCTGGTCGACGCAATCGAGGCCGGTGGCATCCTTCAGCCGCTTGCGGCCTTCCTCCGAGACTTCGACATGGGCAACCTGATAGTTCGATTTGGCGAGATTGGTCGACAGGCGTACGCCCATCTTGCCACCCGCGCCCAGTAAGGCGATTTTCTTCATGGTCATATGCTCCTGTTGAGGGAAGGACCCCCTCCCGATTTAATCCACTGAAAATAATCCGGCGTGCCCATCTGGCCGCCCTTGAGCGCAATCTCGAGGCCGGGAATGAGGGGGTTGCGGCCGTGCGCCTTGAACAGGGCAGCACCCGGCACCGTTGGGGCGAGCGCCGTCAGCGCCTCGATCCTGAGCGCCATCGCCCCGTAACCCGACGTGTCGCCGCCGGCGAGGATGCCGCGCTTCAGCTTCGTCTGGGAAAGGACGCGCCCGAGAACCGTGCCGAGGCCGGTGCCGAGGCGAGCGTTGATCTCCTGCGTGTCGCCGCCGCAGGCCGCAACCGCTTCCTTGAAGGCCGCGATCGATGGGTCGTTCGGCCCCTCCGCGGTCAAGAGCAATGGATCAACCCCCTGCCCGACCATGTCACATGCCTGCGTGGCGAGACGGTCCAACTCGCCGGCCCATGCGGCAGGATCGACAGCTAGTTCCACTCGTACCCTTACGGACTGGAAACCATGCCCGCGCGCCCAGGCGATCTGGGCAGCGGTATCGGGAGAACATGAGCCCGACGCAACGACGATGCGCTCCACCCGGCCAACTCCCGCTGTTGCCGGTGCCGGCCCGATAGCGCCCGTCGAGCGCCAATATGCGATGAGCGCGTATTCGATCCCCTGGGAACCGACCGTGAAAAGCCTCTCGCCGCGATTTTTCCAGATCAGTTCGCCGCAAGCCGCCAGGCTTCGGTCATCCATAACGTCCAGCGCGATAATTTCGCTGCCGCTGTCGAGTTGGGCTTTCAACGCGCTGTCGGCCTGCTCCGATTCCCGAAGCGCAAGCAGATCGATGAGCCCAATCTTGCGCCGGGTCTGCTTGGATAGATGAAGCCGTACGTCGGCCTCCCCCATCGGCGTAACGGGGTGATGGCGCATCGTCGGATGGCGATCCAGCCGGTAAACCTGCCCGGAGGCCACGGCAAAGAGGTTTCCGAATGACTGGTATCGGCCGATGGCCGGGGCCGCTACCAGCAGCGGGTGCCACCGTCCCCCGAGGATCGGGACAGCCAGGTCGATGGCTTGGCCGATCGAACCGAGATGGGGGGCGGAGTCCAGTGTGGAACAGATCTTGTAGTGGTTGACCGGGGCGTCCAGCGTGGCCAGGGCCTCGAAGACCGGGGGCAGTTCGCGCTTCATCCACTCGGGGCTGCGCGAACGCGCCACGCCGGCTATGCCGACGCCGCGATAGCCCTGAAATGCTTCCCGCGTCTCGGCATCGGGGACGCCAAGAAAAAGCACCGATGGCAGGCCGGCGAAAGTCATGGCCTCCATGACCGCGGCCGATCCCGTGAAGTCGTCGCCATACCAGGCAACAACGACGCCTTCAGGCAGTTCGGTTCGTTCGGCAGGCATCAGGCATAGGCCTCGAGTGCTCTGGCGAGCGCGGGATGCGTCATCGCATATTCCTTGAGCGGCGTGTCGGCCATCGCCGCTTCCCAGGCCTCGCGCAAACTTCCCAGACCCGCCGCCGGCCCATCGGGATGAGCCATCATGCCGCCGCCGGCGAGATACATCAGGTCGGTGGTCTTCAGCGCGGCGTAGGTCGCTGAGGCCTGCTTGGCGGATTGGCCCGAAGAAAAGACCGGCATGGCCAGGCAGGGTTTGTCCTTGAACATGGGTGTCAGGCATTCACGTGCCGAGGCGATGACGCTGTCGTCGCCTTCGCAAAACTTGTTGGCTATGCCGTTGACGTGCATATGGTCAGCGCCGGCCAGACGCCACAATTTCTGCCAAGCGACATAGGACCAGCCCAGCATCGGATGGCGGGCTATCGCGCCCCAGCCATTGCGATGGGCATGAATGGGAAGCTGGCTATGGCGCGACAGCGCCAGGAAGCCGGACATACCGACCGAATTCAGGCTGGCCATGACACAGGTGCCGCCCAGCTCGAGCACGAGGTCGTGACGCCTGCGCATTTCGTCCACCTCTCCGGTGACGTTGAACGCGAACATGACCTTGCGGCCGCTCGCGTCGGCCGCATCGTTGACCACCCGCATCACCGCACGCGCCCGTTCCTCGAACGGACAGGCCGGGCCGTCGGCCTGCAATTCATCGTCCTTGATGAAATCGATGCCGGCATCGGCCAGCAGCTTGACCAGTTCCGCCGTCTGCGCGGCGCTGAACCCGACGCTCGGCTTGACGATGGTGCCGATGATAGGCCGGTCGTGCACGCCAGCAAGCTTGCGGGTGCCGGCAATCGAAAAGCGCGGGCCGGGGCAGGCTGCGGCGAATGACTGGGGCAGGCGCAGGTCGAGGACCCGCAGACCGGAGAATTGCCTGAGTTCGAACAGGTTGCCACCAACGGTTGCAAGCAGGTTGGGCAGCGAAGGGCCAAGATTGTCGGCGGGCCATGAGATGGTAACCCGCGCCTGCCGGATGGTCGTCGCGTCGGACGGGCGCGCCGCGCCGGGAATGGAAGGCTCGGCCACCGTGCCGACGACCTCGAGCGCCTCGACGCGCGCGCTGGCCCGTTCCTTCAGCTCCGGCGTCTCTCCGGGCACCGACACGAAGGTCCCCGACGACTGCTCCCCAGCCATCGCTTCCGCGGCGGTCATGGGATCGAAGGCTGTCTCGATGAGGTAGTCCGCCTCGATACGCTCCACGCTCATCGTCTCGCTCCCGACTGCAAATTCACCTGAACAGGGCCGCCTGCTGGAGAGAAGATATCCCTCCCCTAGTGATATAGTGATTATACCAGTATGCTGTGCAAAGCAACGCTGCCTGGGTGGAATTTCCGTCGAACAGGCCAAGAACGATTCAGCTATCGGCGTTATAGAGCGCGTTGGCGCGGTTGAGATGATCGGCCATGGCCTTGCCCGCCTTTTCCGGCGAGCCTTCATCGATCGCGCCAAGGATGCGCTCGTGTTCGGCAAGCGTCAGCTTTTCCAGGCCGGGCTTGCGCACCAACGTCTGGTGGAAGCTCGCCAGCCAGCCGAAAAGCGCCTCGTTCAGCGAGGCGAAGATCGGATTTCCGCTGATGGCGGCGATCTCACGATGGAAGTGGCCGTCCAGTTCGAGGAATTTCTCCGGTGTCGAACGCACCGCAGCCTGAGCTTCGATCAACCGTTGCAGGCGGGTGACGTCTTCCTTGCTTCGCCGGATTGCCGCGATGCGTGCCATCTCGGTCTCAAACGTAACTCTCCCCTCCTTGAGATGCTCGAGCGTGGCGGGCGAATGGACGAG
>Ga0209347_1004363_pt1 | contig 14817 bp, 10 predicted proteins | sample AutmiccommuBRH23_FD_187382 | JGI IMG/M metagenome (GOLD analysis project Ga0209347, IMG submission 187382) | Deep subsurface microbial communities from Mt. Terri, Switzerland - Autotrophic microbial communities BRH/23 (SPAdes) (version 2) | ecosystem: Environmental > Aquatic > Deep subsurface >... | reverse complement strand
ATTTCACCCTTAGGCCGGTTGTATATTCAATAAGGTTGAAGGCATGCACCCCTATGTCGCCCATACAGGAACTGATCCCTGCCTTCTTCGGGTCGAGCCGCCATACAGAGGCGCGTTTCTGTTTATCGTGGATCACCGGGTTAATCCATCCCTGGTAATAGCGCGCATCTATTTTATGGATTTTACCCAGGGCCCCGGCTTTGATCATTTCCCGCATCTGCCGTACCATCGGGTAGCCGGTATAAGTGTGGGTAACCGCAAAAACGGTTCCGGCTTTCCGGTGTGCCTCCTCCAGGATCCTGGCCTCCTCATAGGTGGTGGTCATGGGCTTTTCGCAAATCACATGGAAGCCGTTGTCCAGTAATTTTTTAGCCATGGGGAAATGCAGGAAGTTCGGGGTGAGGATGGAGCATACCTGTATCCTTTCGTCCGCGGGGAGTTTCATCTCCTCGGCTACCAGGGTATCAAAGTCCTTGTAAATCCGGTTGGTGGGAACATCTATCTCCTTAGCGAACGCCATGTTTTGATCGTAATCAGGATTAAATACCGCTCCTACGATCTGATAATTGTCATTGATTTGGGAGGCTACCCTGTGCAGGACTCCAATAAGGGAATCCCCGCCTCCACCAAGGATTCCTAATCTGATTTTCTTTGGCATAATAAAATATTAAAGCAATTTGTACTTAAGTTCCAAAAAATTTCCGGGCCGGCTATACCACCTCAACTGCTTCGTGTTCCTGCGGTACCCTTCGCGATTCCAGCTTTTTCCGGAAAAGGAACAAAATACCGAATAATACGGCAACTGTGAGTGGGAAGAACACCATTTTGCCCAGGGTTGCCCTTCCGGCTGCAAGTTCTGCAACCTCCTGTGCCAGGCCGGTTTCCATGGCAGCGGTTCGCGCATCATCCAGCCAGGAACCGATTACCGGTTGCCAGATTGCCGTGGAGAGCATTCCCGCACCCCCCATAAGCGACATCCCAAGGGCACCTGTTTTGGGCAGGTACTCCGAGGTAAAACCAATCATAGTGGGCCAGAAATAGCATACGCCCAGGGCGAAGAGGATGGCTGCCGCGTAGATCATGGCGCCTTCCGCCATGCTCATGCTGTAAACAGCCAGGGTTGTTATTATTGCCGACATCAGCAGTACCCCAATGGGGTTCAGCCGGTGAACGATAGGGCCCGCAAAATAGCGGCCCACGGCCATTATCCCTGTTACCATCGCCAGGACCAGCATGGGGCTGGCACCAGAATTCCCCAGGATCCGCTCCACCCATTGCTGGGGGCCGAATTCGGAAATGGCGGTAAGCGTCATACAGATGATGATAAAGAGAAAAAGCGGGCTGGCCAGTGATTTGATATTTACCCTGGTATCTGTTTCTATATGCTCGCTCTCCGGGAAGGTCTCCTTAAAGAACAGGTAACCGTATATTAATGTAGGGATGAGCATAATGCCTATCTGCATCTGCCAGCCCATCCCGAAATCGGTCATGAACTTGGAAACCAGGGCGCCTATAACGATCCCCCCGGGAAACCAGACATGGAACTTGTTGAGCATGGCCGTACGGTTGCGGGTGTACATGTCTGCGATAAGCGGGTTACAGGCAGCTTCAACGGAACCGTTGGCGAATCCTATAAAGAAAGTGGAGAGCAACAAGGTCCAGAAGCCACCGGCGGCAATGGTCATTATCAACCCTATCAGGTGGGAGATAAAGGCCACAATCATTAATTTCCTGGCGCCAATGCTATTGTAAAGCAGGCCGCCAATTATGGTGGCGATGGGGAAGCCAAGGAAGGCCATCCCGTTGATATACCCCAGCTGGGTGTCACTGAGTCCGAATTCCCCGCCAAGCTGGTCCAGGATCCCTGCCCTGATGGCAAAAGTCATGGCGGTAACAATCAGGGAGATACAAGCGGCCAGGAAGAGCTTTTTCTTGTTTACTGCTTTCATTTGGTTTAGTTTAATTGGTGTTTAGTTGAATTTTAGTTGATTTTCAAGGCTATGAATTTATTGAATTAAAAACTAAGTTTTATACGCGATTTCTTCATTTTTGAATAAGATCATAAACAGGATCATGACCACAAAGGCAAAAGCAGCGGGGTAAAGCCATATCGTTTCCCACGAATGGCTCCCATCCTGCAGGCTGTAGAAATCGCTGATCTTTCCTGCGATCCAGAACCCGATCAACATCCCGAACCCGTAGGTGGCCAGGGTAATCAACCCCTGGGCGGAACTCTTGTATTTCGGCCCTGCCTTGCTGTCTGTATAGATCTGCCCCGAGACAAAGAAAAAATCATAGCAGATCCCGTGAAGCGCGATCCCGATCAGGAGCATAAAGGCGAGTTCTCCGGCGTTGCCATAGGCAAAAAGCAGGTATCTCAGGGTCCAGGCGAGCATGCCAAAGATCAGGGTGTTCTTGAAGCCGAATTTCCTGAAGAAAAAAGGCAGCAACAACATAAACAAGACCTCAGAGGCCTGCCCCAGCGTCATCTTGCCGGTGGGGTTGCTCATCCCGATCTCCGCGAGGAAAGGATTGGCATTCTGGTAATAAAATGCCAGGGGGATACATATAAGCACGGAGGAAATAAAGAAGATCAAAAAATTGCGGTTCTTAAGCAGTTGGAGGGCATCGAAACCCAGCATGCTGTAGACACTTATTTTTTCGTCCCGGTCAACCTTTGGCGGGGTCCGGGGCAAACTCAGGCTGAAAAGGCCCAGGATAAGCGAGGCAATGGAGACCATCAAAAAGGTGTTTTTAAGCATCCCGGCTTCACGTGCCTCAACGGCATCCCAGAGGAAAACATAGCTGATTATCAGTCCTGCCGTAATCCAGCCGATGGTCCCGAAAACCCGGACGAACGCAAATTCCTTCGACGGGTCTTTCATCTGGTTGAAGGAGATAGAATTCACCAGGGCAAGGGTTGGCATATACATGATCATATAGGCCAGCACATAAGGGTAAAAGCCCGAAAAATCTTCCGCCATATATAATTTATACATAAGGAAGGCCCCCGCCAGGTGCAGGACACTCAGGATCCTTTCGGCGTTAAAATAGCGATCGGCAATAATCCCTATAACCAGCGGGGCAATTATTGCCCCCCATGACTGGGTGGAGAAGGCCATGGCTATCTGCCCGCCACTGGCTTCAAGGTTGTCGCCCATATAGGTGCCCAGGGTTACAAACCAGCCCCCCCAGATAAAGAATTCGAGGAACATCATCAAAGAGAGCTGAACTTTAATCCCTGGCTTCATGTTTGGTTTGGTCTTAGGGGGCTATCTTTTATAAAAAATATAATCCAATTTAAGTGGTTCCAGTTTATGGTTCCGCAAATCCATTGCGATCTGGCCCCTGTGGTGCGTTGAGTGGTTGATAATATGGAAAAGGATGTCTTTTATGGTATTCGAAAATACCCTTCCCTCCGAATTCTCGTAATCTATCCTTTGCTCGAAATTGTCCGTATTGGTTATGATCTCAAAGGTGTTGCGCTGGTTTTCGTAATGGATATCGCTCCAGTCCTTTACTGGCTGCAGCTGCCAAACCTCATATGCGGGTAATTTCGCCTGAAGACGGGCGTTCCAAATGTGATGGGCATTGAGGATATGGCTAAAGAGGCCCAGGCTTTTTTCGGGCATTTTCTTTACAGCCATGTATTCCTCAATAAACTTCTTGTTACAAAAGAAGTTATAATCAAACAGCTCATTAAAAAATACTTTCATAGGTCTGGATGGTACATTATGCGAGCTCCCCGGCGGCTTTCAGCAACAGCTCTTTTGTGGCCAGGATCCCCTCTTCTTCGCTAAGGCCGCTACCTTCATATTCTACCCCGATAAAGCCAGTATAACCGGCATTCTTCACAATCCTCAGCATCCGGGTATAATCGATCTCTGTTTCCCGGCCTTCGGCATCAAACTCGTGCGATTTGGCACTTACCGCCTTTGCGTGTTGCATAAGTTCCTCCACCCCCTGGTAAATGTCATACTTTTCCGCACAGGGCGATGACCCGTCATCGGGGTCTTCTTTCCGGATACAGAAGTTGCCGAAATCGGGCAGGGTGCCGCAATTCTCCATATTCACCTGTTCCATCACCCCTGAAAGTAATTTGGCATTAGAAGACAAGCCTCCGTGGTTCTCTACCAATACGTTGATATTCTTATCCGCCGCGTAGGTTGATAACCGGGTTAACCCATCAACCGAATTGGCTATCCATTCTTCGCGCTCACTGCTCCCGGCCAGGTTCACCCGGATGGCGTGGCACCCCATGGCGGCAGCGGCATCAACCCATTTATAATGGTTCTCTACGGCCGTCTTACGCTCCGCGGGATCGGATGTTGCCAGATCACCCTGCCCGTCTATCATTATAAGGACATTAGACAAGCCATGTTTCTTCGCTTCGGCATTGCATTTTTCAACAAACGCAGCCATGGCCTCTTTCGAATAATTAGCGGGTTCCAATTCCTTATTATATAACTGGCTTACATACTCCAGCCCTGTAAAGCCCCAGTTTTTTGCCTTTTCAGCAAACGTATAGGGGTCTACCCCATCCTCAAAGATCATCCGGTGGATAGACCATTGGGCAAGCGATAACTCAAAAAATGGGGTAGCTTCCTTCAAGGGAGCTGTATCAGTTTCCGAAGCTTCCTCCTGTTTTTTCTCCTGTTTGCAGGCATAAACCCCCAGCACAGACAATGCTATCCCGGCATGGGATCCTTTCCGTATAAATTTTCTTCGATTCATGCGTTAAAATTTTAGATATAAAGGTTAAAGGATGCGGGAAACCGGCTGGGGTGACATGGCTGCAGCACAAATCCTCACAGTATTCCTAAACGCAACCTTCAAGACAAAGTTTGATGATTTATTTTGGTATTCTTATTTTGGCTATGTTTATGCTGCAAACTTCACAAGGAATTATAGATTTTAAATGTAGAAAATTAATTTAATATTTAATACTTTTAGAGACTAAACAATTCAATAAATGAGCAAATTTTATTACAACCAGGAGCAGGAATCCTATGATGCGATTGTTGTGGGGACTGGGATTAGTGGTGGCTGGGCGGCCAAGGAATTATGTGAAAACGGACTCAAAACATTGGTGCTTGAAAGGGGGCGGATGGTCCGACATATTGAAGATTATCCCACCGCCAATATGGACGACTGGGACTTTCCAAACAGGGGCGAACTCCCGAGGGAAGAAAAGGCAAAACAGCTGAAGCAGGCCAGGACGGGTTATACGGTAAAAGCCCCTCACAATTTCTGGTTCGTGAACGACCTGGAGCATCCTTATAACGAGATCAAGCGGTTCGACTGGATGCGGGGATATCACGTTGGCGGACGGTCCATTATGTGGGGCCGGCACAGCTATCGCTGGAGCGACATTGATTTTGAAGCCAATAAAAATGACAAAATTTCCATCGACTGGCCGGTTCGCTACAAGGATATTGCCCCCTGGTATGATAAAGTGGAATCCTTTATCGGGGTAACGGGTGAAACACTGGGTTTACCACAGCTGCCCGACGGGGTTTTCGAGCCCATGATGGAACTGAACTGTGTGGAACAACATTTACGCGAGAAGGTTGCCGAGAATTTTAACGGCAGGGTCATCACCGCAGGCCGGGTTGCCCATATCAACAGCGACAAGCAATACGACGGCCGGGTACGTTGCCAGTACCGTAACCGCTGCATCCGCGGATGCCCCTTCGGTGCATATTTCAGCAGTAACTCTTCCACCCTGCCTGCAGCCGAACGCACGGGGAACCTTACGCTGCGCCCCGACGCCGTGGTACACGAAATCATATACGACCCCAATACCAAACGGGCTACCGGGGTTAAGGTGAAAGACCGCGAGACCAAGGAAGAATACGAATTTAAGGCCAAGGTTATTTTCCTCTGCGCTTCGGCCATTGCATCTACCTCCATTTTGATGCAGTCCCGGTCGGACCGCTTCCCCAACGGCCTGGGTAACGACTCGGACCAGCTGGGAAGGAATATCATGGACCACCACCTGGGCGTTGGGGCCCAGGGTAAGTATGACGGGTTTGACGACAAGTACTACAAGGGCAGGAAACCCAATGGGATCTATATTCCCCGGTTCCAGAACCTGGGCGGGGATTCAGACACCAAGGATTTTATCAGGGGATATGGCTACCAGGGTGGCGCTTCCCGGGGCGACTGGGACGAGACCATAGCCGAGCTATCTTATGGCAAAGAACTTAAGGATGCCATTTTAAAACCGGGTGGCTGGACAATAGGTATGGGTGGTTTCGGCGAGATGCTGCCCTACGAGGAGAACCGCATGACCCTGGATTACGACAAACTGGATGGCTGGGGATTACCCACGGTGACCTTCGACGCCGAATACAAGGACAACGAGCTTAAAATGCGTAAACACATGCAGGAACAAGCCATAGCCATGCTTGAAGCCGCCGGAGCGAGGGATATTGAAGGTTTTGACAGGCCAGGGGCACCCGGCCTGGGGATACATGAAATGGGTACCGCCCGGATGGGCAGGGACCCTAAAACATCTGTGCTGAACGCCTGGAACCAGGTACATGCCGTTCCCAATGTGTATGTTACCGACGGAGCGTTTATGACCTCCGCCGCCTGCGTCAACCCTTCACTAACCTATATGGCCTTTACCGCCAGGGCTGCCAACCACGCCGCCGAACAACTTAAAAAAGGAAGTATATGATGAACAGAAGAAAAGCCTTAAAGAACATGGGGATGACCTTCGGCTATGCCGTGGCCACCCCTACACTTATCAGTCTATTACAAAGCTGCAAGGACCAGGCACCGGACTGGACACCGGATTTCTTTACCCCGGAACAGGGGCAGGGTATCCGGCACCTGGTTGATATCATCCTCCCTAAAACGGATACCCCCTCTGCGTCAGAGGTACAGATCCACATTTTCATTGATAAATACCTCAACGAAGTTTCCGAACCGGAGGAACAGGAATTCATGAAGATGTCTATGGGTAAATTCTTCGACAAGGCACTTGCCGATTCGGGGAATGACGAGATCGGAGACCTGGGGCCGGAAGAACTGGAACCGGTTCTGGCCGCAGCCCTCAAACAAACAAAGGAATCCGAAGCCAAGATGTTCGAAACCATCACCTCATATCAGGAATCAAACGAGAAAGGGGAAACCGCAGAGCTGGATGATGAAACCTCCAGGTTCGCCTTTGCCAACAACCTCAGGGGTGTAACCATCTGGGCATATAAGACCTCCGAACAAATAGGCGAACAGGTACTGGCCTACCTGCCTGTTCCCGGGGAATATATAGCTTGCGGCGATCTGAATGAACTCACCGGCGGTAAAGCCTGGTCTCTTTAATCGCGCCATTTGAAAAGGAGAAGTTTTATACAAAAAAGTGCCCTCTCCGGCGGAGCGATCTCCCTGGGAGGGCTTTTTGCTTCAGCGATGTCCCAACCATTGCCTGCCCCCTTTGATTTCAAGCTAAAGTATGCCCCCCACCTGGGCATGTTCGAAGAACTGGCCGGAGAGGATCCGGTAGCCCAGCTTCATTTTATGGCAGACCAGGGGTTCCGGGCCTTCGAAGACAACGGGATGGCGGGCCGTGAGGTAGTGCTCCAGGAAAAAATGGCAGGGGCTATGCGCGATCGTGGCCTGGAAATGGGGGTCTTTGTGGCCCATAAAATCTACTGGACCGAACCCAACCTCACTTCCGGCGACCCGGGCAGGCGGGAAGAATTTTTGGCGGATATCAAAAATGCGGTAACGGTGGCCAAACGCGTGAATGCCAAATGGATGACCGTGGTCCCGGGCCACCTCGATTTACGCCTTTCTATGGGCTACCAGACCGCTCATGTGGTAGAATCGCTGAAACAGGCATCAGCCCTGCTGGAACCGCATGGGCTGGTAATGGTCCTGGAACCCCTTAATTTCATGAACCATCCGGGGATGTTCCTCTATGGCTCGCCTCAGGCTTATGAAATCTGCAAGGCCGTGGATTCGCCTTCATGCAAGATCCTTTTCGATATTTACCATCAGCAGATACAGGAAGGCAACCTTATCACCAATATGGAAGCGTGCTGGGATGAAATCGCCTATATCCAGATAGGCGACAACCCGGGGCGGAACGAGCCAACCACAGGTGAGATCAACTATGAGAACGTCTTCAGGTTTATCCATGGAAAAGGTTACCAGGGTATCCTGGGTATGGAACACGGCAATTCCACCGACGGCAAGGCCGGCGAACAGGCCGTTATCGATGCCTATAAAAAGGTGGATTCTTTTACCCCTAAGGCAGGGTGATCTCGATGATGGTATTAATTTCCTGCCTTTTATCGGCGGGAAGTTCCAGCAATAAGCCGTAACGGTCCAGCCTGTGGGGCACTTCGGTTTTGTCTTTGTAATAAACCACGGAGGCTATCTTTTCCTTAAAAGGGTTTATCAGCAATACTTCCTTATCCAGGTCCAGGATATGGAGGTACAGTTTTTTGCCTTTCATGGTAGAAACACCCCAGTCGTCGGGCATTACCGGGCCGATTCGGGTGCCGTATATGGTTTCCCCGTTTTCTGCCATCCAGTCCCCTACCGCCTTTAGCGAAGCCTGATGTTCGGGCTGGATGAGCCCGTTTGGCATGGGGCCCACATTAAGCAGCAGGTTGGCATTCCTGCCCGCAGCATTTACCAGGAGGTGGATCAGCTCCTTTGCCGTTTTATGATTGTGGTCTGTAATGTTAAACCCCCAGGAATCATTTATGGTGAGGCACATTTCCAAAGGGAGTTCACTGATGAAGGTGCCCTGCCATCCCCTGGTGTTCTCCCCGGGTAAATCCTGTTCGAACATCTGGAAATCTTCCCCGGGAAAGGGTTTAACGTGGTGATTGCTCCCTATGAGGGCCGCCGGTTGCAATTTGTGTATCAGGCTGTAGGTTTTGTCGAGCTGCCAGTCTTCATCAAGCTTATCCCACATGCCGTCGAACCAGATCCCGCCTATAGGGCCATATTGGGTAAGCAGTTCTTCAAGCTGTGCGTTCATATAACTGATGTAACTGTCCCAGTTGCCGGCTTCAGGTCGCCCCGTGTAACCCCTTCCGGTGCGCCCTCTTGGGTAATAATCGGGGTGGTGCCAGTCTAGCTGTGAATAATAGAAGAACAGCTCCAGGCCCTGTTTCCTGCATTCTTCTGCCAGCTGTTTGATCACATCCCGGCCATAGGGCGTTTTATCCACAATATTGTAGTCCGAAACCCCGGAATCGTACATGGCAAAACCATCGTGGTGCTTGCTGGTAATGGTAATATACTTCATCCCGGCCTCCCTGGCCATCTGCACCCAGGCAGCTGCGTCGAACTTCTGCGGGTTGAAAAAGGCAGGCAGTTTTTCGTAGTCTTTTATCGGGATTTCCTTGTTCTGCATGATCCATTCGGCTATTCCAGGATCGCCCCCGCCGCCCATCACACTATAAACGCCCCAATGGATAAACAGCCCGAACCTGGCATCCCGGAACCACTCCCTGTGTGCGAGGTTTTCAGGGCTTGGCTCATAGTCCTGTTGCGCACAGAGAGGAGCCGACATTAATAAGAAAAACAGGCAGGCAGGCAGAACAATTTTGATTTTCATACTAAAATATTTTCGTTGGCACTTAAAGATACATAAGCCGGGTCATATGAATAAAATTAATCTCATCAGGCGAAAAGAGCAACTTTAACTTTATCCTAACATCAATTAACATACAATTTGGTAAGAAGTAAGCGGGGCTTTGCGTCGAATATATATATGGAAGCCTATCTTATTTTATTGCTGATGTATGCACTCCTGGGTATTCTGGGCACTCTGGTGTTTAAGTTTATTTCAGGCAGGGGTGGAGGGAACTGAAACGAATTTTACCTTTTTTTTTAGATTTTTTTACCCTGTCGTAATCTTTTCTCCTGCCAGGCCCGTAGGTATTACAGAGGCGTTGTTACCATCAAATTAACCGATTGGAACCTAAACATGGAAAATTATTATGTAATTCTCCTGATGTACGCCGCCCTGATGGTTATTTCGTATAACATGGCGAGCCTGCATGTAGACGAATAACAGGCCTTCCCTACCGGCCTGCACGCTTCCGGAGCCTCCCAGCTTTTTCCGGACCATCCCTGTTATTTCCAAGAACAAAAATTCGCACTCAACCCCGGATAGTACAAAACACCCCGGGATTGGCCTGCTTTACAGCCGGCTACCGGGGCGTTTTACAAGCAATAAACACTAATACCTTCAGGATCCGCACATCAGGCAGTCGTCTTCTGCCTCTCCCTGGCGTGCGCGTTCTATAAGGGCTTTCATTTCATCGGAAGTCATGGGCGCGGTGTTTACCTCATCTTCCTTCAACGGGGTTGTTTCCACCTTTATGGCTACTGTTTCAACTGCCGGGCTGGCAGCCAGGGCATCTGTTTCAACTGCCACGGCCACGGGTTCCTCCTTCTTACTGTTATCGAGCGTAAACTTGATGGCGTCTACAGCCGCCTTTGTGCGGAGGTAATACATCCCTGTTTTCAGGCCGCTCTTCCAGGCGTAGAAGTGCATGGAGGTAAGCTTGGCGTAATTGGCGTTCTCCATAAAGAGGTTCAGCGACTGGCTCTGGTCTATGAAATAACCCCGCTGGCGGCTCATGTCGATAATGTCTTTCATGCTGAGTTCCCAGACGGTCTTGTAGAGCTCCTTGATATCGTCCGGGATGGCGGCGATCTGCTGTACCGACCCGTTAGCCCGCATAAGCTCCTGTTTCAGATCTTCGTTCCAAAGTCCAAGCCGTACCAGGTCTTCCAGCAGGTGTTTGTTAACCACTATGAATTCGCCCGAAAGGACCCTGCGGGTATAGATGTTGGAAGTATAGGGCTCAAAGCATTCGTTGTTCCCCAGGATCTGTGAGGTGGAAGCCGTAGGCATGGGGGCAACGAGCAGGGAATTGCGTACCCCGTGCTTTTTTACGCTTTTGCGCAGTTTTCCCCAGTCCCACCTGCCGGATAATTCCTCGTCTTTGATGCCCCAGAGGTTGTGCTGGAATTTCCCCTGCGAAATAGGCGAGCCCTTAAAGGTGGAATACGGGCCTTCTTCTTTCGCGAGTTCCATGGATGCCGTAACGGCGGCAAAATAAAGAGTCTCAAAAATATCCTGGTTAAGCTGCCGGGCCTCATCGCAGGTAAAGGGCAGCCGCATCATGATAAAGGTGTCTGCCAGCCCCTGTACCCCCAGGCCTATAGGGCGGTGGCGCATATTGGAATTTTCAGCCTCCTTGATAGGGTAATAATTCCTGTCGATCACCCGGTTGAGGTTCTTGGTTACGCGCTTGGTTACCCGGAACAATTCCTTATGGTCGAACTGCCCGTTCTTAACAAACATGGGCAAAGCGATAGAAGCCAGGTTACAAACCGCCACTTCATCGGGAGAGGTGTATTCGAGGATCTCCGTGCAGAGGTTGGAAGACCGGATGGTGCCCAGGTTCTTCTGGTTGCTCTTGCGGTTGGCCGCATCTTTGTAGAGCATGTATGGGGTGCCGGTCTCAATCTGGGATTCCAGGATCTTTTCCCACAGTTCGCGGGCCATAATGGTTTTCCTTCCCTTGCCTTCCTTTTCGTAGCGCATGTAGAGTTTCTCGAATTCCTCGCTATGGCAGGAATAGAGGCCCGGGCATTCGTTGGGGCACATCAGGGTCCATTCCCCGTTTGCTTCCACCCTTTTCATGAACAGGTCGGGCAGCCACATGGCATAGAACAGGTCGCGGGCCCTCATTTCTTCTTTGCCGTGGTTCTTTTTTAATTCCAGGAATTCGAAGATGTCGGCATGCCAGGGTTCCACATAAATCGCAAAACTTCCTTTGCGTTTGCCGCCTCCCTGGTCTACATAGCGGGCGGTATCGTTAAAAACGCGCAGCATGGGGACAATGCCGTTGGAGGTCCCGTTGGTGCCGGCAATATACGAGCCTGTGGCCCTTACGTTATGGATTGAAAGCCCGATCCCCCCGGCAGACTGAGAAATCTTTGCCGTATGCTTCAGCGTATCGTAAATCCCGTCTATGCTGTCGTCTTTCATCGTCAGGAGGAAGCAGGAAGACATCTGGGGCTTTGGCGTCCCGGAATTAAACAAGGTGGGGGTGGCATGGGTAAAGTATTTTTTGGACATCAGCTCATAGGTCTCTATAGCCGATTCCAGGTCGCCCAGGTGGATCCCCACTGCCACCCGCATAAGCATATGCTGGGGCCGTTCGGCTATCTTGCCGTTTAATTTGAGGAGGTAAGAGCGTTCGAGGGTCTTAAAACCGAAATAATCGTAGCCAAAATCGCGGTTGTAAATGATGGTACTGTCCAGTTGTTCGGCATTCTCGGAAATCACCTTATAGACTTCATCGGAAAGCAGGGGGGCCTTTTTCCCGGTCCTGGGGTTGATGTATTCATAGAGGTCCTTCATGGTTTCGGAGAAGGATTTCCTGGTATTCTTATGAAGGTTGGAAACGGAAATCCGGGCAGCCAGTTTGGCGTAATCCGGGTGGGCAGTGGTCATGGTAGCCGCGATCTCCGCCGCCAGGTTATCCAGCTCGGAGGTGGTTACCCCGTCGTACAAGCCCTCAATAACCCGCATGGCTACTTTTACAGGGTCTACGAGGTTGTTAAGCCCATAACACAATTTTCTGACTCTGGCCGTGATCTTGTCGAACATCATCGGCTCTTTTCTACCGTCTCTTTTAATTACGTACATCTTGCTACAATTTGATTTAGTGAAACCAGGGTGTCGTCAGGCTTTTTAATAAAAGCTTAACATTTTCATAAGTGATCCCAAAAAACCCCTTATTACGGGGTTTGATGGCAGTAAGTTCTTCAGAAATCAGCGTCGAAGCTGATCTTATGCGATTCGGTGTCCTTTTCCTTGTTCATGACACCTGCCTTTTGGTATTCGGAAACCCTTTTCTCAAAGAAATTGGTCTTGCCCTGCAGGGAGATCATGTCCATAAAATCGAAAGGATTGGTGGCGTTGTATTCCCGCTCGCACTCGAGTTCCACCAGCAGCCTGTCTGTAACGAACTCCAGGTACTGGGTCATCAGTTTGGCATTCATCCCGATAAGGCTCACCGGCAGGGATTCGGTAATAAATTCGCGTTCTATGTTCAGGGCATCCACAATGATCTCCCGGATACGCGCTTTGGGGACTTTGTTCACCAGATGGTGGTTATGCAGGTGCACTGCATAATCGCAATGCATCCCCTCATCCCTTGAAATAAGTTCGTTGGAGAAGGTAAGGCCTGGCATCAGCCCGCGTTTTTTCAGCCAGAATATGGAACAAAACGCCCCGGAGAAGAAGATGCCCTCCACGGCCGCGAAGGCGATCAGGCGTTCCGCGAAACTCGGGGAGTCTATCCATTTCAAGGCCCAGTCTGCCTTCTTCTTGATAGCAGGGAAGTTTTCGATGGCCTTGAATAGGATGTTCTTCTCCTTCTCGTCCTTAACGTAGGTATCAATCAGCAGGGAATATGTTTCCGAATGGATGTTCTCCATCATGATCTGGAAGCCGTAAAAGAACTTGGCTTCGGAATATTGCACTTCGTTGACGAAGTTTTCGGCCAGGTTTTCATTCACTATGCCGTCTGAAGCGGCGAAGAAGGCAAGGATGTGCTTGATAAAATAACGCTCTTCCTCATTCAGTTTGTTGTTCCAGTCGGCAAGGTCCTGGTGGAGGTCTATTTCCTCGGCAGTCCAGAAGCAGGCTTCGCATTTCTTGTACCACTCCCATAAATCGTGATGCTGTATGGGAAATATTACAAACCTGTTATCATTTTCCTGCAAAATTGGCTCTACCGCTACTGACATATTTTATCTGATTTTTAATTATTAGAAAAGGTGACTATTTCCTTCCGGTTGGGACCAACAAATATTTAAAAATGTAATCAATTTCTAAAGGGGGTTTCCCAATAATCCCCACAAAGTTTTTAACACAAGTTGTTGAAATCCACCCTCGCTTAGGGAATTTACTGTGCTTCCGAAATACAAGGGAATTGTAAAAAATTATCCGGGCCGGATATCCGGCAATAAATACACCGTTAAGTATTTAATATACTGTTTGGTTTATAAAGAGGAGAGGATAGGAAGCCAAAATCCCGTTATGGCGGTTGAGGTCCTGCAGACGTGGCTTTTTAGCCTGTTGCCATGCCGGAAATATTCCAATTGGGGCGTTCCACAAAAAACCGAAGGGGGTTATGGGAAAGGAACTATCAAACCGTACGGCCCTCCGATGTGTCAAAAAAATAGTGTCACAAGTTGGTTGCTGATCTAGGTAGTTCCCCCGAAACCTAAAAATCGAGCAAATACCCCGACCATAACGCTGGCCTGGTTATCCAATTCGTGCAATGACACCGGCAGGTGACACGGGCCTTGCGGCCGTAGCCTTCCTGATAGGGCCGTAACTCTGGTTTGAAAGTTATCTCTATAATCCGTTAAACAACCTCAGCGGTTGTTGCCGGAATTCTTAATCCTTTAACAGCGCATTGAAATCCCCTCCCAGGTGCAGGGTTTCGCCATCTGCATTCACCATGGATATCGCCAGCGAACCGCTCATCGACTCTTTGCCGACATGTCCGATGGTAAGTTTTCCTTCCCTTGCGAAAAAGGGCTGCTCGCCATAGGCATTGATACTGGCAAAGCCGAAAGCCCCTTCAAAGTGTTCGAGGAAGCCGTCTATATCCCTTTTAAACCTATAGGTGCCCTTATCCAGTGGGAGGTTTTCCCCGTCCCTTGCAATAAAAAATCCAAGGGTATGCGGGCTTTTCCGCTCATGTCCAGCCAGGTGGAGCTTCACTACGGAATAGGTATGGCCGTTTTCCTTTT
>Ga0209347_1004362_pt1 | contig 14818 bp, 18 predicted proteins | sample AutmiccommuBRH23_FD_187382 | JGI IMG/M metagenome (GOLD analysis project Ga0209347, IMG submission 187382) | Deep subsurface microbial communities from Mt. Terri, Switzerland - Autotrophic microbial communities BRH/23 (SPAdes) (version 2) | ecosystem: Environmental > Aquatic > Deep subsurface >... | reverse complement strand
CTTAGGCTACACCTGTAGCGTTGCATGTGGCTTCGTCTGTCGCGCCGTGTTGAGTACATAATGTCCATGGATGCTGCACCCATGAATGCGTTGGCGTTGTTGACGAGCACCGGGCCAAAGAGGTCTTGAGCTTCGCGCGAGCGGCGCAGTCACGACAGGATCTACAGCCCCCCGTGTGCCATCCGCTCGAGTCCGATGGGACAAGAATTAGACCTCTGCGGCAGCATAAAGCATAATGGAGCTGAGAATGCCGTGGCTCTAAAGTCAACTGCGACACAAGGACATCGCAGCAATACGATGGCGTTCCGAGGGGAGACGTCTGTGAAACCGGACCAAGAGCACTTCACCCGAGTCATGAAGGTGGCGGCCAATCCTGCGCCGCCTCTCAAGACCGGAGATAACGAGAACATCATCCATCGCTCGTGGTTTCGCTGCGTTAACGAGTTCAGTCTCGATCCGGCCCAGACGCACAGGCCGAATATCGAGACAGCGCAGGCGCTGTCGCAAAGCCGCGAGCGGATCGGCGACTTCCTCAATATTGCGCGCGCAGGCATCGGCCAGCTTTTCAAGCAGGCCCCCGATGTCGGCTACGTGCTGCTCACCGACACCGACGGTGTCGTCGTCGATTCAATCGGCTCCGATTCCTGGGACGGCAGCCTCGGGCAAGCCGGGCTGCTCGCGGGCGCAAACTGGCGCGAGGAATATGCGGGCACCAACGGCATCGGCACCTGCATCTACGAGCGCACCGCGCTCACCTGCCACCATGACGAGCACTTCTTCGCCAACAACATCGGCCTGAGCTGCGACAGCGCCCCGTTGTTCGACGCGACCGGAAACTTCATGGGCGTGCTGAACGTCTCTGCCCTGCCGACACCGACCTCGTACGGCAACAACAGTCTCGCCGCCTACCTCACGATGCTCTACGGCCAGATCATCGAAGGCGCGAGCTTCATGCGCCACTTCCGCAGCTACTGCATCCTGCGGCTCGGCACCGCCTCGGAGCTGCTCGAGGTTTGCACTGACATGATGCTGGCACTCGACCGCGACGGCAACATCGTGGGCGCGACCTCGACAGCGCGGCGCCAGCTCGGCGGCGAGGCCTGCGAGGGGCGTCCGGGCGAAGTCTCCCCGCTGATCGGCCGACATCTGTCGGAAATCTTCCGCTGCACACCGGCGGAGGTCTGGCAGATGATGCGCGCGCAATCGACGTCGGAGCGGCACATTCTGACGACGACGGACAAGCAGATTGTCTGTGCCTCGGTCATCCCACCGCCCGCCCCACCTCGCAGCGGGGGGCCGCAGCGCCGTGCCGCCGCCTCCTCCGATTACGCTGCGCTTGACGAGCTTGCCGGCGACGACGAGCGCATGACGCATTTGCTCGATCACGCCCGCCGGCTCGTCGACAAGCAGGTCAGCATCTTCATTCAGGGCGAGACGGGAACGGGTAAAGAGGTCCTGGCGCGCGCCCTGCACGTCTCTAGCGCGCGCGCGGGCAAGCCCTTCATCGCCGTCAACTGCGCCGCGCTGCCTGAATCGTTGATCGAAAGCGAGCTTTTCGGCTATACCGCCGGCACGTTCACCGGCGCGCGCAGCAAAGGCAAGAAGGGCCTGATCCAGCAGGCCGACGGCGGCACACTTTTCCTCGACGAGATCGGAGACATGCCGCTGCACCTGCAGACGCGGCTGTTGCGCGTCCTCTCCGAGCGCGAGGTCCTTCCCTTGGGAGCGGATACGCACGTGCCCGTCGAGCTGACAGTCATCAGCGCCTCGCACCGCGACCTGCGCAAGTTGATCCTGGAAGGCCTCTTCCGCGAGGATCTGTTCTATCGCCTTTGCGGCGCGACGCTGTTTCTCCCGCCCCTGCGCGACCGCCAGGACCGCAGCCACATCATCAATCGGATCGTCGTGCAGGAAGCTGCGCAGTTGGGCAAGCATCCGCGCATCGCCGAAGACGCGATGGAGCTGCTGATGCGCTATCCCTGGCCGGGAAACGTGCGCGAGTTGCGCAACGCATTGCGCTTCGCGCTCGCCATCGCCGACAATGACTGCGTCCAAGCCGAGCACCTACCGTACGAGATCCGCTTCCCCGACGCGGGCCCGAAAAACGCCGGAGGCGGTGCCTTCCTCGACGCGCCGCAACTTTGGGAGACGCACACGCCCGAGCCGGGCGAGACCGACGAGAACGATCCGGCCGTCAAGCTTAGGGCGTGCCTGCGGCGCAACAAATGGAACATCACCGCCGTAGCGGCCGAGCTCGGGCTGTGCCGTTCGTCGGTCTATCGGCAGATGCGCCGTTTCGGGATCGTGCCGCCGACGCATATCTGAGACGGACACGCCGTATCTCAATCACGCGTTCGGGGACGCAGCGCTCGCTCTGCCTTGACCGCATGCCTCGAGCAAGACGGCGCATAGCCAAAGCGACAGCGACAGACGGCAACGCACCGCAGAAAAATGCGCGTGTCGCAGCGCCGGGCACTCAGCCGGCAGCCATTGACCGCCTAACCTCACCCGGAACCTCGCTCGCGACGAGACGTTGCTCTCGCAAGTAGACCACAACCCATGGAGAGGTTCCCCATGCGAGGCAAGCGAATTGCATCCGGATTACTGGCACTCTCGCTGGCGATGACGCCGGCGCTGGCCGCCAAGACCAAAGGCGCGAGTGCTGAGCTGAAGGACACCGACGGCCAAAACGTCGGCACCGTGGCGCTGCGCGAAGGCCAGGACAACAACGGCGTCTGGCTGAACGTGAGCTTCAGCAAGCTTCCGCCCGGCTCGCACGCCTTCCACATCCATGAGACGGGCAAATGCGACGGCGACTTCAAGAGCGCCGACGGTCACTACGCGCCCGAGGGCAACAAGCACGGGCTTCTTGCCGAGGGCGGCCCGCACGCGGGCGACCTGCCCAACATCCACGTGCCCAGCGACGGACACCTGAACCTGGAGATCTTTGTCGACAAGGTCTCGCTGCGGAAGGGCGCGAAGAACTCGTTGTTCGATGAAGATGGCTCGGCATTCGTGGTCCATGACGGCGTCGACGACTACAAGTCGCAACCCTCCGGCGACGCAGGCAAGCGCATCGCCTGCGGTGTCATTACGAACAGGATCGTCGATAGCGCGTTGCAGGAGTGATGCTTATCGCGGTGCTGTGTGAGCCACCGGCCGGCAGCGCCCCCCCAGCGCCACTAGCCTGAGAGTTGATGCCATGGCCTACATGCCCCAAGACACCCTCCAGCCGGATATGGCCGAGCATTACGAGACCTATTCGTCCTTCGTGAAGTACACGGCGCTGTTCGTGCTTCACGTCGCGATCATCCTGGCGCTGCTCGCCTACTTCCTCGTCTAGTGCGGCCCGGTATCGAAAGTTTTGAGCGCGATCAGCTCCAGCGCATCGCGATCGCGCTCGCCGTTCCTGTGCGCTTCCACGATCCGTTTGGCGAGTTCGTCACGGGCCGCCGCCTCGTTTTCGGGCGCCGCGGCAAGGGCGTGTTTTGCGCGCACCTTCTCCCAGGCGCGCTCGAACACGTCAGCCAGCAGTGCATGGGTCTGGGGATGACGCGTGTAAAAGTCGAACTGCATGCCTGGTCCTCGTGAAGGGCTCAGATATTGACGAAGGTTCCGCTGGGACGACAGGTCACGCGATGGATGTAGTAGTTGGGATGCGCGATCACCCACTTCGATCCGACGATCTGCGAGGCCATGTAGCAATCGGATATGGTCGCCTCGGTTCGCAGCGGCACCGGCGGCAGCTTGCGACACGTCGCACCCTCGACGATGGTGCAAACGCTAAAAATTAGCTCAATCATCGCCGGTGCTCCTTTCTAGCCTGGCGGGCCGCGACGCTTTTTTCCCAACTCCGTTCAGGCCTGCGGGTTCCGGACGCCGCACCCACATCGAGGAACCCGCCGGTGCACGCGCTCGTTCTCACGCTGGAACAGAAAGGAGCGTGGAGCCATGTCCACGGTACTGATTTGTGAGGACGATCCGCTGCTGGCGCTCGATCTTGCTCAGAATGTGGAGAATGCCGGCCATCGGCTGCACGGCGTCTACTCGAGCGCAGAGGCCGCACTGTCGGAGAGCAAAGCCGCAATGCCGGACACAGCTATTATCGATCTGGCGCTGGCCGACGGCGAAACCGGCGCGATGCTCGCACGCACGCTGCAACTGTCCGGCGTGCGCGTCATCATCGTCTCTGGTCACAGCAATGTGAACGCCGGACTCGACTCCGTCCCGCACACGTTCGCGTCGAAGCCGCTCACCAGCGAGCTGGTTGACCTCCTCTTACAGACGTTGCCGTCGTCCTAGGACGCGCGGGCCGCATCCGACATTCCTCTGAAAATGCGGATCCCTCGCCGGTAAAGTTCGTCTTTGCCGCTCTCGCCCAGCTTCGCCAGCTCGAGCATGATGAGAGCCAGCTTCGTGCGCGCGTGTACCAGGCTTTCCGGGTCTGCGGACACCTCGTGAGCAAGCGCCACCCACGCTTCGTCGAAGGCCGCCGCCAAAGTCTGAAGCTCGGCGGGTTCGAGTTCAATGCTGTCCTGTTGGGGGGACATGTCAGAATACTCCAAGGGGTTTGTATGCACGCTATCGAGTTGGCGCGCACGGAGAAATCCCGCATACGAGACTGATGACCCAAGGCGTCTCTTTGAGCCAAATGAGTAAAGTGTGCTATTGATACAAAGCCAGCAGTCACTAACTCAGAAGCGTGTTCAGCTATCCGAGGGAAGCATGACGGGGCTCACCCGCGAGACGCGGCTACAGATCATGCTCGACGAACAGGAGCTCGCCGCCATCGACGAGTGGCGGTTCGCGCAGCACATGCCGAGCCGCGCGGCCGCAATTCGAGAGCTTTTGAAGATCGGTCTGCAAACGCAGACAAACGGCCCGGTCGATCCCAAGCGGAGGTCGGAGGATTTTGGCGTCGTCTCACGCCCCCCCGAGCCCAAGGATTAGCGTTTCTCGGAAGCGACCTGCCAGCTTCGCGCGCCGGTCCCTGCGCAGCTCGACATGAGCGGAGCGCCGATGCCCGCGGTCGCCTGCCGCGCGCACCGCCGACTGATCTGTTTGTCCGGAACACGAAAGATGGTGGGTGATGAAGGATTCGAACCTTCGACCCGCTGATTAAGAGTCAGCTGCTCTACCAACTGAGCTAATCACCCGTGATCGCGTCGAGCGATCGCCTCCCATAATGGATCGGGCGGCTCGTCGCAACAACCCCGCCCCAGGAAGGCCCCCAGCGCAACTCCGGCGGACCTAACCTACGGCGCCGGGACAGCAAAGGGGCCCGCGCGCGAGCCCCATCTGGAAGGCGCCTCTCTAGCATCAAGCCCCCCCGCTGTCCAGCACTCCCGGCATTTCCACAGCTCCGGGTGGTGAGCCCCCGCGCAAGCCCGAAAATCCCGCAGTTTTGGCCGCGGGCGCCAAGCCCCTGCGATCCGCGGGTTCCGGCCTGGGCGGACTTTTCCGGTGCTGCTAAAATAGAATCACACGCGAATGGTCGCTGCGTGCGTGCTGTCCCTCTCACCGCTCAGGTGAACCATGGACGAGAGACGGAGCACCCCCAGGCGCCGGGTCCTCAAGGAGGGCAAGATCGTCTTTGCCGACGGCGTGCGCGTGCTCGACTGCACCATCCGCGACATGTCGGACACGGGCGCGCGCCTGCTGATCGCAAACCCGCTCGGCGTGCCGCAGCACTTCCTGCTGTTGGAGAAATCGAGCGGCCTGATGCATCCCGTCTCCGTCATCTGGCATCGCAAGGACTGCATCGGGGTCAAATTCGACGGGCCGGCGACAAGCATCCACGACGAGGCCAACAAGCGGTTCTCCCGCCTGCGCTGCCTCTGAGCGAGCCCTGCGAGCGCCTTATGGCCGCATCAGCAGATGACTGTGCTCGCTCAGCCCGGCCAGCACCTCGGCCGATCCCTTCACCACGCAATGCATAGGATTGCGCTGGACGTGGAACTTGACACCGACACGCCGCGTCAGCGCCTGATCGAGCTTGTCGAGCAGCGCCCCGCCTCCCGTCAGGTGGATGCCGCGGCGCATGATGTCGCTCAAGGTGTCGGGTGGCAGCTCCTCCAGGGCACGCTGGGTAAAGTCGGCGATGTCGTCGACGGGCTCGGACAGCGCCTCGGCCACGTCCTTGGGCGTCAGCACGGCACTCTTGGCCCAGCCCGTGCGCAGGTCGCGGCCGCGAATGTGCACTTCCGCGGCCCGGCCGTTGGCGCTCGCCAGCGCGGTGCCGGCCTCTATCTTGATGCGCTCGGCGTTCGCCTCCCCGATCAGGAGCTGATGCTTGCGGCGCACGTAGCGGACGATCGCCTCATCCATGGCATTGCCGGCGCAGCGCAGCGTGCGCGCCTCGACGATGACACCGCTGGCGAGCGCGGCGATGTCGCTGGTGCCGCCGCCGATGTCGAGAACCATGGCCCCGCCCGGCTCGCCGATCGGCAGCCCGGCACCCAGGGACGCCGCCACCGGCTCGGCGATCAGATAGACCTTGCGCGCGTTCAGTTGCACGGCGGTATCGTAGACGGCGCGCCGCTCCACCGGCGTCGCCCCGGCCGGCACGCAGATCAGGATGCGCGGGCGGCGAAAGCCCAGCATCGACTTGGTGCGCTTGATGAACTGGCGCAGCATCTCCTCGGTCGCGATGAAATCGGCGATCACGCCATCGCGCAGCGGCCTGAGAAGCTCCATGTTCTCCGGCGCGCGCCCAACCAGCGACTTGCCCTTGCGCCCCACGGCCATGATCTCGCGGCCGCCACGGAAATTGCGCACGGCGACAACGGAAGGCTCGTCAATGACGATGCCGCGACCCGCGACATGCACCAACGTGTTCGCCGTGCCGAGATCGATCGAAATATCGTCTGAAAAAACGCTTGCCACGGCCAGCTACGCACATTGCCTGCCACACCACGTGCACCGGCAAAAACGCAATCCTCCCGCGCACCATTGACGGTTTAGCGCGTTCGGTGGGGGAAGCCAACGCAAGCCGGCGGGGCTGAGAAAGCAAAACGAGGCGGCGATCGAAGGATCGGCCGCCTCGCCTCATCTAAGGCCGGATTAGAGCGCCTGCTGCTGCACGACCTGCGCTGTCTTCTGGCGCTTGACCATCAGCTTGTTGAGAGCGGAGACATAGGCGCGCGCCGAGGCGACCATGGTGTCGGTGTCGGCGCCGCGGCCCGTCACCATGCGCCCGCCCTCCTCCAACCGCACCGAGACTTCTGCCTGGGCGTCCGTGCCCTCGGTAACGGCGTGCACCTGGTAGAGATCCAGGTTCGCCTCGTGCGGCACCAGCATCTTGATGGCGTTGAAGGTTGCATCGACAGGTCCGTTGCCGACCGCCTGCACCGTGTGCTCGACGCCGTCGATGTCGAGCGTCAGCGTGGCCGACTGGGGACCCATGTTGCCGGCGATGACGGTCAGGGAGACGACACGCATCCGGTCGTGCATGTGGGCGATACCCTCGTCCACCAGCGCCTCGATGTCCTCGTCGTAGACGTGCTTCTTGCGGTCAGCGAGCCCCTTGAAGCGGACGAAAGCGTCCTCGAAGGCGTTCTCGCCCAGCTCGTAGCCCAGCTCCTTCAACTTGGCGCGGAAGGCGTTGCGGCCCGAATGCTTGCCCATGACCAGTGACGTCTTGCCGACCCCGACCGATTCCGGCGTCATGATCTCGTAGGTCTGCTGGTGCTTCAGGATGCCGTCCTGATGAATGCCGCTCTCGTGCGCGAACGCGTTCCGGCCGACGATGGCCTTGTTGTACTGCACCGGGAAGTTGGTGACGGCGGAGACCAGGCGCGAGGCGCGCGACAGCATGGTCGTATCGATGCGCGTGTCGTAGGGCAGCGCGTCGGCACGGGTCCGGATCGCCATTACGATCTCTTCCAGCGCAGCATTGCCGGCCCGCTCGCCGATGCCGTTGACGGCGCACTCGACCTGGCGCGCGCCGGCCTCAAGCGCCGCCAGCGAGTTGGCGACCGCCAGCCCCAGGTCGTTGTGGCAGTGGGTGGAGAAGATCACCTTGTCGGCGCCGGGCACGCGCTCGCGCACCTGGGAGAACATGGAGGCATACTCGCTCGGCGTGGCGTAGCCGACGGTGTCGGGCAGGTTGATCGTGGTCGCGCCGGCGTTGATCGCGGCTTCCACGCACTGGCACAGGTAATCGATCGGGGTGCGCGTGGCGTCCATCGCCGACCACTCCACGTCCTCGACCAGATTGCGCGCCCGCGTCACCGTCGCGGTGATGATCTCCAGAACCTCGGCCTCGGTCTTGCGCATCTGGTGCGCCAGATGGATGGGCGAGGTGGAGACGAAGGTGTGGATGCGCCCGCGCTGCGCGCCCTTGACGGCCTCACCGGCCCGGTCGATGTCGGCGAAGATCGCGCGCGCCAGACCGGCAACCGTCGCGTTCTTGACGCGCTTGGCGATGGCCGACACGGCCTCGAAGTCGCCCTCAGAGGCGATGGGAAAACCCGCCTCGATGATATCGACGCCCATCTGGTCGAGGCAGTCGGCGACCTCCAGCTTCTCCTCGAAGGTCATGGTGGCGCCGGGACACTGCTCGCCGTCGCGCAGGGTGGTGTCGAAAATTCGAACCTGGTCCGTGCTGGGTTTGTCGGTGGTGGTCATCAGTTTCGTCTTTCGCTTCGGCCAGCCTCCCGCGGGAGCTGGCGTTGATCCATCAGCTCGGCTTATTGACCCCCTGAGCGCCCGCCCCGGATCGTCCCGGGACTGTCGAAGCTCAGGGGCTGGTAAGGAGGAGGATCAGAGCTGGAAGCGCGCACGTCGACGCAGCGCTGCGGATCATCTCCGCGCGGCTGAAGTCGGGTCCGTCAATGGCGATCGGCTGGCGCATGCCGCAACCTATTAAGGCATTTGAACGGGTTTCGCCAGTCCAAAGAGCGCCGGGAGGGGCGGGAACGGTTAGCGAATTGCCTACTTTGCGGCCCCCGCGGGCTTTCCGAGGCTCCCGCCAACCCTCAGACCTCCAGGGTGCCTTCGCTGACGCGGACCGCCTTGCCGCCGATGCGCACGGTATCGAGGCGGCCGCCTTCGACGATCAGGGTCAGCACGATCGAGCTCGGCCGGCCCATCTCGTAGCCCTGCTCGATGACCCGCTTGTGCACGCCGTCGGGCAGGTCGTCGAAGGCGTCGACGACGCCGGCGAAGCCGACGGCTGCAGCCCCCGTTGCGGGGTCCTCTGGCACGCCCAGGTCGGGCGCGAACATGCGCGCGTGGAATGCCGAGCCGCTATGCAGGCACTGGCGGGTATAGAGATAGACGCCGGAAATCTGCGCGGACGGAAACGCCGCGGCCCACTCCGCGCCGTTGATGCTGGCACGGCCGATCGCTTCCAGACCGTTCACCGGGATGTAGGCGAAGGCGGCCCCCGAGGCGAACGACTGCGGCGTGTGATTTTCGAAACCGATTTCGCGCGGCAACAGGCCCAACGCGCCTGCAAGCCGCTCACGCGAGGGCAGCGTGCCGTTCTTCTCAGGCAGCTTCGGTGCATCGAACTCGGCGAACGGAGGCGCATCGGTCCGCAGGCGAACGCCGACGCGTACCGGACCGATCGTCTCCTCCAGCGCGATGATGGCATCGCGCTCGCCGTTGACGAGCGGCGCGCGGATCTGCGCGAGCAGGATGGCGGTGCCGACGGTCGGGTGCCCGGCAAACGGCAGCTCGCGGCTCGGCGTGAAGATGCGCACGCGCGCAGAGTGTGCCGGGTTCGCAGGCTTCAGAATGAAGACCGTCTCGGACAGATTGAACTCACGGGCGATCTGCTGCATCACCTCGGGGCTCAGCCCATCGGCATCGTGCACCACGGCAAGCGGATTGCCCCCGAAGCGAGTGTCGGTAAAGACATCAAGCGTATGATAGCGTAGCTGCATGCTGGCCTACGGGTTCTGCGGGCCGGCGCACTCTGCCCAAATTGCGTCCGCGGTCAAGCAGATAGGATGCGGCCCAGCAGCGCGCGGGCGTATACAGGCGCCCCAATGGTGTCTATCTCGCCGCGACGGCGCACGATCACGACATCGGCGAGCTCTGGAGCACACTGGCTGCGAATGTGCTTAAGCATACACGCACGCAGCGCTTCCGCCTCGAGCACAGATCGCCACTCGATCGCGATCGAGACCAGCGGACCGGCAAAGGTAACGAGATAGCCGGGCACGCGGACGAGATCGCCGGGCCCAAGCCCGCTCTCCTCGGCAAGCTCGCGCGCGATGTGAGCGTCGATGTCGACGCCGTCCGGTCCCACGTCTTCGACATCGATCATGCCGGACGGGGGATAGGCGAGACCGGAGTTCATGTTCCCTTCGGTCTGGCGCCCCAGCAGGATCGCATCGTCGGCCGAACGGATCAGCGATGAGCCGAAAGCGTCCTTCACGCCCGCCTCGCAGTAGCCGGTCTCGCGCCAGTAGAGGAAGCTCTTGAAGTCAGTGCGCAGGAACGTGCCGGTGAGCGTGCCCTCCGTCAGCTCCCACGACGAGAGCAGATGGATGATGCCGTTGAAGAGCTTTGGCCGCTCCGCGTGCGCCCGCTCCCAGTGCTCGTCGATTGCGCGCGCGTTGCGATCGGCGAACTCCCAAGCAGTGTCTACGAGTGAGAATGCGCATGTCGTAATGGGAAGTGTCGTTACGTCCGCGGGCTGATCCGCCATATCCAATTCGGCCTTAAATTCACAAACGCGAGCACATCGCGTGCCCGGCTTAATCTCAAATGACAGAAAAGAAAGTCTTGATTCTGCCGCGAGGACACCACGCTCCCTCCAAGATCAAGGAGTGAAGTACCTGGGTGAACGCGCCGCGAGGGACCGTCGAGGGGAATTGTTGGCGGCAAGGGCGCAATCACATCGAGAAAGTCGTTCCAGCAATCCGTCACGAGTTCCAAACGGTACATCGTGCAATAGCAGGCTGCCATATCAGTCGAACCCGGCACCAGAGCACAGTCCTGATCGTAGTGCGTCGTGCCCAAGTGCCGGTTTCACAAGTCCGGCGGCGCTATTTCGCGATAGTGCCGCTGGAGCGGGCGGCGAAGGTCCCCGCTTCTTCGCCGTCCGTTTCTCGCGGGAGCTCCGCGGGCTCCACATCCGTGTGCGCGCTTTGAGGAGAGACCCCTGCGGGAAAGGCTCGCGTGGCCGTCGCCACTTACCTCCCTCCCCACAGCGGTCGCGCGGGTCTTCCCGTCGGAAGGCCCCGCGCCTCATCCGCTCACAGCTTAATGCAGCCGCCGAGCGCCTTCTTCCCGCAACCGTAGTAGCCGAGCGTCGGCAGCGAGCAGCAGACCTGATCGGTCCTGCAACTCCAGGTCTTCACCTTGCCGGTCAGCGATGCCTGCTTGCACACGCCGGGCTTGCCCTTGGCCTGGGCATCGGCGACGAGCGCGCCGCTGGAAGCGATCGCAAACGCAAGCGCCAGCGCCAATAGGTAGCGAACCATAACAACCTCCCAAGAAACGGAACAACGAACGGGTTGCTTATGCGCCCAAAGTGTGGGCCCGGCTGTTACCCCAGCGCTTCAGCTCAGAGTCTTTTGTCGGCCATCGATCGCGCCGACGCGCACCACTCCCCGCTCCGGCGCGAGCAACGCTCAAGCGCACGTCGCGCCGGATAGGCTGTGACGATCACCTTGCGTGCGGCGCACGCCTACGTCGCGCCGCCCTTACAGGCAGCCGAGCGTCTTGGATCCGCAAGTGTAGTAGTTGATCCACTCAGCCGAGCAGCACGGCTGATCGGCACCACAGCGCCAGGTCTTGATCTTGCCGGCGGCGGTCTTGTGCTTGCAGAGCTTGGTGGCTTTCTTGCCGGCGGCGTGCGCGTCGTCGGTCGTGAGCGCCAGCGGAGTCGCACCCAATGCGGCTACGAGCGCCATAAGAGCAATTGTACGCTTCATTACTGAGCTCCCTTTGCAGGTCCCCCAAACGGGGACCTGCAGTATGCTCTTGAAGCGTCCCCCGCGCCGTAGCGCGCGGGCCTCAGTTGCGCTCCTTATTGACGAGCGCCTTCTCCTTGATCCATGGCATCATCGCACGCAGGCGAGCACCGGTCTCCTCGCAGGGATGGGCGTCGGCCTTGGCACGCATGGCCTTGAACGAGGTTTGGTTGACCTTGTTCTCCAGCATCCACTCGCGTGCGAAGCGGCCGGTTTGAATGTCGGTGAGAATATCCTTCATCGCCTTCTTGGTCTCGGGTGTGATCACGCGAGGACCGGAGACGTACTCGCCGTACTCGGCCGTGTTCGAGATCGAGTAGTTCATGTTCGCGATGCCGCCCTCGTAGATGAGATCGACGATCAGCTTCATCTCGTGCAGGCACTCGAAATAGGCCATCTCCGGCGCGTAGCCCGCCTCGACCAGGGTCTCGAAGCCCGCACGCATCAGCTCGACCACGCCGCCGCAGAGCACGGCCTGCTCGCCGAAAAGGTCGGTCTCGCACTCTTCCTTGAAGGAGGTCTCGATGATGCCGGCCTTGCCGCCGCCAATCGCGGCTGCATAGGACAGTGCCAGGTCGTGTGCGTTGCTGCTCTTGTCCTGGGCGATGGCGATCAGGCAGGGCAGGCCGCCACCGCGCAGATACTCGCCGCGCACCGTGTGGCCAGGACCCTTCGGCGCGACCATGCCGATGTCGAGATCCTCGCGCGGCGTGATCAAGTTGAAGTGCACGTTGAGCCCGTGGGCGAACAGCAGCATCGCGCCCTGCTTCATGTTCGGCTCGAGGCTCTCGCGATAGATGTCGGCCTGCAGCTCGTCGGGCGTCAGCATCATGATGACGTCGGCCCACTTGGCGGCGTCGGCCACCTCCATGACCTTGAGGCCTTCCTTCTCGGCCTTGGCTGCACTGCCCGAGCCCTTGCGCAGGGCAACGGCCACCTCTTTGACGCCGGAGTCGCGCAAGTTCAGCGCGTGCGCATGACCCTGGCTACCGTAACCGACGATCGCGACCTTCTTGGCCTTGATAAGATTGATGTCGGCATCACGATCGTAATAGACGCGCATAGCTCCCCTCATGGGTTTGATCTGATTGATTTGTCTTTGGAAGGCTGCCTCAGGCAGCCGAGATGTGCGGGTGTGGGCGTTTAGGCTCCTTTAGAGACTGGCCGGCCCACGGCCAATAGCGGCAACACCGGTGCGCGAGACCTCAACGAGGCCCAGCTCCGTCATGATCTGGATGAACTGCTCGACCTTGGAGGAGCGCCCGGTCACCTCGAACACGAAGTGCTCGGTCGAGGCATCGATGACGTTGGCGCGGAAGATCTCGGCCAACCGCAGCGCCTCGATGCGCTTTTCACCGCGCCCGGAGACCTTGATCAGCGCAAGCTCGCGCTCCAGCGATCCGCCTTCGATCGTGAGGTCGTGCACGCGATGGACCGGGACGAGCCGCTCGAGCTGATGCTTGATCTGCTGGATCACGTCGGGCGTGCCGCGCGTGACGATGGTAATGCGCGAGAGATGCTTCTCGTGCTCGGTCTCGGTCACGGTCAAGCTGTCGATGTTGTAGCCGCGCCCGGAGAAGAGACCGATGACGCGCGCCAGCACGCCCGGCTCGTTGTCGACCAGCACCGAGAGCGTGCGCGATACGACTGCCTGCTCGGCCCCGGGGCCCACGTAGTGGCTCTTGGAGAGGGTCTTCATGATCGCCTGCTATTGCTTCTCGCCGTTCTTGGGGGCGTCGTCGTCTTGAGCTTTGCCGTCCTTCGGGGGCGCTTTCTCGCCTGGCGTTCCAGGCGGCGCCTCGTCATCGATCTCGGGCACCTTCGTATTGGGAAAGAGCGCCCTGAAGAAGACTGGAAAGCCGTGCTCGTCAACCAGCTTCTTGAAGGCCTGAACCTCGGAAACCGGCACCTTGTAGGACCTGAACGCCGTCACCACGCGCTTTCCCATGGTGTCGGCGAGCATCTGCGGCGTCGGCATGCCCATGCGCTTCAGCGTCTCGGGCGGCATGCGCGAATAGATCAGCGCCAGGATCCTCGTCTCCAGATAGTCCTGCGCGATGCAAGCCTCGAACGCGCGGGTGTACTCCACCTGCAGCGAATGCGTCCGGTAGCAGGCGTCGATGAACTGGAACGCACGATTGGCGCCCTGGGTGCGCTGCATGTTGGCCAGATGCAGCGCGGCCTCCTTGATGTTCGCGACCTGGTCCCAACCCGGCTTCTTGAAGGTGCTCTCCTCCTCCGCGGCAATGGCCGGAGCGCCGCCTATGGCAAGAGCGAGCACGACCGTCGCCCAGGCGCGCAACAGCCTCGCCCGCCACGCGCCAATGCGCCGGCGAGCCGGGGCGGCCTTTTTCGCAGCCCTGTCGCCATAGGCGTGCGCGTGCGCACACGCCAGATCCCTGTGTCGGATCATCAAACGAGCACCTTGCCCTCTTCGCCGATGGCGTTCTCGACTTCCTCATCGGAGACGTCCTCGCCAAGGAGCATCTCGTTGTGCGCTTTGCCTGACGGGATCATCGGGAAGCAGTTCGCCAGCGCAGCCACACGGCAATCGAAGATCACCGGTCCCTTGGTGTCGATCATCTCGCGAATGGCATCGTCGAGATCAGCCGGATCCTCGCAGCGCATGCCCTTCCAGCCATAGGCGTCGGCGAGCTTGACGAAGTCGGGCAGGCTCTCGGTGTAGCTGTGCGACAGCCGGTTGCCGTGCAGAAGCTGCTGCCACTGGCGCACCATGCCCATGTACTGGTTGTTCAAGATGAACACCTTGACCGGCAGGTCGAACTGAACGGCCGTGGAGCACTCCTGGATGTTCATCAGGATCGAGGCATCGCCCGCGATATCGACAACCAGAGACTTGGGATGGGCAAGCTGCACGCCGATCGCGG
>Ga0209347_1004360_pt1 | contig 14821 bp, 13 predicted proteins | sample AutmiccommuBRH23_FD_187382 | JGI IMG/M metagenome (GOLD analysis project Ga0209347, IMG submission 187382) | Deep subsurface microbial communities from Mt. Terri, Switzerland - Autotrophic microbial communities BRH/23 (SPAdes) (version 2) | ecosystem: Environmental > Aquatic > Deep subsurface >... | reverse complement strand
AGCGACTCCATCGAGGTGCCCATGATCTCGCGGATGTGGTCGAGGCTGTTGCCGAGGCCGTCGCCGCCGAGGGCCAGCTGCGCCGGCCAGGCGATCTTCTTGTCCGCGACCATGACGGCGCCCTGGCTGCCCTCGGTGGCCTGGAGCCGGTCGGTGCACTGTTCGACGATCCGGAGCGACTCGTACATCTCGTCCAGACGGATGCGCATGCGCCCGTAGGAGTCCGAGCTGGTCCTGGTGATGACGTCGAAGTCGTAGGTCTCGTAGCCGCAATAGGGTGCGGACTTGCGCAGGTCGTGCGGCAGGCCGGTCGACCGGAGCATGGGCCCGGTGACGCCGAGCGCCATGCACGCGGCCAGGCTGAGGACGCCGACGTCGATCATGCGGCCCTTGACGATCGGGTTCTCGTTGACGAGCGCCTCGAGCTCGCCGATGCCGCGGCGCAGCTGCGGCACCATCTCGCGCAGTGCGTCGATGGCGCCCGGGGGCAGGTCCTGGGCGACGCCGCCGGGACGGATGTACGCGTTGTTCATCCGCAGACCGGTGACCATCTCGAAGATGCGCAGGATCCGCTCGCGCTCCCGGAAGCCGACGGTCATGACCGTCGTCGCACCCATCTCCATGCCGCCGGTGCCGATGCAGACCAGGTGAGAGCTGATGCGGGTCAGCTCCATCATCAGGACCCGCAGCACGCTGGCCCGCTCGGGGATGTCGTCGGTGATCCCGAGGAGCTTCTCGATGGCGAGGCAGTAGGCCGTCTCCTGGAACATCGGCGTCAGGTAGTCCATCCGCGTGCAGAACGTCACGCCCTGCACCCAGGTCCGGTACTCCATGTTCTTCTCGATGCCGGTGTGGAGGTAGCCGACGCCGGCCCGGGCCTCGGTGACGGTCTCGCCGTCGAGCTCGAGGATGAGCCGGAGAACCCCGTGGGTCGAGGGGTGCTGCGGACCCATGTTGACGACGATCCGCTCCTCGTGGAGGGCGGTGGCCTCGTCGACGAGGTCGTCCCAGTCACCGCCCCCGGCGTTGAAGACCGGGGCGTCGCCGGCGGCGGCCTCGTCGGCCGACGTCGTGGCGTAGGGGTCGCCCCCGAGTCGGGGGTCGAGCCCCGGGCTCGTGCCGTGGACCGTCTCGTCGTCCCCGGTGTGGGTGTGGGTGTTGGTGCTCATCAGTTGTACGACCTCCGCTGGTCCGGCGGGGGGACCGTCGCGCCCTTGTACTCGACGGGGATGCCGCCGAGGGGATAGTCCTTGCGCTGGGGGTGGCCCGGCCAGTCGTCGGGCATGAGGACCCGCGTCAGGGCCGGGTGACCGTCGAACTCGATCCCGAACATGTCCCACGTCTCGCGCTCGTGCCAGTCGTTGGCCGGGTAGACCTCGACGATCGAGGGGATGTGGCGGTCCTCCTCGGGGCAGGAGACCTCGACCCGGATGCGCCGGCTCCCGTGCGTGATCGACAGGAAGTGGTAGACGGCGTGGAGCTCCTCGCCGACCCGGTCCGGGTAGTGGACGCCGGACACCCCGGTGCAGATCTCGAACCGGAGGGCGGGGTCGTCACGCAGCGCCCGCGCCACGGCCACCAGGTGCTCGCGGTGGACGTTGATCGTCATCTCGCCGCGGTCGATGACGACCGCCGCGACCGCTTCGCCGAACGAGGCGCTCCCACCGACGAGGGCCCGCTCGAGCGCGTCGGCGACCTCGTCGAAGAAGCTGCCGTAGGGCCGCGTCGTCTCCCCCGCGATGAGCACGGGTCGACGGAGCAGGCCGTAGCCGGAGGTGTCCCCGCCCTGCTTCGCCCCGAACATGCCCTGCCGGTAGCCGACGACCTTCGGCGTCGTCTCGCCCGGCTCGACATCGGCGCCGGCGCCCTGCACCAGCTCGATCTCGCCGGGGGTCAGGCCGCTCTCCTGCGTCTTCTCGAGGCCCTTCGCCACGTCGGGCTTGCCCGCGTCGCTCGTCGGTGCGTCGTTCTTCACCACGTCGTCGCTCATGCGAGCAGCCCCTTCATCTGGTGGGTCGGCGTCGCCTGCAGGGCGGCCTCCTCAGCGGCGCGCGCAGCGGCCACGCGGTTGACGCCGAGCGGCGTGCTCTGGACCTGCTTGTGCAGCTCGATGATCGCGTTGAGCAGCATCTGCGGGCGGGGCGGACAGCCGGGCAGATAGATGTCGACCGGGATGATGTGGTCGACGCCCTGGACGATGGCGTAGTTGTTGAACATCCCACCGGAGCTCGCGCACACGCCCATCGAGATGACCCACTTCGGGTTGGGCATCTGGTCGTAGACCTGGCGCACGACGGGCGCCATCTTCTGGCTGACGCGACCGGCGACGATCATCAGGTCGGCCTGCCGCGGGGTCGCCGAGAACCGCTCCATGCCGAACCGGGCGATGTCATAGTCGGGTGTGCCGACGGCCATCATCTCGATCGCGCAGCAGGCGAGGCCGAAGGTGACCGGCCACATCGACGCCTTGCGCATGTAGCCGGCGAGCCCTTCGACGGTCGAGAGCAGGAATCCGGCTGGCAGCTTCTCTTCGATTCCCATGGTTTCTCCTAAGTCCTTCGTGCTCGCTCTGGCGCGGCCAGGTCCACTCGGTGCTCCACTTGGTGCTCCACTCTGCGGCCCACCGACTCGCTCAGTCCCACTCGAGGCCACCGCGGCGCCACACGTACGCGTACGCGACGAACACGGTGAGGATGAACAGGACCATCTCCACCAGGGCGAACAGGCCGAGCCGGTTGAACGCGACGGCGAAGGGATAGAGGAAGACCGACTCGATGTCGAAGATGATGAAGAGCATCGCCGTCAGGTAGTACTTGATCGGCACGCGCCCGCCGCCGGCGGGATGGGGGGACGGCTGGATCCCGCACTCGTACGCCTCGAGCTTGGCTCGGTTGTAGCGTTTCGGCCCGACGACGAGCGAGGCGCCCACGGACAACGCCGCGAAGGCGAAGCCGAGCCCCAGCATGAACAGGATCGGGACGTACGGGTTCATCCTCGGTCACAGGCCTTTCGATCGTGGCAGCGGTGGCGGTCGCGGCCACCGTGGCTGACAGTGCTCGGCGCACCCATCCTAGGGGGGGTCGAGACGATTGTGCCCGGGGTCACAAGGTCCACCCCGCCCGGGGGCGAGCGGTGGCCCGGGAAGCCGGCCCAGCGGCATACGACGGGGCTCGGGTCATGCGTCCGGCGCGATCTTCGACAGGGCGTTGATGATGCGGTCGCTCGCACCCTTGCCACCGGGTTCGGCCAGGTTGGCCATGATCTTCAGGAGGAACTTCATCAGCGTCGTGCGCGGCAGGCCGTACTTCGTCGCGAGCCGCATCACCTCGGGGTTGCCGATGATCGTCGCGAAGTGCCGGCCGAGGGTGTAGTAGCCGCCGAGGTCCTGCTTCATCCGCGTGTTGTACGACTGGAGCACGCGCTCCCGGCTCGCGGCGTCGGCGCGGGCGAAGGCGTGCGCGGCCACCTCGGCCGCGGTTCGCCCGGACTCCATGGCGTAGGCGATGCCCTCGCCGTTGAACGGGTTGACCATCCCGCCGGAGTCGCCCACGAGCAGCAGGCCGTCGGCGTAGTGCGGCTGCCGGTTGAAGCCCATCGGCAGCGCGGCCCCACGGATCGGCTGCGTCATCGTCTCGTCGTTGTAGGTCCACTCCTCGGGCATCGTCGCCACCCAGCGACGCATGACGTCCTTGTAGTCGACGTTGCCGAAGGCCTTGGACGTGTTGAGGATGCCGAGGCCGACGTTGCTCGTGCCGTCGCCGACGCCGAAGATCCAGCCGTAACCGGGCAGCAGGACGTCCTTGCCGGACGGGTCCTTGGCCCACAGCTCGAGCCAGGACTCGAGGTAGTCGTCGTTGGTGCGCGGGCTCGTGTAGTAGGTGCGGACGGCCACGCCCATCGGGCGGTCGTCGCGCTTCTCGCGGCCCATCGCGAGGGAGAGGCGGCTGGAGTTGCCGTCTGCGGCGATGACGAGCGGCGCGCGGTACTCGTGGGTCTCCCCCGTCGCGCGCCCGCTCTCGTCGACGGACTTCGCGGTGACGCCGACGATCGCGCCGCGGGCGTCGGTGATCGGGGCGCTGACGTTGCAGCCCTGGACCAGGCGGGCGCCGTTCTTGACGGCGTGCTGGGCGAGGATGTCGTCGAAGTCCATCCGGGTGCGGACGAGCCCGTAGGGCGGGAACGCCGAGTTCTCCGGCCAGTCGAGCTGGAGTCGCATGCCGGCACCGATGATGCGCAGCCCCTTGTTGCGGATCCAGCCGTCCGACTCGGGGGTCGGGATGCCCAGGTTGACCAGCTCGCGGACCGCCCGGGGGGTCAGTCCGTCGCCGCAGACCTTCTCGCGGGGGAAGTACGTCTTCTCGAGGAGGAGCACGTCGATGCCCGCCATCGCGAGGTAGGCGGCGGTGGCAGATCCTCCGGGACCGGCTCCGACGACGATGACGTCAGCCGTGTCGACATTCGTAGTGCTCATGGCTCCCTGCAGGTTCCGAATGCTTGCGCGCGCTGCTTGTGAATCAGTTCACGAACTCCGGATCACCCTACTCCGGACCGCTCGACGTTGTCAGATAAGGCATCCCTAACTAACGCTTCACCGCGGTGTGGAGGGCGACGATTCCACCGGTGAGGTTCTGCCAGCCGACGCTCGACCACCCGGCCTGCTCGATGCGGCGGGCGAGCTCGCCCTGCGGCGGCCAGTCCCGGATCGACTCGGCGAGGTAGACGTAGGACTCGGCGTTGCTCCCGGTGCGACGGGCGATCGCCGGCAGCAGCCGCAGGACGACGTTGCCGTAGGCGCCCCGGACCACCCGGTGGACCGGCTGGCTGAACTCGCAGACGACGAGGCGGCCGCCCGGCTTCGCGACCCGGAGGAACTCCCGGAGCGCCGCGTCGGTGTCCGAGACGTTGCGCAGCCCGTAGCTCATCGTCACGACGTCGAAGCTCGCATCGGCGAACGGCAGGCTCATCGCGTCGGCCGCGGTGAACGCCATGTCGGGCCTGCGCCGCCGCCCCACGCGCAGCATGCCGAGGCTGAAGTCGGCCGGCACGACCTCGATCTCCCGGTCGGCCCACGGCTCGCTCGACGTGCCGGTGCCGGCAGCGATGTCGAGGATGCGCTCCCCCCGTTTCGCCCCGACGGCCTTGACGACCGCGCGACGCCACAGCCGGTCGATCCCCGCGGTCATGACGTCGTTGGTGACGTCGTACTTCTCGGCGACGGTGTCGAACATCGACGCGACGTCGACCGGCTTCTTGTCGAGCTGGGCGCGAGTCATGGGCCCATCCTCCCATCCCCTCCGGGAACTGGTGTGGCGCTGGTCGCACCGGCCCGCGACGATGGCGTCGGTGGCGCTCGCACGGTCGTAGAGTTGCGGGCGATGTCATCACTTCCTGCCCCCGAGGCACCGGCCGCAGCGACCGCCCCAGCGGTCATCGTGCGGACGGTGCCGCTGGACTCCGAGGAGTCGCTGCTCGCCTACCTGCCCGCAGTGGCAGCGGACGGTGAGCCGGAGTCGGTCGTCTCCTGGGTCCGTCGCGGCGACGGCCTCGTCGGCTGGGGCACCGCGCTCGACTTCTCCGCCGCCGGCGCGGGACGGTTCCGCGAGGCGGAGGCCTGGTGGCGCGCCGTCGCGTCCAGGGCGGTCGTCCGCGACGAGGTCGGCGCGCCGGGCACCGGACTCGTCTGCTTCGGCTCGTTCCCCTTCGCCGACGACTCCGCCGACGTGGCCCGTCTCGTCGTCCCGACGACCATCGTCGGCCGTCGCGACGGCCAGACCTGGCTCACCACCGTGACGCTCGAGGCGCACCTGCACCCCATCGAGCCGCCCTCTCCGGCAGCGGAGCCCGCACCGCCGGTCGGGGTGACCTTCGCCGACGGCTCGGTCTCGCCGAGCGACTACGCCCATGCCGTGGCCGAGGCGGTGCGCCGGATCAGCTCCGGCGCGCTCGACAAGGTCGTCCTCGCGCGCGACCTCATGGCCACTGCCCGCGAGCCGATCGACCCCAGGTTCGTCCTGCGACGCCTCGCCGAGCGCTACGAGAACACCTGGGTCTTCGCGGTGTGGGGCCTGCTCGGCGCCACCCCGGAGCTGCTCGTCCGCCGCGACCAGGGGCTGATCACCTCACGCGTCCTCGCGGGCACGATCCGCCGGACCGGCGACGACGAGGCCGACCTGGCGCTCGCTGCCTCCCTGGCCCGGTCGTCCAAGGACCTCGAGGAGCACGAGTACGCCGTCCGCTCGGTCGCCGACGCCCTCGCCCCCCACTCCTCCTCGATGAACGTGCCGGAGGCGCCGTTCGTCCTCCATCTGCCCAACGTCATGCACCTCGCGACCGACGTCGCCGCGGTCAGTGCGGACGACGCGTCGTCGCTGACCCTCGCCGCCTCGCTGCACCCGTCCGCGGCGGTGGGCGGCACCCCGACGGCGGAGGCGGTGGCGCTCATCGGCGAGCTCGAGCACATGGACCGAGGCCGCTACGCCGGGCCGGTCGGGTGGATGGACGCCCACGGTGACGGCGCCTGGGGCATCGCCCTGCGCAGCGGCGCGATCCTCCCCGACGACCCCACGACGATCCGGCTCTACGCGGGCTGCGGGATCGTCGCCGGCTCCGACCCCGAGTCCGAGGTCGCCGAGTCGAACGCCAAGCTCATCCCGATGCGTGACGCGCTGACGAGCGACTGACGTGGCCGTATGCCGCTGAGCTCGCTCCCAGCCCCCCGTGCCCACGCGCTGTCCCTCGCTCTCGTGCAGGCGCTCTGGTCGCACGGGGTCCGCGACGTGGTCCTCGCCCCGGGGTCCCGCTCCGCTCCCCTGGCGCTCGTCCTCCACCGGGCCGACGCGGTCGGGGACCTGCGGCTGCACGTCCGGGTCGACGAGCGCTCGGCCGGGTTCCTCGCCCTGGGCCTCGCGAAGGGCTCACGCCGACCCGTCGCGGTGGTGACGACGTCGGGGACCGCGGTGGGCAACCTGATGCCTGCCGTCATGGAGGCGCACCACACGGGCGTGCCGCTCGTCGTGGTCTCGGCGGACCGCCCTGAGCGGCTGCGTGGGACGGGTGCGAACCAGACGACGGTCCAGGCGGGCCTCTTCGGCCACTTCGCACCGTGTCACGACCTGACGGCGGACACCTCGCTGGAGCAGTTCGGGGCTGCGGCGCAGCTGGCCTGCGTCCGGGGCGGGCCGTCCCAGCTCAACGTCCAGCTCGACGGCGACCTCATGCCGCCCGATGCCGACCCGGCGACCTGGTGGTCCCGTCCCGCAGCCGCCCCCGCACCACACCCCGCGTCGAGTGTGCAGAACCTGCCGGCGCCGAGGCGGGGAACCGCCGAGCAGCCCGGGTCGAGTGCGCCCGACCGGCCGGCGCGCAGCCCCTCCCCGCCGGTGGAGCTCGCGACCGGCCCTCGGACCGTCGTGGTCGCGGGTGACGACGCGGGCCCCGCGGCGCGCCTTCTCGCGGAGGCCGGGAACTGGCCGCTGCTCGCCGAGCCGACGTCCGGAGCGCGGGTCGGCCGGCAGGCGATCCGCACCTACCGCCTCCTGCTCGGCGGGCCCCTGCGCACGGAGATCGACCGCGTCATCGTCGTCGGCCACCCGACCCTCTCGCGCCCGGTCACCAGCCTCATCAGCGACCCGGCACTCGAGGTGATGGCCGTCCGCGACCGGTCGGGGACGGCGACGGATCCCGGACGGGTGGCCCGAGTCCTCCACGAGGTCCCCACGCTCGCAGGCCCGCCCACCCCGTCGAGTGTTCAGAACGCGTCGCTCGCCACCCCGTCGAGTGGGCAGAACGGGTCGGACTGGTTCGACCGGTGGCGGGCGGCCGACGAGGCCCTGTCCACCCAGATCGACGCCTACGTCGTGCAGCGACCCGGCAGCCCGCTGGCCCTCGCCACCGTCGTCGCCGACGCGGTCACCCCCCACACCTCGCTCGTCCTCGGCTCGTCGAACGTCATCCGCGACCTCGACGTGATGGCCACGCCGTGGACACCCCACGAGCACCGGTTCGTCGTCGGCAACCGCGGGCTGGCGGGCATCGACGGCACCGTCTCGACCGCGGTCGGCATCGCCCTCGGCCGTCCGAGGGCGTCCCGCACCATCGCCTACCTCGGTGACCTCACCCTCGTGCACGACACGAACGGCCTGCTCATCGGTCCCGGCGAGCCGCAGCCGGACCTCACCCTCGTCGTGCTCAACGACGACGGTGGCGCCATCTTCGCCGGGCTGGAGCAGGGAGCCGCTCCCTATGCGTCGGCGTTCGAGCGGGTCTTCGGGACGCCGCACGGGACGGACCTCGCGGCTCTCTGCCGCGCGCACGGCATCGGCCATGAGCGGATCACCGAGCCGGAGCGGCTGGCCACGGCCCTGCGGAACGAGCCCAGCGGCATACGGCTCATCGAGGTGCCCGTGTCGCGAGCCGACCGGCGCGCGGAAGCCGACCACCTGCGCGACCTGGCGCGGGCTCGCTGAGCCGGAGCCACGCGGTCCCGGTCCCACGGTGATGCCTCAGAGCGGGTCGGGCACCGGCCACTGCGTCGGGGCGCCACCCCCCGAGGCGAGCGCCTCGACAACCAGCTCCGCGTTGTCGCGGGCCTCTCGACCGTCCGGTAGCACGAGCGTGTCCTCCAACCCGATCCGCACGTCGTGACCAGAGCGCTGGGCCCAGCGAAGCACCGGCCAGGCCCAGGCCTGCTCGCCGTGGACGAGCACCGGGGCCGCGGACATCCCCAGGGCCGCGAGGACGCGCTCGGCGGCCCACGGGCCGTCGCTGCCGCGCGTGTGGCCCGGGATCACCTCGACGAGGACGCGCTCGACCTGCCAGGGCCAGCTCGTCGAGACGAAAGCAGTCGCCGCACGGGGCGTCCAGATACCGGCCTCGACGCCGATCCCCTTGGCCCGCAGCACCCCCGCGAGACGGACCGCGCCGGGCTCGTGCCAGTTGACCGTGGCGCAGTCCGGGCCGCCCTCGTCGGGCTCCGGCCAGGTGGCGACCCGGGCGAGCTTGTCGCGGTCGTCCGCCGCGATGCCGTCCCGGGTCGTGACGCTGATGCGCACCTCGGGGACGAGGTCGCGGATGGCTCCCACCGTCGCGGCGACGTGCGTAGCGTCGAGGGACTCGCGCCCGTGCTCGGCGCGCGGATGGACGTGGACCATGAAGGCGCCCGCCTCGACGACGTCACGGGCCGCGCGGGCCACGGCCTCGGGAGTGACCGGGAGCCGCGGGTGGGCGCGCGGTGGCCGGTCCCCGTTGAGGCAGGCGGCGATCACCCTGGCCTCCCGTCGCGCTCGAGGTGGGAGCGGCAGCGCGCGAGCCGGTCCTGCCACCACTGCTGGCGATCCGGCGGCGCGGCGAGGACGGCGAGCAGAGCCGGGTCGGGGGTCACCCGCCGCGGCGCGAGCGTCCCCTGCCGGGGGCGCATCGGCTCCGCCGCGACATCGGTGGTGAAGAGGCCGACGGTCCCCAACCCGCAGGCGTGGTCCAGGCGAGGGAGGGCCGCCGCCAGGGCCACCCCGGCCGAGATGCCGACGCTCGTGTCGAGGGCGGAGGAGACGACGGCCGGGAGCCCGCAGGCGTCCACGATGTCGAGCGCCGCCGCGACACCGCCGAGCGGGGCGACCTTGACGACGATGAGGTCAGCGGCCTGCTTGCGGGCGACGAGCAGCGGGTCCGCTGCCTTCCGGATCGACTCGTCCGCCGCGACGAGGACGTTGATCCCGTTGCGGGCCAGCTGCTTTCGCAGCGCGGCGAGCTCGTCGACGGTGGCACAGGGCTGCTCCGCGTACTCGATGTCGTATGCCGCTGACCTCCTCAGTGCCTCCGTGGCCGTCTCGACGTCCCACCCTCCGTTGGCGTCGATCCGGATCTGCGCCCGTCGCCCCATGACCTCCCGGACCGCGGCGATGCGGTCCAGGTCGTCGTCGACGGACTGGCCCGGCTCGGCGACCTTGACCTTGGCGGTGGTGCACCCGTCGAACCTGGCGAGGACCTCTGCGACCCGGTCCGGCGGCACGGCCGGCACCGTCGCGTTGACCGGGACGACCTCGCGCACGGGAGTCGGGCGAGCGGCATACGCCTCCTCGATCCCGGCCGCGAGCCACCGAGCCGACTCCTCGTCGGCGTACTCCGGGAAGGGCGAGAACTCGCCCCAGCCGGAAGGGCCCTCGAAGAGCAGCGCCTCCCGCACGTCGACACCACGGAAGCGCACGCGCATCGGGATCGAGACGACGTGCGCGCCCTCGAGCAGGGCGGCGGCAGGGGGGAGGTCGGTCACCCCCTCATCATGACCGAGGGGGGCGACCGGACGGGACGACGGTGGGCGTGGCGCCCTGACGGTCTGCTGCGCTCAGGGCCCGACGAGGTCGCTGAGCAGCGCCATCTCCCGGACCAGGAGCGCCGCGGACCGCACGAGCGGCACGGCGGCCATCGCTCCCGACCCCTCTCCCAGGCGCATTCCGAGGTCGATCAGCGGCTCCAGGCCGAGCGCCGCGAGCGCGTGCGCCTGGGCCGGCTCGGTGGATCGGTGCCCCGCGAGGAACCAGGCCTCCGCGCCGGGGGCGAGGTCGGCTGCGACGAGCGCCTCCGCGCAGGCGATGACGCCGTCGAGCAGGACGGGCACGCCGCGCCGGGCCGCCTGGACGAGGAAGCCGGCTCCCACCGCGAGGTCGGCCGAGCCGAGCGCGGCAAGGCGCTGCACGGGGTCCTCGATGCGATGGTCCTCGTCGCAGGCGCGGGCGAGGGCGCGGGCCAGGACGTCGAGCTTGCGGTCGTGCGCCGCCTCGTCGATGCCGGTCCCTCGGCCGATGACCGCCGCTGCATCGAGCCCCAGGCTCGCGGCGATGAGCGCGGCGGAGGGTGTGGTGTTGCCGATGCCCATGTCGCCCAGGACGAGCAGCTGCGCGCCGGCCTCGACCTCGGCGTCGGCGACCTCGGCGCCCACCGCGATGGCCCGCACGGCCAGGTCCCGGCTGATCGCGTCGGTGACGTCGATCGACCCGGACGAGCGGGTCAGCTTGTGCGCCGTGACGTCGGCCGGCGCGCTGGAGAGGTCGGCGTCCACGCCGATGTCGAGGACGCGGACCGTGGCGCCGTGCTGCCGGGCCAGGACGCTGACGCCGGCGACGCCCGCCACGAAGGCGTGGACCATCGCGGCGGTCACCTCGCTGGGGTAGGCAGAGACCCCGGATCCCGTGACGCCGTGGTCGCCGGCGAGGACGACCGCCCGGACCCGCTCGACCGGCTCCGGCGGGCACACGCCCTGGCAGGCCGCGAGCCATGCCCCGACCTCCTCCAGCCGTCCGAGCGCCCCGAGCGGCTTCGCCAGGCCGTCGAGTCGCTCGAGGGTCACCGCGCGGACCTGCTCGTCCGGCGGGGTGATGGTGGACGTCTGCGTGGGCATGGAGCCTCCGTTGCTCGCTGTCATGGGTCGTCTCATCTTGGCCGATGCGTCGCCGCCAGCTGACACGTTGTCCACACCCCCTGCGTCACGCCCCCGTCGTCCACAGGCGGGTCGACGCCCCTGGCCGGGCGGGGGCGCGCAGCGGGACCGTCGTGGCACCACCCGATCACGACGAGAAGGACACCCCATGGAGAGCTCGAGCTGGATGGACGACCCCTGGCGGTCTGAGCCCTACGAGGAGCACGAGCCGGTCCCCGGCCACTGGCTGATGGAGTACGGGGCGGATCCCGAGCGGACCGTCGCCTACGTGGTCCTCGTGGACGGGCGCGTCGTCGACACCTGGCAGGAGCCGCTGCAGGACTCGCCGTGGCGGAACGACCCCAGGGTGGACCGGTCGCGGCGAGCGTGGCGAGAGGAGCCGCGGCCGGCTGCGGAGCCTCGACCCTGGGTCGACACGGTCCGTTGGCTGGAGCACGTCGTCGGGGGGTCGGACGCTCTCAGCGCCCTGACGACCGACCCGCTGCCTGACGAGGAGTTCGAGCTGCCGGAGCTCGCGGTCGGCGACGGAGACGTGGTCGCTCGGTTCCGCAGGGTCGTCGCACACCTGGACGGGATCGCCGACGCGTTCTTCGACGCGGAGCTGCGCACCGCCTTCCGTCGCGCCCTCGCCGCGGTGGGACCGCAGCTGTTCCGGAACGGCCCCTCGGTCGACCCGGCCCACACCGCAGCAGCCATCGGCTGGACCCTGATCCGGGCCAACGGGCTCAAGCCACCGGTCGGCCCGCTCACCCAGAAGGAGCTCACCTCCCGCCTCGGCCTGTCCTCGTTCCCCGCGTCGCGAGCTCACGCCGTCAGTCGGATGCTCGGTATCCCGCAGCCACCGTGGGTGCGGCGACCCCTCGGCGCCATGGATCTCGAGGTGCTCGCGCGCGCGGACCTGCTCACCTCGCGCACGAGGCGCGAGATCTGCTCTCTCCGAGACGCTGCCACGGCCGCCGAGGCGCAGACCGTCGCGCGCGAGGCGGCTCGGGTGCGGGACCTCGAGCTCGACCTACGGCACGTCTCGTGACGCGTCGACCCAGCCCCCGAGCCGCACGTCACGCGGGTTCTCGACCGCGCAGGCGATCCGGTCGAGAAAGTGTCGGCGCATCGACGGCAGGGCGTCGAGCCGGTGCCACCGAGCCTCGCTCGCCTCGTCGTCGCCCGGGCGGGGCTCTCCGGAGACCCAGTGGCACCGGAACGTGTGGTCGAGGTACTGCGCCACGTCGCCGTTGTGATGGACGACGGGAGGTCCGGCCGACACCCAGACGAGTCGCTCCACCTCGACCACGACGGACGCCTCCTCGAGGGCTTCTCGCGCCGCCGTCACATGCGGGTCCTCCCCCGGGTCGGCGATGCCGGTGACCGGGGTCCACTCCCCGTTGTCCGTCCGCCGGACGAGGAGCACCTCGTCAGCGCCGTCATCCACCGCCGCACGGAGCACCACGGCGGTGGCACCGGGCAGCCAGAGCAGGTCCTGTCCGACCATGGCGCGCAGGTGGGCGACGTAGGGCGGGATGGGCATGGGCCGACCCTAGCCGCCCGCTAGGGTCGGGCCCGTGAGCAGCGAGATCTTCGACCCGGGCGAGTGGGACGTCGTGCCCGGCTTCGACTTCACCGACATCACCTACCACCGGCGTCGCCACGTCGAGGGGCGACCCCGCCCCGAGTCAGGTGTCGTGCGGGTCGCCTTCGACCGGCCGGAGGTGCTCAACGCCTTCCGCCCGCACACCGTCGACGAGCTCTACCGGGCTCTCGACCACGCCCGGATGACACCCGACGTCGGCGTCGTCCTCATCACCGGCAACGGGCCCTCGCCCAAGGACGGCAAGTGGGCCTTCTGCTCCGGCGGTGACCAGCGGATCCGGGGCCGTTCGGGCTACCAGTACGCCGAGGGCGAGACCGCGGACACCGTCGACGAGGCCCGGGTCAAGGCGCAGGGTGGGCGGCTGCACATCCTCGAGGTCCAGCGCCTCATCCGGACCATGCCGAAGATCGTCATCGCCGTCGTGAACGGGTGGGCCGCCGGCGGCGGCCACTCGCTCCACGTGATCTGCGACCTGACGATCGCGTCGCGCGAGCACGCGAGGTTCAAGCAGACCGACGCCGACGTCGGCTCGTTCGACGGTGGCTACGGCTCGGCCTACCTCGCCAAGTCGGTGGGCCAGAAGTTCGCCCGGGAGATCTTCCACCTCGGCCGGACCTACACCGCCGAGGACATGCACCGCATGGGCGCGGTCAACATCGTCGCCGACCACATGGACCTCGAGAAGGAGGCCCTGCAGGCCGCCTCCGAGATCATGGGCAAGAGCCCCCAGGCCCAACGCATGCTGAAGTTCGCGTTCAACCTCACCGACGACGGGTTGATGGGCCAGCAGGTCTTCGCGGGTGAGGCGACGCGGTTGGCCTACATGACAGACGAGGCCGTCGAGGGCCGCGACCAGTTCCTCGAGAAGCGGGACCCCGACTGGGCCCCGTTCCCCTGGTACTTCTGACCCCGGTGCACCGGTGAGCGCTGGGTGCCCCCGGGCCGCCAGGACCGAGGGCACCCAGATCGGGGTCACGTCAGCCGGAGGCGGCGGAGCCCCCCGTGTCTGCGGTGCGCAGCTCCTCGGTGGTCCGACCGCTCAGCTCCTCGATCGAGACCGGGCGGGTGCTCCCGTCCCTCAAGGTGACCGTCGCCCCGGTGATCTCGGGGCCGGCGGCGTTCTCCTTCTGCTCCGTCGTGGGCGCGTCCGGCCACCAGGCGCCGAAGTGCCCGTCCCGCACCGTGGCCGTCACCGGGCCCTTGGCCACCGAGTCGAGGACGACGCCGACGACGTCGGAGCCGACTCGGCCGGTGACGCCACGGATGCTTCCACCGGACGTGCTGAAGACCGCCCCGAGGTTCCCCTGCAGGGAGTCCGCGGGGACGGGCGGCAGCGGCGGTGACGTCGTGGTCGCCACGCTCCCCCCGGAGGCGATGACCCGATCGCCTTTGACGTAGCACGTGATGTCGCTCGGCGCCGGGCGTGCGTCGGTCTCGTAGACGAGGATGAGGGAGCCCCTGGCCTCGGTGACGACCGGACGCACGCCGGACAGGTCAACCCCGTCCAGACCGCGGATGTCGTCGCGGACCCATTCGTCGCAGGCCGCCTCCGCTGCCGCGGCTGCGGCGGGTGTGAGACGCTGCGGCTTCGCGGACCAGGCCAGCGCCTCGCTCGCCCCGAAGAGCTGCGGCGCGAGCACCGAGCCGGCACCGAGGAGGCCCGCGACCACCCCGACCGCGACGAGGCGTCTCGCACCGGAGGAGCGACGCGCCCCACGCGGCGTGAGTCCTCGCCGGAGCCCTTCTCCTTCCGCCGCACCGGATGCTCCGTCCGCTCCCGGCGCCCCCCGGCCACCCGGTGC
>Ga0209347_1004359_pt1 | contig 14838 bp, 13 predicted proteins | sample AutmiccommuBRH23_FD_187382 | JGI IMG/M metagenome (GOLD analysis project Ga0209347, IMG submission 187382) | Deep subsurface microbial communities from Mt. Terri, Switzerland - Autotrophic microbial communities BRH/23 (SPAdes) (version 2) | ecosystem: Environmental > Aquatic > Deep subsurface >... | reverse complement strand
CGACAACAAACTCAACGAGCTGGAGAGCGGCAAGCCGGATGTCATCGTTACGGCCAACATCGGCTGCCAAACCCATTTGGACAGCGCCAACCGCACTCCGGTGCGGCACTGGATCGAGATCGTCGACGAGGCCATGGCTGACTAGGGCACACAGCATGCGCCGGCCGCTGTGCCGAAACGGAGCCATACGCTCGAGAACAAAAACAAGGAGAGCGTCATGCATCACGCCCCCGCGTGGACCGATTGCGCGACAACTCCTCGTCGAGGCGCTTGTGCCGGACCACCCTGAAAAGCTCATCACGCTCGGCGCGTAGAGCGGCAAGTCGAAGTTGCCGTTCTATTTCATCGCTGCGTGCAGTGGCCTTACTGCTATCGCCCTCATACTGGCTTAGAGCAAATCGATGCGATGGCGATAAACCTCAGCAATGCGAGCAGCGGCATCGATGTAACGGCCGCATCGGCGCGCCCTTCGCTGATGTCATGTTGAACCTTTTCGATGGCCCTAATCGCCGCCCTCGCCGCGATATCCTAGCCAGATCCTGCAGAGCATGGTGCTCGGGTAGATGTGCCACATCCACCCAGCGAGGTCAGCAGATTCATGCACCATCTGATCGATATCAAAGGCACTGTTTGAGCCACGCTGGTACGGTTTGATTGAGAGCTTTAACCGAAATGTATCTAACGCGTGCCTTCGGATCGGTGGGTTGTATCGAGTGCGACGTCGAGTGCGAAAGCATGTTGGCCCCAGGGGGCCAAAATAAACGTTTCGGGGTGATCAGCAAGTACCCAGGTAGTTCACAGCTACTCTGCCCACGGCCATCAGGACTGCCGTGCGGGGCAATACCGTTTAAAAAAGATCGGAGCCGGATCAAAAACTTGCTCGCCGTCTGCCGTCACGCCGATGACTCTACGTAGCGCAGCTGCGGCCTCCGCTCTTGCCGTAGCCTGGCTCTTGCGCATCATTGCGGACGCTATGAATACATTGATTAGGCTGCCCTACTCACGCCGGTAGCTCATTAGCTCCGTTAACGCAGCCAGCTTGTTATGAAACGCGATCGCCTCGCCCCAAACGCACCAAGGTTCTTTTTCATACGCCGACGCTCCTTAGGACGCCAGTTACTCGCATCAATCTTTCGAGGCACGAGGTAGTGGCTAATGCATCGTCAGAAAGCTTAGGGACTCGATCGCAGGCTCCACTGCCGATCAATGTACAGCTTCACCAACTCGACAGCGGCCACACGGGCCTCAGCATCGGTGCTATAGAAACCTGGTGAAATAAAGGTATCGCCAGTTACCCAGCCTTGAAGCGGGCGGATGTCCACACTAAACGTCCATTGTTCCCGTCCGAAGGTAGAGCCGATCAAAGTGACGCTATACTCGACCCTGCGGTAGCTGCCCTCCTCGCTCAGCTCTATGTCTGCCATAACCCAACTACTCCAACCATCGCCCACCAGTCTCTAGGCTCGTCCGTCCTGGGCCAAGCGAGATAGCCTCAAGCTATCACTGGGCGCGTTGGGCCGCGTCGATCGATGGAGCGAAACGTTTGATACGGATTACCGAGACGCTGAAGATTGCTGATTATCGTGCCAACCTAGGATCAATGCATCCATCCAGCTCGCGTTGATCGGCTTGAAAAACCGGAAGCCCTGCATGCCAGTCCAACCGACATCGACCAGCAACGCACGCTGATCCTCTCGCTCGACCCTCCACCACGACCTGTATGCCAAGATTGGTACCTAGCCGTGCCAGTCCCTTGATATGGCGGCCAAACGGCCTGCATCGGTGGCGAATAGAACAAGAGACTGGTCAACTTGACCTTGCCCAGCTTCAGCTTTTGTAGCAGCCGCAGACTCAAATAACCGGTGCCGAAGTCATCCAACGCAATACTCCCGGCGGGACGATCCGTCTATCCGGACCCGGAGTAGCGCCTGCAGCCCGCAGCGCTCGAAGCAACGTTTTTGAGCCATCGAGCACTGGCCCGTCTAGTCAGGGTATTCCAGCTGAGGCTGAAGGGAAGCGGATTAACTCTTGTGTGCGTATTTCGGCCCACCGTGACCGGTCGTTTCGGCAGATCGTGACCGGTCATTTCGCTAACGCGTGACCGACGATTTCGCTATCAACGTGACCGATTTACAGCCTGTTCCGAAACAGGCGGTCACGACTTAGCGAAATCGTCGGTCACGGCTTAGCGAAATACTTTCACCTCGTTGCGCATGACCTGACGCGACCGTCACCCTCGCCCGTTTTGGGGAGTTGAGGGATGGCGGCGCAGCGAGTAGCCATGCGTAATATCAAAGAATGTTTGCGCCTCAAGTTCGAGGTCGGTCTCTCTCACGAGAAGATTGCCCGGGCCTTGCAGCTGTCCAAAGGCGTCGTCAGCAAGTACGTCACGGCGGCCAGCGAGGAAGGCCTGGATTGGCCGGCGCTGGCCGTGCTGGATGAGGCCGCGCTGGCGACGGCACTGTTGCCCTCCGCCAAGGTGCGCCACACCCGCGGCGAGCGGGTGCTGCCAGATGTCATCACTATCCACCGCGAACTGCGGCGCAAAGGCGTCACCTTGCAACTGCTGTGGGAGGAGTACGTCGCCGCCCATCCCGAGCAGCCTACCTACCGCTATACGCAGTTTGTCGAACACTACCGCCGCTACGCCAGCACCCTCAAACGCTCGATGCGCCAACAGCACCGGGCCGGCGAGAAGCTGTTCATCGACTACGCCGGGCCGACGCTGCCGGTGATCGATGCGGCCACCGGCGAAATCAGCCGGGCGCATATCTTCGTCGCGGCGCTGGGGGCCTCGAACTACACCTATGCCTGCGCCACGCCGGGGGAAACCCAGGTGGACTGGCTGACCGCGCTGGGCCAGGCGTTCAGCTACCTGGGCGGGGTCAGCGAGATGGTTGTGCCGGACAACCCACGCGCCCTGATCGCCCATCCTGACCGCTACGAGCCGGGCCTGAACCGCGCCGCACTGGAGTGCGCCCGGCATTACGACACCGTGATGCTGCCAGCGCGGCCGCGCAAGCCTCAGGACAAAGCCAAGGCCGAGGTGGCGGTACAGGTCGTCGAGCGCTGGATCATGGCGCGGCTGCGCCACCAGCAGTTCTTCAGCCTGCACGCGCTCAACCAGGCGATTGCCGAGCTGCTGGAGGACTTGAACCAGCGCCCGTTCAAGAAGCTCGATGGCTGCCGCCGGGAGTGGTTCGAACGGCTCGATCAGCCGGTGCTGCGGCCGCTGCCACTGCATCCCTATGAGGTGGTGACCTTTAAGCGCTGCAAGGTCAGCATCGACTACCACATCGACGTGAACGGCGGCTTCTACAGCGTGCCCTCGGCCTTGGCCCGACAGAGCGTCGATGTGCGGCTGAGCGCCCATACCGTGGAGATCCTCCACGGTAACCGGCGGGTTGCCAGTCACCTGCGCCTGCAACGGCGCGGTGCTTACAGCACCCAGAGCGAACACATGCCGGCCTCGCACAAGGCCCACCGCGAGTGGACGCCACAGCGCCTGCTCGACTGGGGCGAGCGGCTCGGCCCACGCACCCGGCAGATCGTCGACTACCAACTGACCCACAAACCGCATCCGGAGATGGGCTATCGCGCCTGCCTGGGCCTGCTCTCGCTGGCTCGCCAGTATGGCAACGCACGCCTGGAAGCGGCGGCCAGCCGCGCCGTGCAACTGCGGGCACTCAACGGCCGCACCGTGCGCAACCTGCTCAAGCAAGGGCTCGACCAACAACCGCTGCCCAAGCCCGCCGCGCCGGCAGCGCCGCCCAGCAGCCACGAGAACGTCCGTGGCCCCGATTACTACACCCAAGAGGAGCTGTTCGATGATGACCCAACACACCCTGAGCCAGTTGCACCAACTGCGGCTCAACGGCATGGCCCGAGCGCTGGAAGAGCAGTGGGCACTGCCGGCCAGCCACAGCTTGAGCTTCGATGAACGCCTGGGCCTGCTGCTCGACCGCGAACTGGCCTGGCGTGACAACAAGCGCCTGGAGCGGCTGCGCAAACAGGCCAAGCTTAAGTACAGCGGCGCCTGCTTGGAAGACCTCGACCGCCGCCGTGGCCGTGCGCTGGACGAGCGTCTGATCGCCAGCCTGGCCGCTGGCGAGTGGATCCGCCAACAGCACAACCTGCTGCTGACCGGCCCGACTGGCGTCGGCAAGACCTGGCTCGCCTGCGCGCTGGGCAACCAGGCCTGTCGCCAGGGCTACAGCGCCCTGTACCTGCGCACCCCGCGGCTGCTGGAACACCTGCGCATCGCCCACGGCGACGGCAGCTTCGGGCGAGCCTTGCAGCAACTGGCCAAGGTCGACGTCTTGATTTTGGACGACTGGGCCCTGGCCCCGCTGGAGGAAAACGCTCGGCATGACCTGCTGGAAGTGATCGACGACCGCGCCGGCAGCCGCTCCACCATCCTGACCAGCCAGCTTCCGGTCGAGCACTGGCACGGCTGGATCAACGACCCCACGCTGGCCGATGCCTTGCTCGATCGCCTGGTGCATAACGCCTACCGAGTCGTGATGAAAGGCGAGTCACTGCGGCGCAAAAACACGGAGGAACAAGCCGCATCGTGACCGATGCGGCTACAATCCAAACCCCGCGCAACCGGGGTGAAGACACCGGTCACGAGTTAGCGAAATGAGCGGTCACGTTCACCGAAATCCGCACTTGTGTGAACATTTACCAATAATCTGGCCCATATGCCTGCTTCGCTGAAAACCCAACAATCTTTGCTCCGAAAGAAAAGGACTACAACAATGTTCTCGCGCTCAATTCTCGCAGCTGCCGTGTCACTGGTTTTGATGGGGCAGGCTCAGGCGGCCGATAGCACCGCCAGTGTCGATCAAACGGGCACTGAAAATAATGCTGAAATCACCCAGTCGGCAGGCACAAGCAACGCTTCGACGATCGGCCAGAACGGCGACCTGAACCTCGCAACTTCTTCGCAGGTCGGAACCGACCTTTCCCTCACAGCTGATCAGTTCGGCACCTCTAACGACATGACCGTTCTGCAAGACGGGCAAAGTGGTGAGGCGCTCGTGTCCCAGGCCGGGGCGGGCAACACGACGCGCGTGTTACAGCACTCTCAAGAGGGACATCACATTGAAGTCGGCCAGGTCGGCACAGACAACGTAGCCCTAGTTACGCAACTGGATGGTCGATACAGCTATGGCAAAATCTACCAAGAAGGCCAAGCCAACGTGGTGGATCTGATGCAAAGCTGGGAGAACAGCGGCCTGAACGCTGACCAGTATGGAGATTCGAACGTACTCCGTGCCAATCAGGGTGGAGGTTTTGTCTCGGCCGATACCTATCAATCAGGCACTGCCAACATCATTGATCTCAACCAGTCGGCTTCTGGCGGCCAGGGCGCTTCGACCCGAATTTCCCAGACGGGCACTGACAACCAAGCCAGCGTCTATCAATCTGGCGGCGGTCGCTACTCGGGTGGCTATATCAACCTGGCGCAGGAGGGTGATCGCAATCTGGCCAAGATTGATGACAACTCAGCGATGGGTTCGATTAGCTTTACCCAGTCGGGTGCTGATAACCAGCTGAATATAGATCAGGCAGGCCGCTCCAATAGCGTTACCGGTGTCTCAACCGGTGAGCGCAACCAAGTTGATATCCAGCAGGATGGTGATGGGAGCTCGCTCAACGTTGCCCAAAACGGCTCTGACAACATCATCGAAGTAGCTCAGAACGGGGCTCCGTACGGCGATATAGGTATCATCGACCAGACTGGCACTGCCAACCATGCCTCGCTGACCCAGGGAGTGTATGGCTCGAGCTTTAGCGTCGACACTGCGACGATCACTCAGCACGGCATGAGCAATAGCGCCACTGTTACTCAGCGCTAATCTAATCGTTGTAAAGAAGCCTGCTTTCTAGCAGGCTTTTCATTTTCTGCATGGACTCAAAGCGAATGGATATAGGGAAATTCGAAACTGAGCTGCGAGACCTGATGGGCTCGCCCTTTCATGACCGTCCATTTGTGTGCGACGGGTCTCCGCTGGATTGCCAAGTATTCATCGTCGGTATCAACGCAGCTTCCAGCATGACGGAAGACTTCTGGGAATTCTGGCGTCCGGGTTATGGATTCGACAAGGCGGCATGGTACAGCGCGTATCAAGCCACCCGCGCTAAACCGAGCCGAACGCGAACAGTCATGCAAATTGTAATGGACGAAGCCGTTGCCACGAACAGTGATGTCAGGTTTCTAGAGACCAACATCTATTCTTTCCCTACTGCGCGAGAAAGCATGCTTCGGAGCCATCAAAAGTCAACGAAGATCTTTGAATTCTTGCTTGAAACGATAAAGCCCAGAGTCATGCTGGTGCATGGCGCAAAGCCCAACAAGTATCTGAGAGATCACGGGCATGGAGACGCCAGGGTCATTGAGAGTCCGCACTTCATCTATCTCAGTCACGAGCGTGCCCGAGAGCATGGCAGAGAGATCGCTCAGCTGGTCCAATAACCAGTAATCGATTGCTAAGACTGCGGCGACTGACTTCGTAGCGTCTTTTGCATAGGTAGCTGGTGTGAAAGAACATATTAGGTACAGCTGCAGCCTGTAAGCGAGAGTGCGACGAAGGACAAGTGCGGCTCGATAAAGAACATTAGCCGCAGCGACCTGCTCGCCGCGCTGCGAATTCCGCTTCAGCTGATGGGCATAGTGCCGCAGAACGCCGGGGCGTTTGGCTCGCAGAGGGAGGTGGCCGAGGTATGAGCCATTAACGAACTGGAGCCGATCCAAGCGAGGCTGGCTCAGGTGAATGAGTGGGTAGGCAATGAGGTTATTCGCTTATGCCGTTTGATTTGCTTGCCAAAGGCTAACGCCGCCCCGCTCCGCCTTGCCGCCATCGAGGCGGTTTTTTTTTGCCTGGATTTCAACCGGCGCATTTGTCGAGCTGCCAGTCTAGGACCGCAGGTCTAATCGCAGCGATATCGAGCTCGATCACGTTGATCAGCTCGGCCAGCTGCGGCCTAGTGAGCGATATCCCGCAAGGCAGGCCCGACAGAACAAGCGACTCGCCCGTCTGCTCGTTTACCAGCATGCATTGGATGGTTCGAGGTGAGTCCATCGAGGCCCTGAAGAGTAAGGGCCTGAAATGTTCCTGTACGAGCGCAAATGCCTCGGGCTGTCTAATCCGCATCATCTGACAATTCCCTTTGCCTGAACGGTGATTCTAGCAGCCGACTAGTGACTTTCCTGGCCGAGCGGTGCCAACCCCCTCACGTTTCGATCAAAACGCCGCTGCCCTTTGTGTAGAGATTGATCTGCCGCTCGTAAGAGTAGAGCTAGCGTCAAGACGAGTACGGTTCCAGTTTCAAACACACCAACCTAGCCAGACTTAGCTTGATGCCATAAACATGTCATTGTGATGAACTTATGCCATTAGTGGCGTTCTGAGAGTGCGCATGGGGTTAGCGATTTCTCCCTGCTTCCAGCTCGGCAGGCACCCCCTTCCGAATGGCTACGCGACGGATTCGCATCGCTTCATGGATGAAGTTAAGGACGAACCGCTAGGAGCGGTAGATGGAAAACGGAAGCTAGCCCTTAGGCCCCGTAGCGATACGGGGCTTTTCTTTGCCCATTAGAAACCAATAGGGGGCCAGGGACCGGCTGCGGGCGGGATTTCTCAGCCCCATTATCCCCAGATGGTGGCGCGCAGGCTTCAAGCTTGGCGATCCAACAAATTGCGCATAATTGTTCTTGGTGGAAAGCAGGAAAAACTCTCACGTTTCCGAGTGGCGCTGAACGCCTCGAAAATCCGCCGCTGCAAGGACGCTGGACGAAGTCGGAAGCACCGCATAGCTGCTGCATAGGCTGGGCTGGTGCATCACGCACGCTGAACGCCATGCCTCGTTTTCAACCTATAGCTAGGTCCATAACGAAGCTTGTGCGGGTGGGATTTAAATGTGAATGCAAGCCAGTCACTCAACCTCGTATTTCTTCAACCAGTTGTTGAGGGTCTGGTAGCTCCCCAATCCCAGCAGTCGAGCAGCCGCTGTCTTATTGCCCTCAGCCTGCGCCATGGCTCGCTCGAGATAGTGACGTGCTACATCAGCCATCAGATCTGGTAAGGACATGCCCTGCTCGACCGATCGTCCAAGCACCGCATCGCCTTGCGGTGGAACATTTCTTACCAGCGAAGCAGAGATGTCTTTCTCAGTGATTGTGTCTCCTGAGGCCCAGATGCTGGCCCGAAGCAGAACGTTATGCAGCTCGCGCAGGTTGCCCGGCCACGAGTGGCCGATAAGAATCTTTCTAGCAGCTGCATCCAATTCCTTATGCCCATAACCAGGCTGCGATGCGGCCTCGACGTTGATGGAAGCCATCCTCGCATCGATCAGCAGATCCAGATCTCCATCACGCTCACGAAGCGGTGGAAGCAGCAGGACACCAACAGCCAGGCGGTAGTAAAGGTCTTCTCGAAACCGTCCCGCTTGAATCTCTTCAGGAAGCACACGATTGGTTGCCGCGATGATACGAACATTTATGGGTCTCGGCTCAGTAGCCCTTGCCCGAGTAACCTCGCAATCTTGCAACACCCGGAGCAGCCGAACCTGGGATGTCAGAGGCAGCTCATCGACGTCAGCTAAGAAAAGCGTGCCGCGATCGGCAGATTCAACGTAGCCGGCGACTTCCCTGTCCCCAAAGATCCCCGAATTGACCGACTCATGCGGGATCGCACCACAATTGACGTGTACGAATGGTTGGTCACTGCGAGCACTTGTCTGATGGATGGTTCTAGCAAAGAGCTCCTTGCCCGTTCCAGATTCGCCCTGAATTAGCACCGGCACGTCTCGAAGCGCCAATCTGCGCGCTAGGTCAACGGCGCGGTTCATAGCCGTACATCGGTGAATCATGGCAGTAAAGGCTGGCGATTCGCCGGGAAGGCTTTGCATGAGCCTCGTCAGTACGTTGTCGGCTTCGCTTGCAACAGGCGCAAACGCAGGAGATGGCTCGAACGGGATGCGAACCTCTTTTACACCACGCTCAGTGGAGTAATCAATAATCCATCCGGGGTAGCGCGTTCTTGCAAGCAGGATCCAAATTGCTGCCATGGCTGACCAACCGTCACCCAGGTAATAGGTCAGCTCCACACCAGGATTATTTGTGGAAGCCGACTCAACGACTCGAGACGCCAACATATAGATCCTATCGTGATCGTTTGGATCAGGCAGCCTGACGACCAGCACATTCACAGTGAGCCCAGACCGCCTTTCCAACCATTCCATATAAGCGCCCGACACCCACTGGTCATAAGCCGAAAGCAGACACACCTCGTCGAATTGCAGCGCGTTTATGGCGGCGAGAATGGGGCTCTCGACAGCACGCCCTGGGGTCCTAGAGGCGTGTATATCGGCTTCACCTACCCACGCTGACAAGATTTTCATGTTTAAAAATTCCTTTTCTATTGAGGCAGCAATTTTGTTGTGCTTGCTCAAGCACGCCAACGAAGCATGTTTTCTTATCGGATTCTGCAACTCAGCTACTCGCCGCCTGCGATGAGCAGTTTCGGATCAAACGCCACGAACAAACTGATCAATCATCTGTCTCAACTTGAAGTGCATCTACAAAGCGGAGCAGTAGTTGTATATGTCATGGTTGATACGTACGACCACAAAAGAAGTCGTAGGTCTTGTCACAACCAGATTCCGCACCAGCTGTGCTCTAGCGGATATTGCCAAACGGGTATTAGCTATATTTGGAGTGCATCTGACAGCCTGAGACTCTACGAGGATTTATGATGACTTACTATTTAGATGAAGATGACGACATTGAAATAGAAAAAATTATGGCATTACTCCCCAATAGAACGATAGATGTCGCCATCGAAATGCTAGTCGACCACCTCTATGATTTGCTGGAAAAGCTATATAATGAAACAGACGGCGATGAAATCCTAAACATAATAGGCAAGAAGATATCATCTGGAGACATAGACCAAGTACAGATCGCCGATCTGACCTTCCCATTGGGCAAAGACACTCAAAAGAATATAGAAAGCGGAGAAACTGGAATTCGGCTAGCTCTTACTTACACTTATGCGGCCATAAAACTTGAGCAGAATAAAAGCATGAGCCAAGCATGGCTTGCGATATCAGAAGCACGATACCACATCGGCTATTGCCAAGCGGTTTATGACGCATCGAAAAGATCTGGTCCAAACGAGCGCGCTCAGAAGGGGGGACGAGGTAAACAACTAAAAATCGTAGAGTTGAACGAAATAATCATAGAAGCTCTGTTGAAGATGAAGCCAAAGAAGGGGTGGGAGAGTCCGAGCTCTGCAGCAAATACGATAGTTGAAAGCGTAATAGCCTCGCTAGCGATAAAAGACAACAGGTATGCCAAAGAACCTCGGGCGGACCTTATCCACAGAATCCTCACCGGCGTCATAGATGACAGCATCATTAAACAAGCATACGACTCGACACCTCCCGCAGAATGCAATAATAATGATAATTCATGATATTCAAATGGCGGTATTCGTTAATAAGCAAAACGTATAGAAATGCCTTGTGTTCTACCACGATTATCGAAGTCAATCTTCTTTCGCTCCCACAGAACTTCCAACGCCTCATTGAGCCTATTTATCTCACGTATCTTGTTAGGGCAGTGCTGGCGAATATATGTTTTTGAAAGCCAACGCAGCCCTTTATTTTTACGTTTTTCAAGCAACCAATTATAGAGAAGGTCCGCATCAGTCTCCCATTGTTCCGGCGGGACAAATGTATTGTAAAAATGATCCGAACACCAAAGGCAAAAATCAACAGCAAATAAGAGGGCAGATAGGGGTATCTCCCCTCCTGATCGCTCAAACACGTGCACTAATGCGGCCACTCTAGCGATATTATCCGCCAACTTGGATGCGTGATCGCCTGCTTTATCAAACCTCCCGCGTTCTCTAATCTGATATTCGATATCGTTGTAAATATTCAACCACCACCTGCTAGCTTCTAAAGTGAAGCTAAGCGTTTGACGCTTTCGATCAGGCTCCTCTAGCAAAACGACGTTTTGTTCTAACAGCTCATCCATCCGAGCTGCGAATCTATTGCAATGCTCCCATGACATCGTCTCGTTCTTCATAAGTCGTGAGCCTTGCGTAGACTCGGGACGGCAAACTAAAAAGCGAGCCCACAGCCCGGAGCCCCTAGATTTATCCCCACAGCGATTTAAATATTCGTTCAAGGCGCTTGATTGAACCATAACGGAGGTCGTTAACCGGGCCCCAACGAGCTCAAAGCTGGGTGACGTTTTACGGTCGACTGATATGGCGTCACCACTCCAGATGGCATTCAGCTTAGATAAATCACCTAACGCTCGTCCATTAAGCAACGCACCCCCTTCGCTTGATATTAATCCAGCAGTTGGCAGGTTTTCGTGTAGACCTGAAAACAAGGCTTCAGGGGTGGTGTCCTCATAGATCATTTTGAATTGCTTCGGCTTAACGGGTCGAGCATGCTCATGCTCAACTAAACGTTTCTCTTCAACGTCCGAATCGCACCCGTTCGCAGCTAACTTTCTTATCTGTCGGAGAATAACCTTCTGTTTTTCGGCCCATATCTTGGATCTTGACTTCCATGCCTTCAATTGAGATTCGTACGACTCGCTTTGTTTTTTTTGGAACTCACGGATCGGATTGAAGAACACGTTCTCCACGGTCGATTTCCTTTCCCCTGAATCTGCGATCGACAGCATCATGAGCGATATAGGTACAATCTGGCCACTGGGTTTGCGTACATCAAACAGCCCCTGAATAGGTATTGCGATCGCACCAATCGCGGCGAGCAAAGTTAGCTCCCATGGTGCTTGAATGTTGTTTTCAGCCTCATTGACAGCGTCTTGGATAATTGGAGAAGGCACAGACCTAGGCAGTGGCTCGTTGACCTTGGGTAGTATTGAGCGGCGATAGCTGGACGAACTCATTATCTAGTCCTCCAGCCAAGCGCTTGGGCAACATCATCAGCCATTTCATAGCTGCACTGTTCGACAGTAGGCTCGACGGTCTGTCTGCCATCAGTGGCACGGCTCTCTATCCAGCGGGTGACTTCCGATTCAATCCAGCCGACTGCACTACGTTTGCGCCCTGGAGATAGCTTGACCGAGCGGGGGAACGTCGGGTCGTAGCGTGGCGACTTTGGGTTCATCCATTCGTAGACGGTGGACCGGGCAATTCCCACGCGCCCAAGCACCGCCTGTATGCGCAGCATCCGTACAACTGCGAAACCGTCGCCATTCCTACCGAGTTCCTGTGTGGCTTCATCGTTACCAATCATGCCCATCGTCAACCCTCTTCGTCATTTGGTGATGGCGGCGATCCTATCTGGACGTTGTTTGATCTGTACCCAATTTGCTTATGTTATTTTTTAACGTAAGCAGAGGCCTTGTTTTTATGGAAAAGGATGTGCTAGAGAACCAGGCATATCAAAATCCATCGCTCCGCCAATAGTCGCTACTTCTGCTATTCGTAGCGGAAATAGCCGATATTGGTGTCTCGGGCCGGGTAACGGTTGGCTGATCACGAGCTTGGCTGGCTACCGCTCCAAACATTCTGAATGCAAGATCCGACGAAAGGTGTCGTAGCCAATGCTGCCTGGCGATTCGACGAAGCGATGCAAGCGGCGAAGCCTGGATTGTCTGAAGGGCCACCACGACATGATCCAACCAGTCTGAAACGACTTGTTTGGCACCGATAAACGTCGCAGCGAGATGAGAGGCATCAGCAACGCTTGAGACGGAATTGCCCACCCAACCCTAGTCGTACTGCGCAGCGCACTCGCTCCTACCTTCTACTGTGACCGAAGCCATGATGGCGATACCCGTATGACTTCGTAGCTGCCTTACACAGATAGCTAGCCCGCTCGAATAACGCCGGTAATTCGTCCTCATCGCCCGGCCGTGGACAGCGATCCACTCGATATTCAGCGTTCTCACAGATGTGTACTAAGGCTCTTGTCTCGTCCACAAAGAGCCCTAAGGCTGATGCCCAGGCCTCCTGCATCCGGTTAATCATGTTGTCAGCATCCGACGCTAGCCTACCTACTGTGTAGTAGGCATCCCGGTTAAGGATAATCAGCAGGTGATAATGCGGTTGCCCTCCTTCACCTATCTCACGTGCCCAGACATAGCGGACCCTGCAGTCGTGGATATACTTTCGCTGCCTACGAGCCATGTCACGGTTATGTTTGATCTTCGCTTTGTAGGATTCAATGAAATCGCTAATAACTTCGTTGGTATAAACGTAATCTGGCAAGTCGACACCTTGAGGCAAATGGAGATCTACTCTGAACGCCAAGATCCTGGGGTATTGATCTAATGCCAAATCAATAGTTCGCATTAATATATCAAGATACTGTTCAATGAACGGGCCTTTACCAATCATCAGTGGTAGCTCCATATAGGTGGCTTCGTCATATAGGCTGAGGTTACGGTTAGTAGGTAGGCGATGCATGGTTATCTCTCGTTTGCTGGGCTTCATAACCATGGTGCTATTTGTATTTATTTACCGGAGTATTTAAAGCGCACCTATGTACTACTGAGCAGCCAATGTCGATAACAGCTGTAGTCAGAGCGTGAGCAAGCAGTCTGTATCGCAATGACTACGATTCAGGTGACGGAAGATGTAGGAAGGAATCTTAAGAATTGATGGCTAAGCTTTTGAGGTAGTTATTGCTTGATAGGTTCTATTGTTGAGTGAGGGGATGAGAGATTACAGAATGGAGTTAGTAAAGCATAATACCCGCACCGAGAATTGATACCAACATTAACGAGTGCATTTAGTAACGATTGCTTGATCTTTCATGAAATTTTAATTAAAACTTTGCTCGGGAAATAAATACCGAGCTATCGTTAATCGCAAACTCAAGCGGTCGATAGTAGTGATCTTCGTCTTGCCTTTATAGACCTGATGCTCGCGCATGGGCGCGCGCCGTCTTCGATCAGCACAATGCGCGTCCGTTTATGCTTCGATAAGCTCTACCAATGACTCGCATTTTGATCGCCGCCTTCGCCGCCCTCTTCCTTTCTCTCAACTCTTTCGCTGATGCACCCGCCAACTTCTCCGTAGCAAAGGTGATCGCTAAGGATGGTCTGAAAAAGACTTCCCGAATCTGGTGAAATACGCCGATCCCGTTGCCCGAGTTTCCCGATGAAGCAAATGACCTTCGCCGACGCCGAGTACGCCGGCAAGCGCAAGCAGACCCGCAAAGAGTTGTTCCTGATCGAGATGGATCAGGTGGTGCCGTGGAAAGGTTTGATTGCCCTGATCGAGCCGCACTACCCCAAGGGTGAAGGTGGTCGTCCGGCGTATCAGCTGATGGCGATGCTGCGCGTACATTTGATGCAGAACTGGTTCGGCTACAGCGATCCGGCGATGGAGGAGGCGCTGTACGAGACCACAATCTTGCGCCAGTTTGCCGGGCTGAACCTAGAGCGTATTCCCGACGAAACCACCATCCTCAATTTCCGTCGCCTGCTGGAGAAGCACGAGTTGGCGGCCGGGATTCTGGCGGTGATCAATGGTTACCTGGGCGATCGGGGCCTGTCGCTGCGCCAGGGCACCATCGTCGATGCCACGCTGATCCATGCGCCGAGTTCGACCAAGAACAAGGACGGTAAGCGTGACCCGGAAATGCACCAGACCAAGAAGGGCAATCAGTATTACTTCGGCATGAAGGCCCACATCGGCGCGGATACCGAGTCTGGCCTGGTGCACAGCGTGGTGGGGACGGCAGCCAACGTTGCTGACGTTACCCAGGTCGACAAACTGCTGCATGGAAAGGAAAACATGGTCGGCGCCGACGCGGGTTACACCGGCGTAGAGA
>Ga0209347_1004358_pt1 | contig 14839 bp, 12 predicted proteins | sample AutmiccommuBRH23_FD_187382 | JGI IMG/M metagenome (GOLD analysis project Ga0209347, IMG submission 187382) | Deep subsurface microbial communities from Mt. Terri, Switzerland - Autotrophic microbial communities BRH/23 (SPAdes) (version 2) | ecosystem: Environmental > Aquatic > Deep subsurface >... | reverse complement strand
CCGGTCACGATGAGCTTGGCGATCATCGAGTCGAACGCTCCAGCGACGGTGTCGCCCTCGACGATGCCGGCGTCCCAGCGGACACCCGGACCCTGCGGCACGACCATGCGGGAGACGGTGCCCGGGGCGGGCAGGAAGCCGCGCCCGGCGTCCTCACCGTTGATCCGGAACTCGATCGAGTGGGCGTGCGGCTCGGGGTCGGTGAAGGTCAGGGCCTCACCGTTCGCGATCCGGAACTGCTCGCGGACCAGGTCGACACCCGTGACCTCCTCGGTCACCGGGTGCTCCACCTGCAGGCGCGTGTTGACCTCGAGGAAGCTGATCCCGCCGTCCTGCCCGACGAGGAACTCGCACGTGCCGGCGCCGACGTAGCCGGCCTCGCGGAGGATCGCCTTGCTGGCCCGGACCAGCTCGGTGTGCTGCGCCTCGGAGATGAACGGGGCCGGGGCCTCCTCGACGAGCTTCTGGTTGCGCCGCTGCAGCGAGCAGTCGCGGGTCGAGACGACGACGACGTTGCCGTGCTGGTCCGCCAGGCACTGGGTCTCGACGTGCCGCGGCTTGTCGAGGAACCGCTCGACGAAGCACTCGCCCCGACCGAAGGCCGTGACCGCCTCGCGCACCGCCGACTCGTAGAGGTCCGGGATCTCCTCGATCGTCCGGGCCACCTTGAGCCCACGACCGCCACCGCCGTAGGCCGCCTTGATCGCCACCGGCAACCCGTGCTCCTCGGCGAAGGTGACCACCTCGTCGGGCCCCGTGACCGGTTCCTTCGTGCCCGGGACCAGGGGCGCGTCCGCCTTCGTCGCGATGTGCCGTGCCTTGACCTTGTCGCCGAGCGCATCGATCGCGGCCGGTCCCGGCCCGATCCAGATGAGGCCGGCGTCGATGACGGCCTGGGCGAAGCCGGCGTTCTCGGCGAGGAAGCCGTAGCCGGGGTGGACCGCGTCCGCGCCTGCCTGCTTCGCCACCTCGAGCAGCTTCTCCTGCACCAGGTAGCTGTCGCCGGGCGTGGACCCGCCCAGCGCGTACGCCTCGTCGGCCACCTTGACGTGCAGCGCATCACGGTCCGGCTCTGCATAGACCGCGACGGAGCCGATGCCCGAGTCCTTGCACGCGCGCGCAATGCGGACAGCGATCTCACCACGATTAGCGATCAGGACCTTGCTGATGGAAGCCATGCGAGGGACTCTAGCGCCTCGGCGGTGCCCCAAATTGGGCCGTCCCCGCCATACCCGGCCCGGTGAAAGTGAGGTCCGGCACACCGCCGGGATCCCGCACCGCCTACCGTGGAGCGCATGCCCCCAGACCACGAGGTGCCCACCCGATCCCCCCTCTCGCTGGCTTCCACCGTCCCGCTCCGCCACGCGTCGGCCCCCGGCCTGGCCGTCCCCGTGCTCGGGTTCGGGGTGTGGGAGGTCCCGGACGAGGTGGTCGACTCGGCCTTCGCTCAGGCGCTCGAGATCGGCTACCGACACATCGACACTGCTCGCCTCTACCGGAACGAACCGGGGGTGGGGCGCGTCCTTGCCTCCACCACCGTGCCGCGCGACGACATCTTCGTCACGACGAAGGTGTGGAACGACGACCACGGCAACGTGCCGGCGGCGTTCGACGCCTCGATGGCCCGCCTCGGGATCGACGTCCTCGACCTCTACCTGATCCACTGGCCCGCCCCGGCCCAGGACGAGTACGTCCGAGCCTGGACGGCCCTGCTCGAGCTGCAGCAGTCGGGCCGGGTCCGCTCCGTGGGGGTGTGCAACTTCCAGGTCGCGCACCTCGAGCGGCTCCGGGCCGAGACCGGGATGCTGCCCTCGGTCAACCAGGTCGAGCTGAGCCCCTACCTCCAGCAGGAGGAGCTGCGTGCGTTCCACGCCGAGAACGGGATCGTCACCGAGGCGTGGAGCCCCCTGGCCGCACGGGCCGGCCTGCTCGAGGACCCGGACCTCGCCGCGGTCGCCGCCAAGCACGGAGTGTCGCCGGCGCAGGTGGCGCTGCGCTGGCAGCTCCAGCTCGGCCACGTCGTGCTGACCCGGTCGGTCCAACCCCGGCGCATCGAGGCCAACGCCGACCTCTTCGGCTTCGAGCTCGACGAGGAGGACCTGACGACGATCACGGGCCTGGACCGCGGGCTGCGCACGGGACCGGACCCGGACGCGTTCGGCTGACGTGTCCGGTGTCGCCCCGGCGGCCCCTAGGCCACCGGAGGCTCCGGCAGTACGTTGGCGCCATGGGCTTCTTCTCGCGCAGGAGCAAGGAAGAACGGGCCGGTACTGACGACGCGCCGCGGCGGGCCGGCACCGAGGACGATGCGACCGGGGGCGTCGCCGCCGGACCCGCCCCGACCGTCGAGCTCGTCGACGGCCGGCCCGTCTCCTCGCCCTTGACGAGTGCCGAACGAACCCGGATCGCCCACGGCCTCGAGGTGTTGCGCGGCCAGGGCATCGAGATCGACGACCTCGCCGCCCTGGACGAGGCGTACGAACGCGCCTTCTCGGCGTACCGCTCCGGCGTGGGCCAGGACCCGGCTGACGTGGTCGAGACGTTCGGCATCGCGATCGGCGAGTACCTCGCTCGCCACAGCCACCGCGACTGGGCCGTCGTCACCGATGTCTTCGGCACCGACCTCGGTCTGGTCGACGCACGCGCCGACACGGTCATCGTGCCCCACAACATCGTCAGCGCCCGATGGATGCGTGGCGAGACCCGCTGGATCCCCGGGGTCGTCGAGCACCTCGTGAGCCTGCGCCCCCGCCCACCGGCTTAGGCTGGCATCCCCGGGCGCAAGGGGAGCTGCGTGACCCCGCGGTTTGAGAAGGCCGTATGCCGCTGGGGTGAACCCGCCCTCGAATCCAGCCCAGCGGCATACGGCTGAGCTGGGTTGAGCCGTCAGGCGGCTGACTTCTCGCGCACCTGTCGCTTGATCCGGGCGAGCATCGCGGCCATCCCGCGCAGCCGCAGCGGGGAGACCGCGTCCGCGAGGCCGAACCGCATCGGCGCGTCGTCGGGCACCGCGAGGACCTCCTCCGCGGACAGCCCGTCGAGTCCCGCATGGAGGATCCCGGCGAAGCCGCGCGTGGTCGGGGACTCGGCGGGTGCGTCGAAGAAGAGGTGGACGCGCCGCTCGGCCGCAGCGGAGGACTGCTCGACCTCGACGACGAGGAAGAGCGGTGTCTGGCACTCGTCGACCCGCTCGAGTCGGTCGAGCTGGCCGGCGTAGCGCTCCGGAAGGGCCGGCAGCTCGTCGCTGAACTCGAGGAGCAGCTGGAGCTTGAGGTCGTTGCTCGCGGACCGGAAGTCGTCCGCGATCTCGGCCAGGGGCCCGGGGAGCTCCGTCGCGGTCACTTCTCGATGGGGACGCGGACGGCGTTGCCCCACTCCGTCCAGGAACCGTCGTAGTTGCGGACCGACTCGAAGCCGAGCAGGTGGGTCAGCACGAACCACGTGTGCGACGAGCGCTCGCCGATCCGGCAGTAGGCGACCACGTCGTCGTCGGGGGACAGGCCCTGCTCGGTCAGGTAGATGGCCTCGAGGTCCTCGCGGCTCTTGAAGGTCCCGTCGTCGTTCGCCGCGCGAGCCCACGGAACCGACGCGGCGCCGGGGATGTGTCCGCCGCGCATCGCGCCCTCCTGCGGGTAGTCGGGCATGTGCAGCAGCTCGCCGGAGTACTCGCCGGGGGACCGGACGTCGACGAGGGGCTTGCCGAGGTGGGCCAGGACGTCGTCCTTGAAGGCCCGGATCGGGGCGTCGTCCCGCTCGGCGACCGGGTACGTCGCCTGCTTCGGCGTGGGGACCTCGCGGGTCACCTCACGGCCCTCGGTGACCCACTTCGCGCGCCCGCCGTCCAGCAGGCGCACGTCCTCGTGGCCGAAGAGACTGAACACCCACAGCGCGTAGGCGGCCCACCAGTTCGACTTGTCGCCGTAGATGACGACCGTGGTGTCCCGGGCGATGCCGCGGGAGCCCATCACCTCGGCGAACCGCGCTCCGTCGACGTAGTCGCGGGTCACCGGGTCGTTGAGGTCGAGGTGCCAGTCGATCTTCAGCGCACCCGGAATGTGGCCGGTGTCGTAGAGGAGGACGTCCTCATCCGACTCGAGCAGGGCGATCCCGTCCGGTCCGCCGACTCGTCCGGCCTCGATCTGCTCGGCCAGCCACTCGGTGGTGACGAGGCGCTCCGGGTGTGCGTAGGCCGAGATCTTGCGGTCGTCGCCAGTCATGACCCCATCGTGTCACGGACGGGGCGGAGCGAGACGGTCGAGGTCGGCCCGGCAGCTGCGCTCGAAGTCGCCCAGCTCGGCGATCGCATCCTGGACGTCCTTGAGCCGCTGCTCGAGGTCCGTGCGCCGCGCGTCGATCTGGTCGAGGACGTACTCGAGCTGGGCCCGGCGGCCGCGCGGGGCATCGAAGAGGTCGACGATGGTCCGGATCTCCTCGAGCGGGAAGCCGAGCCGCTTGCCGCGGAGGATCAGCTTGAGCCGGGTGCGGTCGCGGCGGTGGAAGATCCGCTGCGTGCCACGCCGCTCGGGGGACACGAGACCGAGGTCCTCGTAGTGGCGGATCGTCCGGTGGGTCACGCCGAACTCGTCCGCGATCTGCGCGATCGTCCACTCGGGCCCACTTGTCATGCCCGCGATTCTGCTTTACGTTTACGTCAACGTCAACCGTCAAGGGGTCCGCCCCCCGACTGCCCCCCGACTGGCCGCGTGGCTGGGTCGGACTTCCTCCCGGCTGCAAGCCGGACCCCGGAGAGCACCGAGAAGCCCCTGTGGGCGTGGATGTGGAGAGAGCGATGTTCGAGCTGAGCCAGGAGCACGAGGACTTCCGCAAGGTCGTCCGGGACTTCGCCGAGAAGGAGGTCGCGCCCCACATCGCCGAGTGGGACCGCGCGTCGCACTTCCCGACCGACCTCGTCCCCAAGATGGGTGAGCTGGGGCTCTTCGGGCTCGTCGTCCCCGAGGAGTACGGCGGCAGCGCGGGGGAGGGGCAGGGAGACTTCACCAGCCTCTGCGTCGCCATCGAGGAGCTCGGGCGGGTCGACCAGTCCATCGGCATCACGCTCTCCGCCGGCGTCGGCCTCGGCATCAACCCGATCCTCACCTACGGCAACGAGGAGCAGAAGCAGCGCTTCCTGCCCGATCTCGTCGCGGGACGCGCCCTCGCAGGGTTCGGGCTCACCGAGCCCGAGGCGGGCTCGGATGCGGCGGCGACGAGGACGCGTGCGGCAGCAGACGGGCACGAGTGGGTCGTCAACGGCTCCAAGGCGTTCATCACCAACTCCGGCACGGACATCACGTCCGTCGTCACCGTCACGGCCCGCACCGGGACGAACGGCGACGGCACTGCGGCGATCTCCGCGATCATGATCCCGTCCGGAACGCCTGGCTTCACCGTCGAGCCGGCGTACCACAAGCTCGGCTGGCACGTCTCCGACACGCACGGTCTGACGTTCGAGGACTGCCGGGTCCCGCTCGAGAACCTCCTCGGCGACGAAGGGCAGGGCTTCAAGCAGTTCCTCAAGACCCTCGACGACGGCCGCATCGCCATCTCCGCGCTCGCGGTCGGCTGCGCGCAGGCCTGTCTCGAGCTCGCCACCGACTACGCCAAGACCCGGATCGCCTTCGGACGGCCGATCGGCGTGAACCAGGGCATCTCGTTCCAGCTCGCCGACCTCGCGGTCATGGTCGAGGCGTCCCGGACCCTGACGTACAAGGCCGCCTGGCTCAAGGACGAGCTGCACGAGGGCCGGCGCTCGGTCAAGGAGGTCAAGCACGCGGCCGCGATCGCGAAGCTGTACTCGACCGAGGCGGCCGTGTCGGCCACCCGGATCGCGACGCAGGTCTTCGGTGGGAACGGCTTCATGGAGGAGTTCCCCGTGGCCCGGTTCTACCGCGACGCGAAGATCCTCGAGATCGGCGAGGGCACCTCGGAGGTCCAGCGCATGCTCATCGCGCGCGGCCTCGGACTCCCGCAGTCCTGACCCCGCGCCCCCGAACCGGAAGGATGAGCCGTATGCCGCTCAGTGACCCGCCTGCCCAAGGACCCTTCGCCGTCGACTCCCCGGGCGACGACCCTCGGGTCGCCGACGTCCGGACCCGCCTCAACGCGGCCTACGCCGCCTCCGCCCGGGCGCCGGAGAAGGCCCAGGCCAAGCTCGACGCGCAGGGCAAGATCTACGTCCGCGACCGGATCGCCCTGCTCTTCGACGAGGGGTCCTTCGTCGAGGACGGCAGGTACGCGAACGCGCTGCAGCGCGGGCTGCCGGCCGATGGAGTGGTGACCGGTCGCGGCACCGTCGACGGCCGGCCGGCGATCGTCATCGCCAACGACCCGACGGTCAAGGCCGGCTCGTGGGGCGCGCGCACGGTCGAGAAGATCGTCCGCGCGACCGAGATGGCGCTGCGCGAGGAGCTGCCGGTCTTCTGGTTCGTCGACTCGGCGGGGGCTCGGATCACCGACCAGGTGGAGATGTTCCCGGGGCGGCGCGGGGCGGGACGGATCTTCCACAACCAGGTGGCGCTGTCGGGCAAGGTGCCGCAGATCTGCTGCCTGTTCGGGCCGTCGGCTGCCGGTGGCGCCTACATCCCCAGCTTCTGCGACCTGATCATCATGGTCGAGGGCAACGCCTCGATGTACCTCGGCAGCCCGCGGATGGCCGAGATGGTCGTCGGGGAGACGGTCTCGCTCGAGGAGATGGGCGGTGCCCGGATGCACTGCACCGTCTCCGGGGTGGGGGACCTGCTGGCCCAGGACGACGTCGAGGCGATCGAGCTGGCCAAGCTCTACTTCTCCTACGTGCCCGGCAGCTGGCGTGACCGCCCCCCGAGCTACCACGCCGAGGCACCGAGCGAACCGCTGACGAAGCACACCGTCCCGGAGCGCGAGTCGGTCCCGTTCGACATCCACTCGGTCATCGACGGACTCGTGGACGAGGACTCGTTCTTCGAGCTGAAACCACTCTGGGCCGCTGAGCTGGTCATCGGCTTCGGTCGGATGGACGGCGAGACCGTGGGGATCGTCGCGAACAACTCGATGGTCAAGGGCGGTGTCCTGTTCACCGACAGCGCCGACAAGGCGGCCCGGTTCATCTGGCTGTGCGATGCGTTCACCATCCCGCTGATCTACCTGGCGGACGTCCCCGGGTTCATGATCGGCTCCGAGGTCGAGCGCGGTGGCATCATCCGGCACGGCGCGAAGATGGTCAGCGCGGTGTCGTCAGCGACGGTGCCCCAGGTGTGCGTCGTGGTCCGGAAGGCCTACGGTGCCGGGCTGTACGCGATGGCCGGCCCGGGCTTCGGCCCCGACGCGACGATCGCCCTGCCGACGGCGCGCATCGCCGTCATGGGGCCGGAGGCGGCGGTCAACGCCGTCTACGCCAACAAGATCGCCGAGATCGAGGCCTCCGAAGGCAGCGAGGCGCGGGAGGCCTTCGTCGCGGCCCGCCGTGCCGAGTACGAGGAGGACGTCGACATCGAGCGCCTGGCTGCCGACCTCGTCCTCGACTCGATCATCGAGGCGGACGAGTTGCGTGCGGACCTCATCCGCCGACTGTCCTATGCTGCCCGGCGTGACCGTCACTTCAGCGAACGACGCCGCTCCGTCCCCCCGGTCTGACCCCCGGCTGGTGGGACGGCTCGAGCGCGTGGACCGCGACGCCGAGGCGCGTCAGGCCTGGTGGCGCCGGTTCGGCTTCTGGTTCCCCGTCGCCGTCTACGCCGTCTCGCGGCTCTACGTGCTCGTCGCCGGCATCCTGCTCGCCAAGGGACAGATCGCCCTGCCGATCGGGTTGGAGCGGATCCGGATCTCCTACCCACTCCCTGAGGACCCCGGCTACCTGGCGGCGATGACCAACTGGGACGGGCAGTGGTACCGCGTCATCGCCGAACAGGGCTACCCGAGGGTCCTGCCCCGCGTCGGCCACGGCGGTATCGACATGAACCCGTGGGCCTTCTTCCCCGTGTTCCCGCTCACCGTGGGCGGGATCATGAAGGTGACCGGCCTGCCGTTCGACGTCGTCGGCCCGGTCCTGTCCACGCTCCTCGGCTTCGTGGCGATGTACCTGCTCTTCAAGCTGGTCGACCAGGTCGTCGGTCGCTGGGAGGCCATCGTCGCCGTCGTCGCGACCTGCTTCTACATGGCCTCGCCGGTCTTCTCGGCCGCCTACACCGAGTCGGCTGCCCTGCTGCTCGTCACGGCGATCCTGCTGTTGCTGCGGGCGCGCCGGTACTGGTGGGTCGCCGCGGCGCTCGTCGTCCTCTCTCTCACCAGGAACGTCGTCATCGCCATGGTGCCGGTGATCATCGCGCACGCGGTCGTCCGGTGGCGGCAAGAGGACGAAGGCTCGCACCCGGTCCGACTCCGCTGGGGGTTGGCCGCGCTCGCCGCGTGGGCCGGGCTGTTGACCTGGCTCTGGCCCACGATCGTCTCCGCCGTGACGCAGACCCCGGACGCGTACAACCAGACGATGCTGGCCTGGAACATCCAGACCAAGGTCAAGCTCTACATGTGGTGGGACCTGCTCTACGCCTACTGGGGCGTCATGGGGCAGATCCTCGGCGTGCTCGGCGTCGTCGCGTTCGCGTGGTTCATGCTCTCGAGGCACTCGTGGCGGTGGGGCCCGGAGATCTGGGGCTGGGCCGGCGCCTACCCGGGCTACATCCTGCTCGTCACGAGCACGACGCCCAGCCGGGTCCGCTATGCCCTGCTCGCCTTCCCGTTCACGCTCATCATCGCGTGGTTCCTCAAGCTGCGGTGGTGGAGCCGATGGCGCTACTGGATCCTCGGGGGGATCGTCATCGTCGGCGCGATCCTCATGTGGTGGTGGCTCGAGCACTACCTCATCATCAAGGACCTCACCGACGACCTCTATCCGTAGCCCATCGCCGGACCAGTATCGAAAGAGCACTTTGTACCCGGCCCGGAGTCGGAGAGCCCGGTGACAACGGGGGACAAAGTGCTCTTTCGATCGACGGGGGGACGAAGTGCTCTTTCGATCGACGGGGGGACGAAGTGCTCTTTCGATCGACGGGGGGACGAAGTGCTCTTTCGATTGGGGGCGCCGTGCTCTTTCGGCTGCTCAGCGGTTGACGATGTCGAACCAGCTGATGCCGGCGTCGGCCAGCAGGTCCCGAAGCAGGGGCAGGGACAGCCCGACGACGTTGTGGTGGTCTCCCTCGATGCCGGCCACGAAGGGACCCCCGAGGCCGTCGATGGTGAAGGCGCCGGCGACGCGGAGCGGCTCGCCCGTCGCCACGTAGGCGTCGATCTCCTCGTCGGACAGGGCCGCGAAGTACACCGTCGTCGAGGCGGTCGCGCCGATCGTCGCGCCCCCCGACTCCCGGTCGTCGACGAGCCAGTGGCCGGTGTGCAGGATTCCGGAGCGGCCCCGCATCCGCCGCCACCGAGCGGTTGCCTCCCGCGCATCGGCCGGTTTCCCATGGACCTCACCGTCGAGCTCGAGCACCGAGTCGCACCCCAGAACCACGGACGGGGACTCCGTCCGGCTCGTGACGTCCTCGGCCTTGGCCCGGGCAAGGAGCAGCGCGATGTCGGGAGGCTCGATCGGCCCGTACCGGTCGATCGCCTCCGCCACGACGAGGTCCTCGTCGACATCGCTCACCAGGACGACGGGCTCGACGCCCGCGCCGCGCAGGGTCTTCAGTCGTGCCGGTGAGGCGGAACCCAGCACGAACGGGACGGGAGAGTCAGGCGGGAGCGGGCTCAGCGGCATACGACGGAAGATACGGCACCTGACGTCGACGGCGCCGCTCCCACCAAGGGGAGCGGCGCCGGAGGGCGGGGCTCAGATCTCCCGGAGGACCGCGGACCGGAGCGTGTCCAGACCCACCCCGCCGATGTCGAGCGCACGCCGGTGGAACGCCTTGAGGTCGAACGCATCTCCCTCGCGGCGCTGGGCCTCGTCACGGAGCTGCAGCCAGAGGCGCTCGCCGATCTTGTACGACGGGGCCTGTCCGGGCCAGCCGAGGTAGCGGTTCAGCTCGAAGCGCAGCGTCTTCTCGTCCATGAACCCGTAGCGCGTCAGGTACGTCCACGCCTTGTCGTAGTCCCACGCCCCACCGCCCACCTCCGCCGGCGCGTCGAAGCCGCAGTGCACCCCGATGTCGAGGACGACCCTCGCGGCTCGAAGGGACTGCCCCCCGAGCCAACCCATCCGGTTGCCAGGGTCGTCCATGTAGCCCAGCTCGGCCATGAGCCGCTCGGCGTAGAGCGCCCAGCCCTCCGCGTGCCCGGACGTGAACGACTCGAGGCGGCGCCACGCGTTGAGCAGCCCGGAGCGGTAGACGGTCTGCGCGATCTGCAGGTGGTGACCCGGAACGCCCTCGTGGTAGACGGTGGTCAGCTCGTTCCACGTCTGGAACTCGGTCTTGCCCTTGGGGACCGACCACCACATCCGCCCGGGGCGGCTGAAGTCGTCGCTCGGGCCGGTGTAGTAGATGCCGCCGGTCTGGGTCGGCGCGATCATGCACTCGATCCGTTGGACCGGACCGGGAATGTCGAAGTGGACGTCCTTGAGGCTGCGGATCACCTCATCGGCCCGCTCCTGCATCCAGGCCTGGAGCGCATCGGTGCCGTGGAGCTGGTAGCGCGGGTCGGCGTCGAGGATCTCGACCCCCCGCTGGACGGTGGCGCCCGGCTCGAGCCCCTCGGCGATCTCCCGCATCTGCGCGTTGAGGTCGGCGACCTCCTGCTGGCCCCAGGCGTACGTCTCCTCGAGGTCGACGCTCGCGCCGAGGAAGTAGCGCGACTCGAGCTGGTACCGCTCCCGCCCGCAGGCGTCGGTCTCCGGGGCGTGCGGCAGCAGCTCTCGCTCGAGCCAGTCGGCCATCTCGCCGTATGCCGCTGACGCCGCCTTCGCCGCGTCGGTGAGCTGGGCCGTGACGTCGCCGTCGAGCGGGCCGTCCGTGGTCCGGGCGCGGGCGACGAGAGTGGCGAAGTACGCGTCCTCGGAGGTCAGGTCCCTCGACTGCTCCGCGCACGCGGCGACCTGGCGGCGGGGGGACACGAGACCCCGCTCGCGAGCGGCGAGCAGTGACGCCTTGTAGGTGTCCAACGCGGCCGGGATGTGCGCCATGCGCGTGGCGAAGGTGCGCCAGTGCGCCTCGGTGTCCTGCGGCATGAGGTCGAAGACGTCGCGAACGGCCTGGAGGGGGGAGGCAAGGACGTTGAGTGACATCTCGTCGAGGCCCGCCGCGTAGCGCTCCTCGGCCAGCTCGAGCCGGTCGACGAGAGCGGCGAGGGTGACGCGGTCGACGTCGTCGACGGGGGTGGCCGTGGCCAGCTCGGCCAGTGTCCGCCTGCGCAGCTCGCTGTGGGCGGCGTGACCGGTCGGCGACAGGTCGTCCAGCTCGTCCTCGCGCCCCGGGAGGCCGAGGTAGGTCGCCTGCATGGGGCTCAGCTCCACCGTGGCGTCGAGGTACCGCTCGGCGATGCGGTCGATCTCGGTCCGGGGGCGAGCATCGGGTGCTGTCGCAGTGGGGCTCGAAGGCGGGGTCGGAGTCGGGGTCGGAGTCGGGGTCTCAGTCACCGACCGAACGTATCCCACGCGGCAGTGCTGCCCGCCACTGGAATACGGTGGCGCGGCGACCGGCTAGTCGTCGCTCTTCTTCTTCTTGTCGGCCCCGCCCTTGCCATCGGTCTTCGGGTCGCCGGCGTCGCCGCTGCCGGCGGGGCCGTCGGACACGATGAGCACGACGACGCCGTCCGAGGCGGGCTCGCCGCTGGACGGCCAGCTCCCGAGGACCGTGCCCGGCGCGGCGTCCGACGGGATCGGCGCGGTGCTGAAGCGGAGCCCGGCGCCCTGCAGCGTTGCCGACGCCGCGTCCGCCGTGTTGCCGACGAGGCCGGCCGGCACGTCGATCGGCTCCACTCCGTCGGGGAGCTGTCCGCGGCTGACGATGATGACTGCCGTCTCCCCGCGCTGCATCGTCTCGCCGACCCGGGGGAAGGTCCCGATGACCGAGCCTTCGGGGGCTCCGGACCGGACGAGGGCCCAGCGCACGCTGAGGCCGCGCTCGTTGAGCTCCTTGACGACGTCGTCGCGCTCGCGGCCGACGGCGTCGCGGGGCATGGCGGGGCCGTCCGGGGTGACCGGCTCCTCGGCGGAGGGCTGCTCGGTCGGTGTGCCGGCTGTGGTGGGAGCGGTCGTGGGGGGAGGGGTCTCGTCCCCTCCGGACAGCGCGAAGGTGAGGGCGGCCGCCACGGCGACGGCACCGAGACCCGCCCCGAGCCAGCGGAGATGGGAGCGACGGTCGCCCCCAGCGTGCGTCGGGCGCACGCGGTCACGGCGTGTCGCCGGCGCAACGGCGGCCGCCGCGAGACCTTCCGAGCCGTGGGCCGGCCCAGGGCCCTGAGGGGGCCGAGTGGGGATGAGCGCCGGAGTCCGGTCGGAGATCGCCCGAGTCGCCGGGTGGGACTCCGGGTGAGAGTCCGAGTGGGGCTGCGGGAGGGCGAGGACGCTCGTCGCCACGGCGTGGGCCGGCTGCCGGGCCGGTGCCGTCGCCGCCGCGCGAAGGGCGAGGGCCATCGCGCGGGCATCCGGGAAGCGGTCCTCGGGGCGCGCCGCGGTGGCCCGGGCGACGATCTCGTCGATCGTGGCCGGGATGCCCGGCACCAGGGAGCCCGGCAGTGGGACCTCGCTGTCGAGGTGCCGGAGCGCGATGGTCACGGGCGAGTCCCCGTCGAAGGGGACCCGGCCGGTCAGCATCTGGAAGAGGAGCACCCCCACCGAGTAGAGGTCGGACGCCTGGCTCGCCGGCTCCCCGCGCACGATCTCGGGGGAGACATACTGAGCCGTTCCCATGATGGTGCCGGTCTGGGTGAGCGACGACCCGCCGAGGGCCCGGGCGATGCCGAAGTCGGTCACCTTGACGGACCCCTCGCGGTGCACGTCTGCCGCCCCGTCCCGGTGCGGGTCCGGGGTGGTGATGATGACGTTGCTCGGCTTGATGTCGCGGTGGACGAAGCCTGCGTCGTGGGCCGCCGCGAGGGCATCGCAGACCTGGGCGGCGATGCGGGCGGCCTCTGGAGCGGTGAGGGAGCCGCGGTGCCTCAGGAGCTGTGCGAGGTCCTGCCCCTCGACGAGCTCCATGACGATGAAGTGGGTGCTGCCGTCCTGGCCGTAGTCGAGGATCCGTGCGACGGAGGGATGGGTGAGGCGGGCCGACATGAGCGCCTCACGCCGGAAGCGCTCGATGAAGTCGCCGGACTCGGCCAGCTCGGCTCGGAGCAGCTTGACGGCCACCTTGCGGTGCAGTCGCTGATCGGTCGCGACGTGGACCTCGCCCATGCCTCCGGCGGCGATTCGGGACTCGAGCTGGTAACGGCCTGCGAGCATCACGACAGTTTCACCGGTAGAACGGGCACAAGCAGAGAGGCTAGACCACTAGGGCGTCCGGAGTGACATCAGCACGGCGCCACTTCCCGGCCGCGGGCTGCCCGGGCCGGGACAGCTCCGGCCGGCCTCCGAGGAGAGGAAACACGATCCGCACCCGGTGGCGGGACAGCCGAGCTGGACCGGCTCGCTCATGAGCCTGCCGAGGCGGCCGAGGTGGTCCACCACCGCCTCGACGACGTCGCGCGGCATGCCCGTGGCGCGCTCCAGGTCTGCGATCGTGCCGGATCCGGCCCGGATGGCTGCCACGACGGCCGTCAGCGGGCGGGTGGGAGCCGCTGTGCTCATGTGAGGAGCCGTCCTACCTGGAAGACGGCCACGGCGAGCAGCCAGGCCACGCTGAGCTGGACCCCGATCCCGAAGGCTGTCCAGCGGAGCCCGACCTCCCGCTTCTGAGCAGCGAGGGTGGCCACGCACGGCGTGTAGGCGAGGATGAAGACGAGGAAGGCGAGGACGGCGGGGATGGGGTGTCCTCCGGAAGAGTGGTCGAAGGCCTGGCGCAGCTCCACGGCCAGGCCACCGGGCTCGGCGCTGCTCTCGGGCTCCGCGGTGGCGTAGGTCTGCGCCCACGACGACACGACGGCCTCCTTGGCGACGAAGCCGACCATGAGGGCGCCCGTCGTCTGCCACTCGCCGAACCCGGCCGGCTCGAAGACCGGAGACACCGCCTGCGCCGTGGCTGCGTAGAGGCTGTCGCCCGGCGGGACCTGCGCGAAACCGGCGTCCCCGCGCACCGGCACCGACTGGAGGAGCCAGACCACGGTGACGGCGGCGACGATGATCCCACCGGCGGTGCGGAGGAAGCCCTTGACGCGGATCCAGCTGACCATCCCCACGACGCGGAGGGTGGGTCGCTGGTAGGGCGGCAGGTCGATCATCAGTGGCTCACCGCCCATCGTGCGCCACAGCGTCGCGCGCAGGGCGAGCCCGACGAGGACCACGAGCAGGATCGAGACGACGTACATGCCGAAGACGACCAGCCCTGCCTGCGCCGGCATGAAGGTCGTGGCGAGGAGGACGTAGACGGTGAGCCGCGCGCTGCACGAGGTGAAGGGGACGAGGAGCACCGTGAGGATGCGGTGCCGGGCGTTGGGCAGGGCCCGGGTCGCGCTGATCGCCGGGACGTTGCAGCCGAAGCCGACGACGAGTGGGAGGAAGGCCCGTCCCGGTAGGCCGATGAGCCGCATCATCCGGTCGGTCACCACGGCGGCGCGAGCCATGTAGCCGGAGTCCTCGAGGATCGACAGGAGGATGAACATCAGGCTCATGACCGGCAGGAACGTCAGCAGCATCCCCACTCCGGCCACGAGCCCGTTGACGACGAGCCCGTGCACCGGCGTGCCCGCGAGCCCGACGGCCTCGAGCAGGGCCGTGGCAGCCGTGGTCACCGGACCGGAGAAGAGCGAGTCGAGCGCCGCCTGGAAGGGCGCG
>Ga0209347_1004356_pt1 | contig 14845 bp, 7 predicted proteins | sample AutmiccommuBRH23_FD_187382 | JGI IMG/M metagenome (GOLD analysis project Ga0209347, IMG submission 187382) | Deep subsurface microbial communities from Mt. Terri, Switzerland - Autotrophic microbial communities BRH/23 (SPAdes) (version 2) | ecosystem: Environmental > Aquatic > Deep subsurface >... | reverse complement strand
TTCAAAATTTTCTTACGGGTGCTTTAACCGTAATTTTGCTTTATAAAAATTAATCACTAAAGTCCATTTTTTTTGCTTAAATTTATATTCAATCTAAATTAAATCATTTTGTGTTCGATAATATAGATAACTGAAAAACCGCAAATGCGGAAGCATAGAATTATTGTGCATTTTATAATAACTAAATAGAGTCTATTATGAATAACTTGTCTTACCGATTATCCATATCCTTATTAACTGCTTTCCTACTCATTTCATTCTCAATAAACGTGAATGCAAGGGGCGGCGAAAAAGAAAATAATGGGAAAAAACTTCCTACATCTTACTTTTCAAATTCAGGAATGATGTCCGTAACCGGTGCTAATTCCACAACAGTAGCCAAAATTTTTGGGCAGGATAAAAAAGTAAATGTAAAGTTTCCTAATCCTGAGAAACCAACAGAAACTATTAGCACATCAGCAGGAAATTTTTATGGCGAGGTGGATGGTAATACAGGAAGCTTTTATTGCATAGATATTCATCACTATATAAAGTATTATACCAATGACCAGCCTCATACATATAAAGATGATGGAGAAGTCGATCCGAAAATTATTTACGTAATAAATAATTATTTCCCTTATAAAGCATATCCTTATACCGGTTCTGCGTCCTCTTCGCAAATAGAAGCAGCGGCGGTGCAAGTTGCTCTCTGGCATTTTTCGGATGGAGTAGATGCTAATAAAGTGGATAATACAAATGTTAAGACTAGAGCACTACAAATTATTAGCGATGCCGAGGCAAATTATTCATCATATCAGCCATTTGAAACTTTATTAATTGTCCCGGGCAATCAAGATGCACCGACCGGCAGTGACACAAAATTTTACGTATCGGCATTTAATTCCAATGGCGATCCGCTTAGCGGAATTACTGTTACACTATCAGTTTCTAATGGTACACTTTCGGCAACATCATTGGTAACAGATGCAAATGGTAATACACCGGAAATAAAATTAACTCAAGGCGGCGATATAGTATCTGAAATTACAGCATCGGCAAGCGTTATGTTGGCTCCCGGTGTTCGTTACGTCCATAGTGTTGAGCCAAATACATGGCAGAAACTCGTTCTTGCCACTCCATCAGGTGTAACGAAAAAATCTACTGCCACAATCAATTGGTTTACACCGGCTAATTGCGTTATCAAAGGATATACCACCTTTACGCAAGGCGGATGGGGCAATAAAAACGGTACTCCGGGTAAAATCAGAGATAAAAATTTCGATTCTGTATTTCCATCAGGATTAACTATCGGTAGTACGTACAAATTAAAATTAAATTCTTCATCGAAAGTAAAAGATTTTCTTCCACAAGGAGGAACACCTTCGAAACTTACTCAGAATTATACAGATGCTTCTTCAACAAGTGCCGGGGTATTCGGAGGTCAGATGGTGGCTCTTAAGCTAAATATCGAATTTGATAAAGCAGGAGTTATAGGAACTAATTCAGTTGACCTTGGTGATCTACAAATTGCTAAAGGTCCTTTCGCAGGTAAAACCGTTACCCAATTCTACGCATTAGCCGAGACAGCATTTGGTGGAGGCGCATTAAATGGTTTTACTTATTCGCAGTTCAGCGATGCAGCAACTGCAATCAATGAAAATTTCGATGACGGAAAAACCGATAAAGGTTTCTTAATTTGTGCAGCCGTAAACGTAAAAGCATCAATCGGGGATTTCGTTTGGCTTGATGCTAACAAAAATGGCATTCAAGATAATAATGAAGCAGGATTCGGTGCAGTAAAAGTAAATCTATTCAACTGTAAAGATGAATTAATTGCATCTACCGAAACCACCTTAAATGGTGGTTATGCATTTGTCGATCTTAATCCGGGTGATTATTACGTAAAATTTGAACTCCCTTCAGGATATCTATTTAGCCCTGCAAATGCAGGCGATGATAAAGAAATAGATTCTGATGCCGAGGTTTCAAGCGGTAAAACAGAGTGCACTACTTTAAGTCCGGGCGAAAATGACCTTACTTGGGATACCGGTATATATAAAGAAGATTGCAAAAGCAGTATCGGCGATTTTATATGGCACGATAAAAATGTCAATGGCATTCAGGATAGCGGCGAACCCGGAATTAAAAATGTTCTCGTAGAATTATATTCCGGAGATAAAGTAATTGCTACCTCTACCACAGACGAAGCGGGGAAATATCTATTCCCAAATCTCGCCAATGGCTCTTATAAAGTAAAAATAGCTAAATCCAATTACGAAGCTGAAGGTGTTTTCTTTAATACAACAAAAACTAAATGGTATTCTTCTCCTAAGAACAAAGGGAATAATGATTTATTAGATAGCGATGCTTCTAAAGATGAAGCAGTAACCGTAGTAATCAACTGCGCTAATAATACAACAATCGATTTTGGATTTTATTTTACATGCGTTACAATAACAAAAACTGCTGATGTAAAAACAGTAAAGCCGGGAGCAAAAATCACATACACATTTACAGTAGAAAATTGTGGTGATATTCAGTTCCATGGCGGAATTGATATTTTTGATAGAGTGATTAATCCGAAATCGCCTTACTTAATTAAACATGTCGATATACTCGATCCGGGTAAATCGACAAGCTTTACGGCAACATATATTACAAAAGAATCCGATTGCGGAGACTTAATAAATGAAGTTACTGCCGAGGCACATCCTGTTGATGGATCGGCTTATGTTACCGATAAAGCAACTGCCACCGTTTTGGTTGATTGCTCTACACCATGCACAGATGGATGGTCCTTAGAGATTGATAAGAACAAAGAAGTCTGCGAACATAATCCGGTTGATTTTGTAATTAATGGAAAAGTTACAATCACTCCAAAACCGAGCAAAGGATATTTAGTAACTTCATGGAAAGTGACATTCCCTAATGATGGAAGTCTGGATAATTCATCTAAGATAGATACTATCGAAATAAGCGGTGATAAAGAATTTAAGATAACTGCAAAATGGCCCGGAGTAAGATCCGGAGATACACGTGTCGAGATTCAATATACTGTATCTGTACTCGATTGCAATAAGAATGAACTCAACAAAGAATATCAAGGGAAGATATCTTGGACTCCTGAAGTATGTCCTCCACCACCGGGGAAAGATGCCGATCTTAAGATCGAAAAAACTTCGAGCATCGCAAATCCGCAATGCGGAGATAATGTTACTTATACAATAAAGGTAACCAATCTCGGACCGGGTGATTCAAAGGCAGTTAAGGTTATGGACTTGCTCCCCGCAGGGATTACTTATCTTTCACATACCGTTTCGCAGGGTCAATACAATAATGTTACCGGAGTGTGGGAAGTTAATGATCTATCATTTGCAGGAGAGGCAACTCTTACAATAAGCATTAAAGCTGATTGCGAAGAGATTAATGGAGCAGCGTTCGATCTCGGTGATGCGAAAGATTATAATTTATTTGTAATCCAAGATCTTAATCAACCATCATCCGATACCGAAGGGAAAGTGGCAGTTGGTCGCGATGCTAATTTAGCTCATTACAGCGTTGGCGATAAATTGAATTCCAATAGCGGTGATGTTCTAATTGTCGGAAGAGATTTAGTTTATACAAGCGGAAGAGTTTATAATGGAAATGTAGTTTATGGACATACTACTAATCTTCCTCTTTATGTAACTTCAATCGACGGCGAACTTAGAAACGATAATCCGATTAATTTTACAGCTGCAAAAACTTATCTCGAAAACCTTTCTACCAAGCTCAGCAGCTATCCGGCAACAGGAACAAGCGAATTAGCTTGGAGTACATTAAAATTAACCGGAACCGATCCCCACCTGAACGTATTCACGGTCGATGGAAAAGATTTATCTGATGCACTTACTCTCGAAGTTCACGTTCCTAATGGTGCTGTTGCTTTAGTAAACGTAAACGGTACAGGTATGGATTGGAGCGGCGGACTTGATATCTACGGCACTACATACAATAACATTCTATATAATTTTTATGAAGCAACTTCGTTAGATATTAATAATATAGAAGTTAGAGGTTCCGTACTAGCACCATTTGCTGATATCAATTTTGCATCAGGCGTTCAATACGGACAGATGATTTGTAAATCGCTTGTGGGACAGGGACAGTTTAATTATTTCCCATTCCATGGAAATATCCCATCGAATAAAACTATTGTAAATATTGCCTCGATTACAGGCTCGCTTACAAACGATCCTAATGCAAGCAACAATAATTCGTCCTCGGTATTCGTTATGAATAATTCCAATGCAAATCCGAATACCGGGAATAATGGTACAGGCGAAGCAGACGGTCAATGGGAAGAAGTCGGATCATTCAATTCGGGCGAAATTATTCTTACCATGGCTTTCGATAATTCCGGCACTTATGCAGGAACGGTCGGCGGAAAAATCAACAAATCCATCGATGGCGGCAAAACATGGACTCGCGTTAATGATGATATGAATGTCGGTTGGGTTTGGTCATTAGTATATCATAATAGCGTACTCTTTGCAGCCACCGAAAAGGGTGTTTATAAATATGATGGTTCTGCTTGGAAACTAACTTCACTACAAGAGAAGGAAGTAAGAGCTATCGCTACCGATGGTTCGATTCTTTATGCCGGCACGTGGGGCTATGGAGTTTTCAAATCGATAGATAATGGCGATTCATGGTTCGAATATAATAATGAATTAGCCGATAAAGCAGTTCAGGCATTAGCAGTCGATAAAAAAGGAAATCTATTCGCCGGTACGGGAAGTCTCGGTATCTTCAAAGTATTTGCGGGCGAAGATAGATGGTATCAATATAATATCGGAAATAATTCTATCTGGGCAATCGGAGTTTCGGAAAATGCTGTGATTGCATCCTGCTATGGCGGCGGAGTTTATGTTTCTACCGATAACGGTTCTAACTGGCAGAAATCCCCTCTCCAACAGAATTATATCTATTCACTCGTAACCGATAAGAGTAATAAAGTATTTGCAAGTTCATGGACAAGCGGCGTATTCGTTACAACTGATGAAGGTGCTTCATGGCAGCAGCTTGGTATGAGCGGATTCGGTGTTAGTTCAATGGTTACTTCTCCAAATAAAGATGACCTTTTTGCAGGGACAAAAGAAGGTAAGATATTTAAGATCTCTTTCCGTCCGACTTCCATAGATGAAGAAGAGGCATTACCGACTGAATTTAATTTACTGCAGAATTATCCTAATCCGTTTAATCCTGAAACGATAATTACATATCAGCTCCCTGTGGCAAGCCGAGTTACATTGAAGCTATATGATATCTTAGGTCGTGAAGTGATTACTTTAGTTAATGAATCACAAAATGCCGGAACTCATCGAGTTAAGTTCAATGCAGTTACCGAACGATTGGCATCAGGTGTTTATTTCTATCGAATAATTGCGGGAAATTATATTTCTACAAAGAAGATGATGCTATTGAAGTAACTCCCTTGCATTTATTGTAAGCAATTTATTGTTTTATATAAGTAGCGTGATTTCAATAAAAAGCCGGTACAATCTCTTGCACCGGCTTTTTTATTTCACCACTTCTGCCCGTTTTTCTAATCCCCTCCCCCTTTTAAGCGGAATTTTGTAATTATTGACTGATTTTTAGTAACTACTCCCACCTTAAATCACCTATTTTTCACTTCAAAAACGACATTACTGTCTTAAAGAAATCTCAAATCTATAATGAGGCGTAAGATGAAAAAAGGTTACATAATTTTAGCAATTGCATTAATAATTTCCACGTTTATCAATCTATCAGCACAAACCGATAGCGTGAATATAACTTTCAAAGTAGATATGTCAGTTCAGAAACAGCTCGGAAATTTTAAGCCGGATGCACCTGATAATCACAAAATTTTGCTAAAGGGAACATTTAATAACGGATGGGAAATTTGCGAAATGACTCCCGTCGCCGATAATCCCGATATTTACCAGAAAACTTTAAGACTAACACAAAATAGTATTAGTCCGTTTAAGTTTTTCATTCAAACTGATCCAACAGATGAAAATATCGGCATTTGGGAAAAAATACCGGGAAATCATAGTTCAAATGGTGATCGAACTATGGTAGTTAGAACTAATGATATCGTAATTTCACCGTTATTTTTTGATAACCTATATTGGGATAAGGTTATTATTAATTCATTTAATGATGATCCATATGGAGGACCTGATCCATTTTACATAAAATGGGAAAGTGATGGAAGTACAGATAGCATCCACTTTAATTCTTCAGGAGTAAATCGTGGCTCTCACCAATTCGATTATTCAATTATGCAAATAGCCGATTGGGGAGGAAATGCCGGAGTAACAGCTGGAACAAAGGGACTCGATTTTCTCGATTTAAGCAAAGCAGGTCCCACAAACATTTCTAATACACTTTCCTTCTATATCAATATAGATTCAAAACCTACCCTAAGCGACAGAGCTCAAATCTATATTTCGCTATGGGAAATGAGCGAAAATCCCGGGATTGAGTTTGATGCAAATTTAGCGGAACGTTGGGAATATACATTAGACAGAAATACACTATATGCTGAACCGGGTTGGAATAAAATTGAAATTCCTATTTCAAACTTAGCAATTCCTGATTGGATTACATACAAAGGAAATAATCAGCTTGATTTATCAAAAATCAGGAAGTATGATATTGGTATTATGATAACCGGACGCGAAGGAGGTACCGGCACTGATGTTGTCTCCGGTTCTTTCCGCTTGGATAATCTTGCAGTTGAATATATTCCGGATCACATACCGGTCTCGATCCATTTCAAAGTAGATATGAAAGGAGTGAATCAACAATTTAAGTTTGATCCTGCTAAAGACCACGTATTCGTGCGTGGCGGATTCAATTTCTGGACATTACAAGATACTCTTCGGGATCCAGACGGTGATTTAGTTTATGAAGGTTATGCACTCGCTCTATCTAATGGATTTTATGAATATAAGTTTTTTACCGATAGCCCCACGGCTGATAATACCGGATGGGAATCAAATGTGGGCTCAGTGGATACTCTTAATGGAAATAGAACTATCCTTGTAGGAAGCACAGATGTTCAAGCACCATTAATTTACTTTGATGAAGTGCGCTCTTTATATACCTGGACAAATTATATTGCATTAGTCGGCGAGTCAAACACAATAAGTATGTTATTTGGGACTGCGGCAAGTGCAACAGATGGTCAAGATTTATCGCTTGGAGAAATCATAGCTCCGCCGCCTCCGCCTGAATCCGATGCCCCCGATCTTAAATTCCATAAAGCAGGATATGACGATATAATAAATGATTTCCGTGCCGATAATCAAGATGCTATTTCATGGCAGATAATTTTTCAAGGAACTTATCCTCTCAAATTAAAATGGAATAAAAATTCATTCCCCGAAGGGAGCTTTAAATTAGTTGATGCAGTAGGCGGCTCTTTTGTTAATCTTGATATGAAAACTATTGACAGCTTGATAATCACGAATGATGCAATTACAAAATTGAATATCACCTATAATAAATCAATAGCAATAAATATAAACATCGCAGCGGGATGGAATATTGCTTCTGTTCCATTAAATTCCGCCGATATGAGTGCCTCAACAGTATTTGCAGATAATATCACTTCCACTTGGAAATATGATGCAGGTTATCGAGCGGAGACAACACTCGAAGCCGGTAAAGGATATTGGATAAAATACGTTACAGCTAAAACCGTTGGTGTAGTTGGTCTTCACGTTAATAAAACTTCGGTACCTGTAAAATCGGGTTGGAACATCATTGGACCTTATGAAAATGAAATTCCTATTGCAAATATTACAACAACTCCGGCGGGAATAATTAAATCAACATTTTTCTCATTCGAAAGTGGATATAAAATACCGGCAAGTTTGAAGCCCGGAATGGGATATTGGATAAAAGTAGATGCAGATGGAGTAATAAATCTTAATAGCGGGGCAGGTAAAATTTCAGAAACCAATTTTGCGGTAATTGATAATAATTGGAGTAAAATAACTGTTTCAGATAGGAAGCAATCGGCTAATCTTTATCTCGCATATAAAGGAACAAATACAAACCAATTTGAACTTCCACCTCTATCTCCTTCCGGAGATTTAGATGTCCGTTTCGATTCGCAAACTTACGTAGAGGTTTTAGGGAGTTCGGCAAAAAGAATAATATTCAGGAGCGAAGATTATCCGGTAACAATTAACCTATACGGAACTGATTTAAGAATTAGAACTAATGACGGAATTGAAACCATTCTTCGCAACCGAGAAAAATTTTCGATTACAAATCCGGCTATTAGAAGTATAGAAATCGAACCGATAGAAATGCCTCTGGAATTTACATTAATGCAAAATTACCCTAATCCGTTTAATCCTTCAACTACAATAAAATTCGGGTTGCCGGAAAAGAGCAACGTAAATATCAGCATATTTAATACACTTGGTGAGAAGGTAGCGGAATTAATAAATGGCGAAATCGAAGCAGGATATCATACCATTAATTGGCAGCCAACAGCTCTAACGAGCGGTATGTATATATATAGAATAACTACAAATAAATATATGGCAACGAAGAAATTGATTTTCTTAAAGTAAGCAATGAGGGCGCGCAAACCCTATAATTCAAATGGCAGCTTCGGCTGCCGTTTGAGTTTTAAATCGTTTATCGATTGTTTAATAGTCGAGAGTAATAATTCTGCCGGAAGTGAAATTAAAGAAATCCGCTTTATCGGCTAGTTCAATACCCTTTAATAAATCAAATTTTGTTTTATTCACAACTTCAAGACACATAGGGCATACAATAATTTTAACACCTTTAGTAAGCAATTTATCGATCAAAATTTTTGAAGGCTCGAACTTTTTATACTCCACACTCTTAGATGTAGCCAATACTAAATCCACAGCATGAATATCGAGGAATACTAAAACGTCATGATCGTCAGCCATTTTAAGTGCCAAAGTCAATGCCATTAAAGCACGATGCGGATCATTAGAACCATTTGATAGATGGATAATTACACCGTCATTACCGGCTGCCGGTAAATAATTAGCACTTGAATTAGAAAATGAAATAAGTAAAAACGAAAAAACAAATAACAACCTTGCTAGCTTCATAATGCACTCCTGAAAAATAATTTATGTTTAGTAACGAAGAGCCGCACTAGTTATTTTTTATTCAACGATATAAAAATATTCACTCAGGGAAGTAAAAGTAGAATCATTAGCATTTCTTATCTCGATTCTATAATGAACTGAACGATTAATAATTTCAGGTATTTTCCATGAATATTCACCGCTATTCTTAATACCTGCAGCTATAATCTCTTTCAATTCAGTTTTACGATATAAAAAAATATTCACGGAACCGATTCTTTCAGGGAAAGACCATTTTATAGCTACTACATCGCCGGGGTGGAAATTATCTCCGAACTTGGGGTTATGTACATTAAGAATATCTGATGGTGGAGTCGGTATAACGGGATTAGAGTCATCTTTTCTTCCGCATGAAATAAAGATTGCAGAGAGAATAATAATTAAAAAATATTTTTTCATCATCGTCCTCGACTCATTTATAGGGTTACATTTAACTTAATAAAAATAAATGATAAAATCTCTACCTATTTTTAGACAACTGAATTCTTACCTTTAATTCATATCAAGAATACTTATTTATAGTACTCATATTCATACACTGTGTAGAATGCCGGTTTGTCTTCGCCGGTGTAGCGGACTTGCTCATTTTGCAGCCCATTCGGAAGATAATTAAAGCGAACTTTGAACTGGCGTGAACCATCTTGCAAAAACAATTCATCATGAATTAAATTGCCATTTTCATCATATTCCATAAATCGTTTTGTCATATTATTTTCAATCTTAATCGGATTGCCTTTTTCATCGAAACTGTTTTCAATGCGCATCTGTCCCTGTGCATTTACCGCCGTTTCTATATATCCTTTTCCTTCTTGAAGATATTCAAATGTTGATTCCTGTTTCTGAACACCCTTATCATCAAATATTACTTTTCTGACAATTACGTTATTGATATATTCATTCTTCTCACTTGCAAAAAGAACACCCATATCTGTAAAAGATTTTGTTTCTACGAGATTACCATTTTTATCATAAAAATATTGGATATTACTCCATCCTCCTTTTTCCTTGTCGTAGATCTTTTTTTCAGTCTCCTTTCCCGCTTTGTTATATTTTATAAAAACTTCTGCCATTTTGACGTCATCGCCATTCATCGTAAGGCTATGAATTAAATTGCTTTTATTATCATATTCAAAAGTGTAGATAAGATCGACTGAACCGATAGATTTATATCTAATTGCTTTAGTTCTTTCTCCTTTTTTATTAAAGAAGACTTCTTCAGTTAGTGTTTTATATTCAGGAATAGTTCCCATGTTAGTATAAAAAGCTGCGTATTTAGTGCGCTTTTTAATTTTTTTTGCTTTCGATTTATCAAATTCGACTAAGTCCTGATTCTTAAATTCATATTTCTTAAGATTTTCTGCATTCACTTTTTTCTTTACTTCAAGAGATTCCTGCGACTTAGTACATTTTGTAAATGTAAGAGAAAGTATGATTGTGAAAAAGATAAGAGTACGTTTATTCATTTTATTACCCAATATTTTATTGAAATTAAAAAAAATTATTTTATAACACGTGGATGTTTTTCACGGAAAAGCTGACCGATTTCTGCCCCAATAATAAACAAACAAGAGGAATAAAAAACCCAAAAAAGAATACCTATAACCAAAATAAATGCCCCATAAAAACGATTTGTATTCAGGAATATGGAGATATAATAACCAAATCCTAGTCGGGCGCCCTCCCACATTATCGTAGTCCAAAGTGCGGATATTGCAGGAACTCGTTTACCCAATGCTTCATAAGGGATTAGGTAAAATAACAAAAAGAAAAGTATAAATGTAACGAGCAGACCAATGCCCCAAATTAAATAATCCAATACTTCGCTCACACGCAAAATATTAAGGTACTCAATTTTATCAGCTGCATATACAATTATATTAAATGCAGGAAGTAAAAAAGTAGATACAGTTATAAAAACTATCAAAACTCCCACCATCCCAATATCTCGAAGGAATCCAACTATGGCACTTTTTCTTTTTACGGTATGGAAAATTTTATTAAGAATTATTCTCATATTACTAAAAAGCCAAGTGGAAGTGAATACGAGACCTCCGATACCGATAATCCCTGCAAAAGTTCTATATTCAATTACTTCGGGTAATCTTTTGAATATCGCTTCCTTAGAGTATTCTGCAAAATCAGGATAAGGAATTGTGGAATCGATAATTCCGCTTATAAGCATTTGAATAATGCCGCTTTCGAGATATTGGCTAAGGATAAAAAATATGGTAAGAATAAAGGGTACCAGACTTAGAAGAAGCGAAAAAGCCATTCCACCCCCATAGACAATAATATGATGCTCCTCAATTCTTTGGAAAAGCCCTTTAATATAATGGCTGTAAAAATTACTTATTGCTCTAAAATATTTTGCCGGCATAATTTTTAAAACCAATTTTAGTTTATCGAATTTTGACATTCATCTTATCCGATATTGTATTAAAATATGCTGCCGAAAGCACCTTCAAATCAAAATTATATTGATCGTTAATTTTCAATTCATCTTTTATTACACTGCCAAGTAAGTGAAAAGGAGTAAATCCTTTTGAGAGGATTTCTTCCACTTCCTCTTTATCTTCGGGTGAGATGGAGATAACGATACGCGATTGTGATTCTGAGAACAATGAAAAATCTTCTCTTGTTTTTATTGGAATATGAACGTGCGCTCCAAGCTGATTATTCTCATTCATTATGCATGATTCGGCAATGGCAGATATAACTCCGCCTTCTGAAACATCATGTGCCGATTTTATAAATTTTTTATCAATTAGATTGAGCAAAAGTGTATGAAGGTCTTTTTCGGTTTGAAGATCAATTTTGGGAATTGCACCGGTTACTAAATTATGAATTACTTTTAGAAATTCGCTACCGCCGATCTCTTCATAATCTTCCCCAAGAACATAGATTAAATCATCTTCATTCTTGAAAACTGATGTAACCACATTATTATAGTCTTCGATTATTCCCACCATACCAATAACTGGAGTAGGGAAAACGGCTGCATCGGGACTTTCGTTATAGAAACTGACGTTGCCGCCTGTAACGGGAGTATTAAAGAATCTGCATGCTTCACCCATTCCGTTAATTGCTTCTTTGAATGTCCAATAGATTTCGGGCTTATAAGGATTGCCAAAATTTAGACAATTGGTAACGCCTAATGGAGTGGCACCGGCGCAAACAATATTGCGAGCAGATTCTGCTACGGCTATCTTCGTACCATTTTGGGGATCGAGGTAAACAAATCTTCCGTTGCAATCGGTCTTTGCGGCAATCGCTTTATTCGTCCCTTTTACTAATACCACAGCCGCATCAGATGGTCCCGGTCCGGTAATGGTATTGGTTCTCACCGATTGGTCATACTGCCTAAAGACCCATTTTTTTGATGCGATATTAGGTGACGAAAATATTTTTAAAAATGTATCGCTGATACATTCCGGTTCGGAAAGTGATCTAAGATCGAAAGCGGCTTTTTCTTTTATGTATGCTGGTTCTTTAGTCTCGCGAATATACACCGGTGCTCCGCCGCCTAATACTAAATCATAAGCAGGAATTTCCGATTTTACTTCGCCATGATAATTAAGTTCAATAATTCCGGTATCAGTAACTTCACCAATAATTTCGCAATTCAAATCCCATTTATCGAATATTTCTTTTACTCTTTCTTCATTTCCTTTTTTCACTACTACAAGCATTCTTTCTTGACTTTCGGAGAGCATAATTTCATAAGCGGACATATCTTTTTCGCGTAGAGGCACTTTTGTTAGGTCAATCTTCATTCCCGATTCACCTTTAGCACTCATTTCCGAGGTGGAACATGCAATACCCGCAGCACCCATGTCTTGAATACCTACTATTAAATCTTCCTTAATAATTTCGAGAGTAGCTTCGAGGAGTAATTTTTCAGTGAATGGATCCCCCGCTTGAACGGATGGACGTTTTGATTCCGATTTTTCAGAAATCTCTTCGGATGCGAAAGTGGCGCCATGAATACCATCTTTACCCGTTGAAGAACCTACAATCATAACGGGATTTCCTACCCCTTTAGCTGTCGCTGATGCCACTTTATTATGCTCGACAATACCTATTGACATAGCATTTACTAATGGATTACCCTTATAACATTCATCGAAATAAACTTCACCCGCTACTGTTGGGACACCAAAACAATTACCATAATCTCCTATCCCTTTAACGACATATTCAAAAAGATATCGTGTACGTGCATCTTCGAGATTTCCGAATCGAAGTGAATTAAGAGATGCAATTGGACGGGCACCCATAGTAAAAATATCGCGCTGAATACCGCCTACACCCGTTGCAGCGCCTTGATATGGCTCCACAGCCGATGGGTGATTATGGCTTTCGATTTTAAAAGCAACCGCCAAGCCATCACCGATATCGATCAAACCTGCGTTTTCTTCTCCCGCATCCACTAATAATCTTCCCCCTCGGCGCGGTAAAGTTTTAAGCAATGCAATTGAATTTTTATAACTGCAATGCTCACTCCACATAACACTGAAAATTCCAAGTTCTGTAAAACGGGGAACTCTTCCGAGTATCAAACAAATTGAATTATATTCGTCTTCAGTTAATCCATGTTCTAAAGCTAAATTTAGATCTACAATCGGTTCTTTCATAGTTTTCTGTCTTTATTTTTTATTCGAGCATTCAATATAAGTAAATTAAGAAAAATTTGGTTCGCTAATTTTATTATAAAAGAGGTAAAATTGTATAGACAATCTAACATTTGAGTGTATAGGAGCGTCTAAAAAGCTAAGGAGAATAGAAAATATGGATATTAAATCGATTCAGAACAAATATTGGATAATTTCGGGAATTATTATACTGGTTCTTATTATAGTTTTATATCCATCATCTCCATATAATAGCTTCGAACTAAAGGAAACTAGGAGTGAAGCAATTGTTGTTGCAAAAAATTTTCTTTCAGAGCAAAAGATTGATATCACCGGCTATTCAATAGAAGGATTTCTCGAAAATTCACCTATTGAGAATAAATATCTAATAAAAAAGCTTGGGAACGAGGATTACAAAGAAGTACTAAAAACCAAAGACTGGGCTTTTTATGGTTGGGAAATTTTATTTCATAAAAACCTTGATAGAAATATACCGCAGAATACATACATAATTAAAGTAAATCAAAATGGGAAGATAACTTCTTTTGAATATAACTTATCTGATACAGTAAAAATGGCTTCAGTTAGTTCCGAGGAAGCTGAGAAAACAATAAAAGCTTTTTCGCTCTCCTATTTTAAAATAAATTTAGATGAATATTCGCTTGTTGAAACTAAAGAAGAGAAATACGTAAACAGAATAGACCATAAATTTACTTGGGAGAAAAAGATACCTTCACTTAATTCTGTTAATGAAATAACAGCCGTGGTTCAAGGAGATAGACCGGGAAGCTTTCAAAATAACTTAAGAGTACCGGATACATATAGAAATTATTTTGAAACCGGTCAAATAGTTTTCGTTACTGCTTCAATACTCTTCATCTTTTTTTGGATGATTAAAGCCTTCTTCATCTTTATAAAAAAATATCATCAAGGTGAAGTATGGTTAAATCTCGGAACTACACTCTTTTTGATATTCATATTTACTTCTCTAATTGTATTAATAAATTATTGGCCCGCACTCGGACAAGGATTCACGATCGGAACACTTAATTTTAT
>Ga0209347_1004355_pt1 | contig 14846 bp, 10 predicted proteins | sample AutmiccommuBRH23_FD_187382 | JGI IMG/M metagenome (GOLD analysis project Ga0209347, IMG submission 187382) | Deep subsurface microbial communities from Mt. Terri, Switzerland - Autotrophic microbial communities BRH/23 (SPAdes) (version 2) | ecosystem: Environmental > Aquatic > Deep subsurface >... | reverse complement strand
AAGCTGGTGACAGTTACGAACGATGGACTGATCTCCACCTACAAGGCGGGCGCCATTGGCATCTTCGCTCAAAGCGTCGGTGGCGGCGGCGGTACTGGCGGCGACGCCAAGACCAGCAACGAGGAGCTGGCTGCACTCTTTGAGGATGACAAATCTTCCAAGGGCCGCTTCGAGAAGGCCTTCGACAAATTCAAGATCGCGGTCGGCGGCTGGGGCGGAGCCGGTGGCGTGGGTGGTACGGTCAACGTGACCAACAATAAGTCGCTATTCACCCGTGGCGAGCTTGCCGACGGCATCTACGCGCAGAGTGTCGGCGGTGGCGGCGGCTCCGGCGGCAAAGGTGGCACCGGTTTCAGCGGCGATCTTTCCATCGGTGGCTGGGGCGCGGCCGGCGCTGATGGCGGCACCATCACCGTCACCAATAACGGCACGATCTCGACGGAGGGATCGCTCTCCAATGCGATCACGGCGCAAAGCGTCGGAGGCGGTGGCGGCGACGGCGGCGGCGCCGATTTCGGCAGCGCCCGCAGCGCCCGCAACGAGATCATCAAGAACGTCCGCAAGAAGGGCTTCAAGGACGGCTTGAAGGAGGTCGCCAAGAAGACCTTCTCGCCCACGATCGGCATCAGCGTGGGTGGCTTTGCCGGGTCGGCAGGCGACGGCGGCGATGTGACGGTCACCAACAACGACACGCTGCAGACGACGGGCGACGCTTCGCACGGCATTTTTGCCCAGTCGGTCGGCGGTGGTGGCGGCACTGGCGGCGCGGCCACGTTGACCAACGTCGGCAAGGTGGGCATCGGCGGCATGGGCGGCGCCTCGGGTGTCGGCGGCACGGTCACGGTCAACAACACCGGCAACATCATCACGACCGGGACGGGCTCCTACGGAATCTTCGCGCAATCGGTTGGTGGTGGCGGCGGTGTCGCCGGCGACATCACGCTTGGCATTGAGAATTTCGGTAAGGACGAGGCAAAGCTCATTCGGAATTTTGCCTCCGCGACCGATGAGTTCGATCCGGCGGAGGTCGCCGGGCTGGACGAGTTCGGTCTGCCGATCTCCAGCGACTACGCCGATGTCTTCGTCAACGGGAATGGGACGCTCGACGACAACGGCCTGCCGGATCCGGCGACCGCGACCGAGGGTTTTCTGGCGGGTCGCAGCACCTCGTCGGATTTCCAGGCGATCTTGAGCGGCCTACGCGCGGCCTTTCCCGGCCTCGATACGACCGGGCTCACCGAGCAGGATATGCTCGACTACATAACGGCGCTGTTCAACACCGATATATCCTCGATCAACGTGCCGACGAGCTACACCTTCAGCACGGGCGCGATCATTCCCTTCTTCAATCGGCCGGACGGTGATGGCGGTGAGGTCGTGGTCAACAGCTCCGGCACCATCAACGTCACCGGCGGCGCCAGCGCCGCCACGCTGGAGCGGGCGGGTTCGGTCGGCATCTTCGCGCAAAGCGTCGGCGGCGGCGGCGGCATCGTCGGCAACTCGGAAACCATCAGCGAGGTCGACGAGGGGCTGGATCTCAACGGCGATGGGGACATGAACGATGTCCTGGAGTTCCAGACCGGCCTTGCATTTGCGGGCACGGTCGGCGGCGACGGCAAGGGCGGCACCGTAACCGTCACCCATTCGGGCTCGATCTTCGCCCCGTCCTTCAATGGCATCGGCATCTTTGCGCAGAGCGTCGGCGGCGACGGCGGCAGCAAGATCACCGTCAACGTCGACGGCGGCACCATTCAAGGCGGCGAACTGTTCGACGACGGCACCGGCATGGCCGCCGCGATCGTCGTCGATGGGGGATCGGACAACGAGATCAACATCGCCTCCGACAGCTTGATCCTGTCGGTGGGCGAGCAAGCGATCCTGAGCACGGACGAAAAAGAGACGGTCGACAGCTCCGGCACCGTGATCGGCAACATAAATCTCAATCTCAACGGAACGTCGGCCTTTGCGGATTCCTATCGCAACCGCGCCGGCGGCGTCCTGGAGACCCGGACGCTCGTCGACCTGAACGGCGGCGAGCTGACCAACGACGGCACGTTCGATCTCGCAGGCTTTGACCTGATTGGCACGACGCTGCTGACCGGCGACTACGTCCAAGGAACGACCGGCAACTTCGCCGGCGACTTCAACTTCGGCGACGCGGATTCGGACCTCTTGAACGTCAGCGGCGTGACATCGGTTGCGGGGCTGGTCACGCCGAATTTGATCACATTGGCGCGACTGGCACCGCCCGAGACGTTCATCGACAGCACTGGCACCGTGACGGATGCGGGCATCGACGCGGTCGATACGCTTACGATCGACTATGGAGTCGTCTTCAGCGGCAACCTGGTTCAGCTTGCCATCAACGGGATCGATTTCACGCCCGATAGCGCCGATCTCACGCGTAACCAACAGGCGGTCGGCGAGCACATCAACACCATCCTGCGCGGCGACGGATCCGACGACCTCGGCACCTTCTTCGCCTATCTGGCAAACCTAAAGGTCGGCGAGGAGGATCAGTTGGCGGCAATTCTGCAGCGCGTGCACGCCGAGCCCTATGCGGCGCTTCTCGTGCCCACGCTGTTCTCGGCCCAGCGGTTCGGCAATCTGCTGCAAAGCTGCCCCGTCAACGGTGACACCGGCGCCATCATCAACGAGGGGCAATGCCTGTGGGCGCGGGTCTCCGGCGGCCTCTACGACAAGGACGGCTCGTTCGAGTATTCCAAGGTACGTGAGGAGGCGTACGCCTTCTCGTCCGGCATCCAGATGGACATTGCTCCCCACTGGCGCGCAGGCGCGGCGGTGGAGTATCAGCAGTCAAACCTGCACGTCGGCGATCTTTCGAGCAGCGACGGCGATCGCTTCAACTTCGGCGCGGTGTTGAAGTATCAGCAGGGGTCTTGGCTGCTGTCGGCCACGGCGGCGGGCGGCTATGGCTGGTACGACACGACGCGCTACGTCAATCTGACGGGCGTCGTTCCCTATGCCGGGACGGTGCACGCCGACAACGACGTCGCGCACGCGCATCTGCAACTTCGTGCCGCTCAGATCTTCACGTCCGGCAATCTCTACGCCAAGCCGATCCTGGACCTGACGGCCAACTACCTGCACACGATGAGCTTCCAGGAAACCGGAGCCGGCGCGCTCAATCTCGATCTTGAAGACACCGGTGATTGGGTGTTCGGGGCAACGCCGTCGCTGGAGATTGGCACCCAGTTCACCGATCCGAGCAATGGCGTGCAGTACCGCCCGTACATCCGCGCCGGAATGACGTTCTTCAGCGAGAGCACGCTGGGCGTGGCGGCGACGTGGGCGGGGGCGCCGGCGAGCGCGGGCACCTTCGAATCGGTGAGCGACCTCGATCAGACGATCACCAACCTCTCGATCGGTCTCGACATCGTCGATCCCAACGACAGCTTCGATGTGCGCATGAGCTACGACGGACGGTTCGGCAGCGAGAGCATCAGCTCGCATTCGGGGACGGTGCGGGCAGGCATCCGCTACTGACCGCGGGATCTACGGCGCGGGGCTGTGGCGCTCAGTCGTTGCCGCCCTCAGCAGACGCGGCCTTGCGCGCCCACGCGCCGAACATCATGTCGCCGATATAGGTGGCCCCAACCGATAGCCGCTCCTGCTGCAGCCGCTGTTCGAGCGTGTCGATGTCGACCTCGGCCGAGTTCGCGACGTCGTGCTCGAGAATGCGCGGCAGCACGGCCTTGACGATGTCGGCCAGCGGATAGGTCTGGGTCGGCGTCTGCACGATCGCTTCGGCGCGCACGTGCTCGACCGACAAGCCGGCTTGCGTCAACACGCCATGCAGATTGAGGCCCATGCTGAGATCGGCGCTTTCGCGCGCGACCATCTCGCGCAGCCAGCCCTGGACCTTGAAATGCAATGGCATCGCCTGCCGGCAGACGGGAACCATCGTCGTGTCGTGCTCGTGGAAGACCATGAGCCCGCCGGGTTGGAGACGGTGCGCCAGCTTGCGTACGGTCTCGACGGTGTCGGGTTGATACATCAGCACGCGGCGGCCGACGACTGCATCGAATGCGCCGATTCCGTTTAGAGAGCCTGCCAGATCGGCCTCGACGAACGTGACGTTGGCCAGGCCGAGTTCATCTGCGCGGGCGGATGCGGCTTCCAGAGCGCGGCCGTTACGGTCGATTCCGACGACCTCGCCGCCGGCGCCGACGAGATCGGCGACAAGGAAGGACACATCTCCCGTACCGCAGCCGACATCGAGAGCCCGCATGCCCTGTCCGATCCCGGCATCTCGAAGGAGGCGCAGCGTGAATTCACCCCCGATCGCCACTTTATTCATATCCTCCAAGTGCCACCGTTCCACGCGGGGCGGAGCGGTGTAGCGCGGTCACTTCGATGCGCGCGCGCGTCTCTGCGCTTCCAAGTGCTCGGCATAGGCGTCCAGGAAGTGCTTCCTGGATTCGGTTCCCCTCTCGTCGCCGAGCTTTCGCGCATTGCGGACCGCAATGTGCTCGCGTGACCCCTCGGCGAATGTCGTCGTGCCATCGCAGTTCATGGAACTCCCCCTTACAAATACCCCAGGCACGATTAGGCCGGCACACGCATCCGGGGCCAGTGGCGATCATGCCCAATCCACGACGGGGAACGCATCGTGGGCAAGCAGAGGACGGCGCTTGACTGTGTCGCACGCACCGCCGAGGCCGGAAGATAACGGTGGATCCGAAGGTTAGGGCGCGCTCGCTCGATTGCCCTGGCTTGAGCAAAAGGCTTGCGGCCTCATGTTGGCGGTGCGGCAAAGATGTATTTCCGGTGGATCACGAAATGCGAGCCGTACCAGACGCTCGCACGCACTGAACGCTCCCCCGGGAACCGCGATGATGGCACTGGAGTTTTCCATGCATCGAAGGCCAAGAGTGGAGAGTGGTCGTGAAAGAGGTATTCGTCGCGATATCGCTTGCGGTCATTGCTGCAATCGCAGTGCCCGGCTTCGCACATTCCGCAACGGTGATGGGCAATCCGAGCCTCGTTGTGTTGCGCAACGTAGCCGCGTCGGCGACGCTCAAAGGATTGCCGATTTTCAGCTCCGATGGCGAGGAAGTCGGCCAGGTCGTTTCCGATGAGAAAGGCTCCGACGGCTCGACGGAATCGATAAGGGCCGAAATCAGCGGCTTTCTCGGATTGGGGACCGGAATGGTCACCATCGATTCAGGCGACTTCGTCGCCAAACCCGATCGCATCGTGCTGATCCAGACGGCAGACGAGGTGCGTGGGCTGCCCGGTGCGTCCTACGAGAGCTTCGACGGCGCCGGCAGCGGTTCCCCGCCTCCGGGTCCGCACTAGCCCCGAACGCGATTGTCTGATGCGCAAAGCTTATGCGCTCGATGGAACCGGCGCGCTCGCAATCCGGTTAGGTGCGAAAGAGGACGAGCACCATGACAACGAACGCGATATTTGAAGACTTCTGGCTCGACTATCTGCGCGAGCATGCGCGCTCGGAGACGAGGGCGCTGCACATACTCGGGACGGCCCTTGGCCTGCTGTTGTTTGCCGCTGCGGTTCTGAGCCTGCGGCCCGACTTGGCGGTGATGGGGCTGTGCGTCGCCTACGGTCTCGCCTGGGTGGGACATTTCGTCTTCGAGCAGAACGGACCGGCCGCCTTTCGTCACCCGCTGTGGTCAATGCGGGCGGATCTGCGCATGTGTGCCTTGTGGCTGTCGGGCGACCTCGAGCCGGAGCTGCGCCGCGCGGGCGTGCTGACCGCGTAAGGCCATTGTCTTGGAAGCGCTTGCCGTTCCCAGACCGGGCCCGCCGCAGGCCGCTGATGTGCTCGTCGGCGGCCCGGGCAGGTCACCCCGCTCCGTTACAGTGTTGTAATCAAATGCGATCTGTTCTTCCAAATCTCGCCTAAATGAATATCTACCCACCGATGCGGGAGACAGGCGGTCCGCGAGAACGGCCGCCGCAAATGCACCGAAACCATTTAACGCAGACCTAACGCCTGAACCTGAGTGTCAGTTGGCGTCGACGGCCGCGGTTCGCCCGCGCTCGTCCAACAACTCAGGCCGAAGGCCGATCTCTGTCGCGAATGGTTCTGTGAGAGGCGTTACACCATGGCGGAACGCACTACGCGGGAACACGCCGTTCGGTTCCCGGCTACTTCGACATCTCGGCGATCCCTATTGCTGGGCAGTCTCGGTCTTGCTGCAGGAAGCACGCTGCCGCTTTCGGTCGAGGCGACGATCGCACCGACAACGGATGCACACGCCGCGCATCAGGACGATCCGGTCGTTGCCGACATCCAGGAGCGCACGTTTCGGTTCTTCTGGGAGACGACCAATCCGGTGACGGGGCTGGCTCGCGACCGCTATCCGTCGAACTCTCCGGCGAGCGTCGCGGCGGTGGGCTTTGCGCTGACGTCCTATCCGATCGGCGTGGAGCGCAACCTCGTCACGCGCGAGCGTGCAGCGCAGCGCGTTCTGCGCACCCTCAGGTTTCTTGAGTCGCGCCCGCAAGGTCCCGAGCCCACGGGGGCGTCGGGTCACAACGGCTTCTTCTATCACTTCATCAATCCCGTGACCGGCCTACGGTCGGGCAAGTCGGAGCTGTCGACGGTCGATACCGCACTGCTGCTCGGTGGCGTGCTCTTCTGCCAGGCTTACTTCGATGGTCCCTCGGTGGAGGAGACCGAGATCCGCGAGCTGGCTGAAACCCTGTACGGTCGGGTCAACTGGCCGTGGATGCAGGTGCGTCCGCCCGCGATCGCCCACGGCTGGTCGCCCGAGCACGGCGCTCTGGGCTACGACTGGCGCGGCTACAATGAAGCCGTGATCGTGTATCTGCTGGCTCTGGGCTCGCCGACCCATCCGGTGGAGCCGAGCGCGTGGGATGCCTGGACGAGCACCTACGACAGCTCCTGGAGCACCGAGTTCGGTCTGCCGCACCTGGCGTTCGGTCCCTTGTTCGGCCACCAATACTGTCAGACCTGGGTCGACTTCCGCGGTCTGCAGGATGCCTACATGAGGCAGCGCGGCTTCGACTACTTCGAGAACAATCGGCGTGCGGTCTACGCGCAGCGGGCCTACGCGGTCGCCAATCCCAATGGCTGGCGCGACTACGGCCCCAACGTCTGGGGCATCACGGCGTCGGACGGCCCGGCCAATGTCACGTGCGACTATGACGGAAGCCCGCGCACGTTCCGCGCTTATTCGGCGCGCGGGGTCGTCGGCCCCGGCAGCTACGACGACGGCACGCTGGCACCGACTGCAGTCATCGCCTCGATCGCGGTCGCGCCGGAGATCGTCGTTCCCGCCGTCCACGAGGTGAAGCGCCGATTCGGCGATCAGCTCTATACGGCCTACGGCTTCCTGGATTCGTTCAATCCCAGTTTCACGTTCGACGTGCCGCTGGTCAGCGGCCACTGCGTGCCGGGCTTCGGCTGGGTCGCCAGCGACTACATCGGCATCGATCAGGGGCCGATCGTCGCGATGATCGAAAATTACCGCACCGGCCTGGTGTGGCGAACAATGCAGAAGTGCGCGCACCTGCGTCGCGGGCTCAAGCGTGCCGGGTTTAGTGGTGGCTGGCTGTGACACCCGGATGGGGGACAGCCGTGGAGGGACAATTTGATGTCGGTAAACGAGTACCTGTGCCGCTACGCAAACGTTGCCTTGCTAACGGCAAGCCTGATTTCCGGGGGTGCCGTTGCCGTTTGGGCTTCGTCGTCTCCAGACCGCGTGGTGGCAGCGGGAACGATTGCGCCCGACCCCGGCATTGCCGACGTGCGGGCCGGAGCCACGGGGAGTCTGCGCGAGATCCTGGTCAACGACGGTGAGAAGGTCGAGCCCGGAGAGGTCGTTGCCCGGCTCGATGATTCCAGCGCCCGCTCGCAGGCGGCGCAAATCGCAGACGAGATCGACGCGCTCCTGTTGCGACTTGCGCGTCTCGATGCGGAACGCAACGGCAAGTCCGAGCTCGTCGTGCCCGAAGAGCTCGCGGGCCGCGTCGGCGAACCGGCCGTCAAGGAGGCGCTCGATGCGGAGCGCAAGGCGCTCAGCCTGCGCAACTCGGTTTATGAGGGGCGCAAGAGATTGCTCGGCGAGCGCATTACCCTGGCCGAGGAGGAGATCCACTCCTATGCCGTCCAGGCTCGCACCAAGGCGCGCGAGATTGAACTCATCAGCAACGAGCTGCGGGGTGCTCGTCAACTGCGAGAGAAGAAGCTTCTGCCGATCACGCGCCTGACCGCGCTGGAGCGCGAGGCGGTCCGGCTGGAGGGTGAGCGCAACGGCGTGCTCGCAGCCAGCATCGCCCAGGCCAAGGCGCGCATCGCCGACATCAGGCTCCAGCTCCTGCAGTCCGAGCAGGATTACCAGCACGAGATCTCCCAGGAGCGGAAGGCGGCTGCGGCGCGCCTATGCGCACTGCGCAACGATCGGTCCGCAGCCGAGGCGCGGATGCGCCAGGCGGAAATTCGCGCGACGCGCAACGGTATCGTGCATCGCTCGCCGCAGCGGTTCGTCGGCGAGGTGGTCTCGGCAGGTCAGCAGGTGATGCGTATCGCGCCGCACGCCACCGTCGGGGTGACGGTGGAAGCCTCGCTGACGCCCAGAAAGGCCAGCCTGCTGCGCTCGGGGCAGGTCGCGGAGCTGAAGCTGGCGGCGGCCGGCATGAGCGGGCCCGTCAAGATAAAGGGAACGCTCACGCACGTGGGGTCTGAAGGCGGTGACCAGGGTGAGGCCGGGGATGTGCTCCGCATCCGGGCGCAGGTCGAGGTGCCTCCTCACGAGGCAACTTGGCTCAACGCGGTGGCGGTGCAGCCCGGCAATGTGGCGACGCTGGTCGTGGAGACCGCCAAGTGCAGCTCGTTCTACTGTCTGATGCAGCCGATCGCGACGGCAGTGGGCGAAGCGTTCAGTTGGTCGAAGCCGCACAAGGCCAAAGCCTAACAAGCAGGGGGAGCCCGGCCGGCCTTCGCGGACGGCACGGGGCTAGCGCGCACCATATCAAGCGGCAGCGCGCTGGCGGGACTTGCGAGCCGCGGGGCGAGGGCGAGCCTCGTTGGCTCCGCGCCAATCCGCGAGATTGATGATCGCGCGATAGGTGCTGTTGGCTTGGGTTTGCACGCCGGCCAGCGTCCCGTGAGCCGGGCGGCGCTCGGTGATGCGCAGCATTCCAACTTCGACCGCCGTGATCAGCATCGCGAACAACGGTCCGACGAACGCGCCGAAGGGTCCGGCAACACTAAAGCCGACGACCACGCCAACGACCAGGTTGACGACCGGCACGAAGGCCAGCCCTGCCAGCAACACCACAGCGACGGCATTGACGATGAAATCTGCTGGGGACACCTGCATCTCTCCTGATATTCACCCCGCCGGTTTGCGGACGGCGCTGGGTCAATTTCGCAAGTGCACCAAAGTTCCTTCGTTTTGCGACGGAGCGCTATGCAAACTCCAATTCGATGCCAAGAGAATGAAAGTGGGATCGTTAGAATTCTCCTCAAGAGCCAGAATTCGCTAGCGATCTCAGTACTTCCGAAGAGGGCAGTGACACTTTGACCCTCCCTTGTGGACGGGGGCAAACGGCCTTTCGTTCCGCCCAGCGGACGGGCAGCGATTGCAGGCATTCGATCAAAGTTTGTGCGGGCGGCGAACGAGGCGACCGCGTGTCGTCGCGGCTTCCGTCGTCGGCGCTCACGTCGGGACGCCATCGTCGGCGTCGCGAGGAAACGCTCTGCGACCTGGATGTGTCCGCAACCCGAAGGTGCGACCCTCCGAAGCCGAAGGCGTCGTACGCGCTTCATGTATTCGCCTGAGACTTTGCGCTGGGGCGCGCCGGTGCGCATCAAAAGCTGCAAGCCGGCGGGATCATGCGCTAGACTGACGTGGCTCCGGCAACTATTCGACCATTTCCGAGTAGGCAGGCCGGCGCCGCGGGTATTACTTTAAGACGGTGGTCTCGGGGAACCGGGAGGGTGGATTTTGACCGGCGCACCGGATGAATCGGGCGGCAGGCCGGCTTTGCAGCCATCGGCGCCGCAGCTCTCGCGGCCCCGCGCGGCGCCAGCCGCATCGGGGGAAGTAGGCGTTGGCGCGTTCGGCCTCAAGGGCAACACCGCCTTCATCTGGATCGGCGGCGCGGCCGGCCTTCTCGTTGCGGCGCTCTTCAGCGTCGGCCTTTTCGACACCCCGACATCTCCCAACGGCGTCGCCTCGGTCGAGGAGAGGCGGTCCAACAGCGGATCGTCACTGATCCGCCCGGTCAGCGCCGGCGAAAGCGAAGCCGCCATCGGGCGGCTGATGATGAGCGACCCCGACAAGCAGAAGATCCGCGCGGCGCTTGCCGAAGGAAAGTTGCGGCTCGGCTGGGTGACGTTGTCCGACATCCAGGCCGAGGACGGGGACTGGGTGCGCTTCATGGCCGGCGGTTTTCGCCAGGACGTGCGGCTCCTGCACAAGTCCTACACGATTGCTGTTCCCTACATGCCCGGACTGCCGGTGACGGTGATGGGGCTGGTCGACGGCGGCGGCGGCGACATTACGGTCGCGGTGTACGTCAACGCGGCACGCGTGTCGCTGCGGCCATTGAAGAAAGGAGAGACGCTTCAAATTCCCACGCCCTGATCGGCCGCATCAGCAAAGCGCGGCCTGATCCGAAGATACTTACTATGACTTTGGCCATGCTGTTGGTGATGAAAAATGCTCGCTGATCGACCGCACGACGTTATGTGTGCACCACGCAAAGGTGTCTGCCTCTTGGGCCCGGCGCGGAGACGCCGGGCATGACGGGCATGGCATGGGCAGGCCGGCTCGGGATCGTCATCGCGATCATCATCGTCGAACGCGCGTCTCCCGCCCTGGCCTGGTTCCTGGTTCTGGCGGCCGCGCTGGGCGTCGTCATCGTGGTTCCCTACCAGGGTCGCTATCTTCCCGCTCCCGTCCTGCGCCTGATCGATAGTGCGCTCGGCAAGCACGGCCGCAAGGCCGAGCCCAAGACGCCGACCGTGATCGACGAGGCGGAGCTGGCCGTGCACCTCAAGTCGCGGGTCATCGGCCAGAACGATGTCATCGACGCGCTGGCGCGGCGACTGCGCCAACGCTTGGCAGCGCGGCGCGAAGGCAAACCCGTCGCCGTCATGTGCTTTGCCGGCGCGCCGGGAATCGGCAAGACCTATCTCGCCAAGATCCTGGCCGAGAAGCTCTACGGCAGCGACACGCACTTACACGTCTTCGAGATGGCGAAGTTCCAGGAGGGCTACTCCTCGACGGCGCTGTTCGGCGTTCCCGCGGGCTTCACCGGCTCGGGCGAGCCGGGACTGATCTCGCGTGCGCTGCGCGATACGCCCAACTCCATCGTGCTGCTCGACGAGTTCGAGAAGGCGAGCCGCGACATTCACATGCAGTTCTTGTCGGCCTGGAACGACGGGTTCGTCACCGATCTGGGCACCTCCACCAAGTATCCCACGACGGAGACGATCTTTATCCTAACGACCAATGCTGGTGCGGCACGGATTGCGGAGCTGGTGCGCAATCCCGACGTCGCTCAAGACTCTCTCAACCGGCTCGCGAAGTCGGCGCTGCAGGATGCACAGTTCGCGCCCGAGGTGCTTTCCCGCGTCGACGATGTGTTTGCCTTCCGCGAGCTCAACGGTCTCGATGTCGCACGCGTTGTCGCGCTCGAGATGGAGCGCAAAGCGCACGAGTACCAGCTTCACGTCGCCGAACACGGCATCGATCCGGCCATCCTCATGGACGCCGTGGAGACGTTCACCGAGAAGAAGCCGAAAGGAGGCGTTCGCGATCTGGCGCGCCAGATCGAGGACAAGATCGCCGACGGGTTGATCGAGGCCAGGGCCAACAACGCGCACAAGGTCCGCTTCGAGGCGGACGGGGACGATGTGCGCGTCATTCCCGTCGGGGACGACGAGCCGGCGCAAGCCGCTGAAGCCATGAAAGTACAACACGCAACCGCCGGCTGACGGAGCCGATAGCAGGAGAATGGCCATGACCGGGCCCCCGAACAAGCCAAGCCTACCGAGCAGCGATCCGCTCGCACGGCTCTCCAATCCGGATGCACTGGCGAAAGGTTGGGAGGGCTTGAACCGCAAAATAACGCTGATCGACCCCGCGGAGCTTGCAAGCCACGTCAAATCCAAGGTGATCGGCCAGGATGAGGTCGTCGATTCGATTTGCACCAGGCTGCACCGGCGCATGGCGGCCAAGCGGCTCAACAAGCCGATTGCAGTGTTCTGCTTCGCGGGCGCCCCAGGCGTCGGCAAGAGCTACCTGGCCGAGGTGCTCGCAGAAAAGCTCTATGGCGACCGCAAGCACTACCACTTCATCGAGATGGCCAAGTTCGACCAGCAGCACTCCGCCTCCACCTTGTTCGGTTCGCCTAAGGGCTATGTCGGTTCCAACGAGCCGGGCCGCATTCCTCGCATGCTGCGTGACGTGCCCAACTCGATCATGGTTCTCGACGAGTTCGAGAAGGCGCACCGTTCCATCCACTCGCAGTTTCTCTCCGCCTGGAATGACGGCTTCGTCACCGAGATCAGCGACGGATCCCAGTATCCCACCAACGAGACGATCTTCATTCTGACGGCCAACAGCGGCCAACGGCGCATCGCGGAATATGCCCGTGACAAGAACGCCTCGCAGGAGGATCTGAACAAGTTCGCCAGGACGGCCTTGCGCGACGACAATTTCGCGCCGGAGGTGCTGTCGCGCATCGATGACGTCTTCGCGTTCCGCGAGCTGACCGGGCTCGACATCGCCCGTGTCGTTGCGCTGGAGATCGAGAAGGCGGCGCGATCCTATAGCCTGGAAATCGCCGGGCAGGGCATCGACGCGGAAATCCTGCTCGGCGCGATTGACGAGTTCACGCGCAACGCGCCTGCGGGCGGCGTGCGTGAGATTGCCCGACACATCGAGGACAAGATCGCCGATGGCCTCATTGATGCCCGTACAGCCGGGGCGACGCACGTCATGTTCGAGGCCGATGGTCCGGACGTGCGGGTTGTTGCCGTACCTCAGGAGTGAAGCGGAGCCAGCGCGGCTTTGAGTTGAAGCGATCGAGGTTGATCAGCGCCGAGGAACACTGACATGGCATCGGGCTCCCAGACCAAGGGCATGCTGTCGACCCAAGCCGGCCGCAAATCGTTCTTTGCCACGCTCATCGACCTCTATAAGAGCGACCTCGCCTTCAGGGGCATGACCGATTTCGCCGTCATCGGCGCGATCGTCATGATGTTCCTGCACCCGCCACACTTGGTGAAATGGCCGTGGAGCGGCGGTAGCAGCATCGGCGGCGGGCAGTCCTCGTCCGTCGGCGTTGATCCCGGCGACAGCAATGGCGGCGGATCGGCTGGGGTGGGCCCTTCGGGCACTGTCGCTGCCGGACCGGTCGTCGCCATCCCCTATCCGGACTCGCTCAAGAACCCGCGTCTAGGCATCGGCTTCCTGTTCGACATCGATACCAAAGCGTTCTCGTCCTCGAGCGCAGAGGATCAAATGCGGTTGAAAGCGGCCCTGGTGGGCGTGGTCGATCGTGAGCCGGATGTCGTGATCGAAAGCCTGCGCGAGGCCAATGGCGATGATCCCAACGTCGCGCTTCTGCGCGGGGCGGCGTTCGTCATGCGCAACACCGAGGCTTCAAACCGCACCGGCGCCGCGCTGTGGCGCCAGGCTGTCAACGGCGGCAGCATCCAGGCCAAGGCGCTGCTCGGCCGCTTACTGGTGAGCGCGCGGAAGGGCGTCCCGCAGGACACCGCGCAAGGGCGCCAGCTGATCGAGGAGGGCGCGGCCGCCGGTGATCCGCAGGCCCTGCGTTTTCTCGGCATTGGATATCTAGCGGGCGATCTGGGCGTGCTCGACCCGGCGAAGGCGGCCGATACCCTGAAGCAGGCCGCCGATGCCGGAGACGCGATGGCGATGGGCGTCTATTCGCGCATGCTGGCGGAGGGCATCGGCGTGCCCGGCATCGATGGCAAGCAGGCGGAGAAATACCTGCGCGATGCGGCCAATGCGGGCCTCACGTTTGCGCAGCGGACGCTCGGCGACTGGCTGAGCTCGCAGTACTCGGAGGGCCTCGCGGCCGATCCGAAGGAGGCCGTCGACTGGCTGACGATGGCCTACGAGAAGGGCCACGACATCGACGCACTCAATCAGCTCGCGTTCATCTACGGCGCCGCAGGCAAGAAGCCGCCGTGGAAGGACATCAAGCGGGCGATGGAGTACGTGCGCCTGTGCTCCGGCTTCTCCAATTCCGCTTGCCAGTTCAACGCAGGCATCGGCTGGGAGGGCAGTCACTTCGGGTCGCACAATCGCGCGCTCGCGCGGGCGCACTTCGCCATCTCCGACACGCTGGGCTATGAGCGCGCGGCGGGCGAGGTGCGCCGCCTGGACGACGTGCTCACCGCTGAAGAGAAGCAGGAGGCCGCCAAGCACGAGAAGCGGCTTCGCGCCGAGATCAAAGACATCCCTATGCTGGTGCCGCTGCAATACCCGGACGTGCCGAACCAGCCTGCGCCCGTAGCCGTGTCGGAGGATATCCGCTCGGCGTCGCAAGGCGCCTCGAATAGCTCCGGTCAGAACGTGCGCACCGAGGTCTCCGACAGCGCGGACTACAAGACGTGCACGAACTCGGACAACGAGTTCCAGGCCCGCGGCGAGGCGTGTGGTCGCGTCATCGATTCCGGCAAGGGATCGGCCGGCGAGCTGTCGGCTGCCTATTTCGGTCGCGGCTGGATGAAGGATCAGCAGAAGAAGAACGACGAGGCCATCGGCGATTATAGCGAGGCATTGAAGCTCAACCCGTCGCAGACTCCGGCGCGGAACAATCGCGGCACCGCCTACATGGCCGCTAAC
>Ga0209347_1004353_pt1 | contig 14853 bp, 17 predicted proteins | sample AutmiccommuBRH23_FD_187382 | JGI IMG/M metagenome (GOLD analysis project Ga0209347, IMG submission 187382) | Deep subsurface microbial communities from Mt. Terri, Switzerland - Autotrophic microbial communities BRH/23 (SPAdes) (version 2) | ecosystem: Environmental > Aquatic > Deep subsurface >... | reverse complement strand
TGTCCACCCGCCTGCACCTAGGTGCGCGTAACTACATTCAGTTGAGTTGCACGGCAAAGCCCAAATCCCAAGAATCAATTCCGAGCTGAACGCCGTGGCGTCGGCGGGGCAAAAGACCCCACACACACAGATTGAACAGAAGGGGGGAGCGGCGGCTGTCGTTCCAATCGACGGATGCTTGTAGGAGGCACGCCGTGGAATACCGCACAACTTGGTTGGCAGACCTGACAGATTCAGAGCTGCGTGAGCTTGACCCATGGCGCATTTTGACCGCCGAGAAGGCCCGTGGCTTTCTCATCATGGCTGCTCGCGATGCCCTTGGTCGGTACAAAAGGTTTGGCCTTGCAAAGATGGACAATGACGAACTACTGCATGAGGTCTACCCCATGCTGTATGACGCCCTTCCCGGAATCCTTTCCAGTTGCGTTGATGCTACTGAGCCCGAGAATCGGGATCGCTTCATCTATGGCAGCTTGAGGCGGTTGATCCGGTGCCGACTTGCTGAGCAGGTCTTTGGTGCGATTGCCCCCAACGACCTCATCTATATAGAGGAAGTGAGTACGGCCTCAGACGATGCTGACGATTCGTACCTTCCAGTATCCCACTCGCTGATGCTGCCCTACATCGCAGACGTGAACGCGTACCTGGAGTCGCATCCCAACTATCAACCTCAGTTCCTCTCTGAGTCGCAATTCGTCCCAGAGGAACAGGTACAGATGATCCACCGCATGATCGAAATGTTCCGTCACTACCTCACAAACCGTGAGGTTGATGTGCTGCGGAACCTGCTACTGAATTACCAAGATCGCTCGATGGTTGCCCTTGAAGTAGGCACGACTCCGAAGATGGTCTCGCGGTATCGGCAGAGCATCCAACAGAAGATGAAGGCTGTACTGAATGAGCTAGGTTGGTCATCTGCCGAACTCGCTGATCTGCTAGGTAAACCTCGCCGTCGCGACGACACGGCGGCTTGAGGCTCTAATGGCAGATTTCTCCCCCTCTGAATTCCTTCGCCGTGAAGTCTATCCACGCATCGATGCGGTGCAGGCAAACCTTCTCAACGGCCTCGACCCGAAGCAGCTGACGGCCAGTGGCTCCTACCCACTGACCTGCCCAGCATGCAAGGCAAAAGAAGGTTTCTATTACCCCCTTAGCGGCTTCATAAACTGCCCGCGTAAAAATGAGTGCGGAAAGGCGACCAGCGTCTGGGATGCAATGCTCGCTTGCGGATACGGGCAGTCTGAGATTTTTTCCATCCTCTGCGAAGTCGCTAATGTCGAGCCACCAAAACGCGACCAGCAAGCAGGCCAAACGCCCACTCCGAATTCGGAGGTGCGCATTGGCAAAGCTATTTGGCTGATCACACAAAAGCTCGCGTCTGAAAATCCTGCCCCCCTCAAGCAGTTCCAGGATGATCGTGGCTATACAAAAGAACAGATGGCCGCGATGCGTCTCGGCTACTACACAGCTCCTGACGAGATTCTTTCTCGCCTCAAGGCTTATGGTTTCACTCAGAGTGACGCTGTAGAGCGCGGATATGTTGAGGTTGACGACTCGGGCTCTCTGATCCAAGGACTAGCTGGCCGAATCGTCGGGTATTGGCCGCACCCAGACGGTGACGACAGGCTTTGGGGTCGCATTCCGTCAGGCGCTGGCGACAGGAAGATCAAGAAATACAAATTCGCTGCAAAGCTGAAAAAGGATATCCCCTACCTTTACGCGCAGAGGAAGCAGGGAATTCTCGTCTGCGTCGAAGGAACAATGGACGCTTGGGCATTACAGCTATCGGATATTTGGGGCTGCGCTGTGGGCGGGGCCCAGATCAACACGGCTCAAGCACTCCACTTCCAACAGAGAGGAATCGGCGAGGTCGCCCACATGGTGGATGGTGACCAAGCGGGCTGGAATGGCGCCCTGCTCTCTATCCGTAATTGTGAGGCACTAAACATCGTAACCAGCGTCATCCCACTTGGCGCTGGGATGGATGACGCGGATGCATTGTTACGGGCTGGCAAAGCAGATGCGCTGCACACCCTCGTATCCAAGCGCATGAATGCAGGCCGCTACATGGCGCTGATGCTGCGCTCGCTTTACAACGTAGCTGCCCCTGACCTCCAAGCCATAAACAGGATTTACGCAACAGCCGACATCCTGACTCCGACTTCGCGGATCGTTTTCGATAAGCATGCAGAGCTTCTAGGCGTGCGTCCCGACTTACGCCTGGAAGCAGGGCGGCTATTCGCCCAATTAATTCGAGCGGGCCTACCGCTTAATGAGGCAATCGGGAACGTTGCCCGCCGCACTGGCTTCACCATAACCATCGAAAAGGAAGATCAGCATGGCTGAGTCCGCCCCGTCGCATAGCGGCCCATTACGACAGTGGATCAAACTGATCGTCTTTGTTTTGGCTTGCCTGTACATCGCGAAGGTTTACCTACGCGATCCCGAATATCGGCATGTTGAGGTCTGCTACATGCCATACAAGGTCGCCCACCTTTTCTGGGTGGACGCTTGGGGTGCTGTCGTCACTGATGACACGGCGTCCCTCATGAAACACAGCCGCGACTTGACCCGCTTCTTCCATGGCTGCTCGGAAGAAGTGAGTACGTGGACGTTGCTGCGAACTCTCGGAAACACTCCATAACTCGTAAGGAAGTCAAACATGGCTGATACACCCATCCAAACCAACAACCAACCCCAACCCATCATCAGTTTTCCGGCACGCAACATCACTATCACCGGTGAATACAGCGCGAGGATGGTTCAAGGCGCTGTACGGGTATCCCGGTTAGAGCAACGCGCTATCCAGCTAGTCATGGCTCCACCTCATGTACGGGACGCTGGGCGTCGCGCTATGGATCGCTTGCATGCTGCCCAGAACGCTTTTGAATCTGAGCTGGCTGACATTGAGAAGCAGATTGCCGCGACTAGCCGGAACGGTAATCAGGGTGACAATAAGCGCGCTGAGCGCGAGACGTTGACAGTCAAACAGAACCGCACCGCTGAACAGCGCAAGGGCAATCCAGCAGCAAAAGCCCAAACCGTGGGTGCAGCAGCCAATGGGGCGCCTGCTAGTGTTGCAAACGGTGAGACAGCACAGCCTCGTAAGAAGAAAAAGAAGACTCGGAGCAAAGCCAACTCCGCTAATGCGCAAGCTCAGCAGCAAGTTGGTAGCCAATCAGATCGGAAACCATCGCCGCCTCCCTCACCACAAGCCGCAGGCGTAGAGGCTAAGACGCCTGCGGTCGGTCCAACCCCAATACCGGCAGCACCGCACGAAGCCCCGGCCCCATCAGCAGTCCCAGCCGCACCGGCTGGTATCCAATCCCTGTAAGCGACGGTACGACTATGAGATTGCACAATCTAAAGGACGCGGGAACTCTACTGCCGCAGTGGGCGGTAGCTTGCTTGCTCAACGTGGCTTTTCTGGGCCTGTACACCTTTGCTGTGTATAGCTATGAACCCAAACCCAACGGGATCATCGCTAGCGCCTGCACAGCCGCGATTCTGCTTTCTCTAGTCAGTGCCACATTTCTGCTGGTGCGCGAGATTTTGAACGCGAGGTCCGGCGAAGTGGCACATGCGGTAGGTAAGGGGGTGGTGGCCGGGCTCAACTTGAGCTGGGCTATCACCTGCCTTTCCTTCCTTTGCTACATCGGCTGGGCACCGGCTGCCGAGTTTGTTGGTGGCAATCTAGGCCTAGTGATTACTGGTGCTGTAGCACTAGGAATAGTCATCGGGGGCTACTACATAGCGACCCCTAGTACGAAGCCTGAGCAAGGCGAACAAAGCGCTGGCCAGTTGCTCGCCGTCTCACCAGGAATCAAACAGACAATTGCTCAGCAACCTACCTTTCAGGTGACAATTGCTGACCTTACGCGCCTTTTGGCTCATCAGGCTGGTCGAGCCATAGGCTATGCCGGCTCGAATGTTCTATTCGATGACACATTCAGCTTGGAGCTTGATGTGAATGAGCGGGTTGCCAAGGTCTACAGCAATACGAACCTCGTATCGACTGCCGACTTTATGTACTGGCGGCTCCACATGCTGATGATGGGTTCGGCGGCAGAACAGGTACTGACAGGCTCTTCGAGTCAGGCCGCGCTAGATGACCTAACCTCGTTTGACGCATTAGCTAGTAAATACCTGACACTCAGAAATGACCGGACCTTCATTGCCACCCCGGTAAACATCCACGAAGCACAGATCAAGGCTTCGCGCATCACTATGCTGCGGAAAAGCATTTATGACCGCTGTCACGCAGCATGCGTAGAGAACAGGAAGGTGCTGACGGGCTTGGTTAAACTGATGCGTACACGTAGCGTACTCACCTACGGCGATATCCGCACGCACCTAGAATTGGTGACTATGCCTGATGGTTTCCCAGAGGCACGCTTCGACGACAACGAGATACTTCAAAAAGCCTTGCTGACTCACGATGATCACGCCGAGGTCACCTTGGAAGGTTCGTTTATCCAAACACAGGGCGATGACCACGAAGGCCTAGCTGGAGGCGAAGGCTCGCCCACTGCCAATACCCGCTCTGCAAACAAAGGGGAGGCAGCAAACGAATCGATTGGCACCTTCGCGACGATAACTGCCTAACCTAAAGCTTGGTATTGAAGGGGCGCACCGTAACTCGGTTGCGCCCCTTCTTTTTGGACTCATACAACGCATCGTCCGCATCTTTATACGACAATTGAAAGTCGCTACCCAGCTGAACCAGTCCAGCGCTGAACGCGCAAGAGAATTCATTGCCAGCTTCACTACGGAACACTTGGTTTGAAAATTGAACACGAAGCCGGTCCAGGACAGTGAGCGCATTGTCTAGGTCGCAGTAAGGCATAAGCAATGCGAACTCTTCACCGCCCATACGCCCCACAAAGTCCGTGCTCCGAACCCCATCCTCAAGTAGCTTGGCCAGCCTACATATAACCTGATCACCCTCCGGGTGGCCATGTGTGTCATTGACTGACTTAAAGTGGTCAATATCCAACACTGCCAGAGCACAGTGCTCGCCGCGTTCAGCCAACCGCCTCATGTTTGTGTCGAACTGGGCTCTGTTTAAAAGGTTAGTTAACGGATCGCGGCGCATCCTATTCTCAAGGGCAACAGAGCGTCGAATCGTAGATTTTAGAACTTTGATGAAGGGCTCTTTGTGAAGAGGCTTGCGGATAAAGCCATCGGCTCCAGCAGCCAGAGCCAGCAATTGCTTATCGCTGTTACCTTCCGCCGACAGAAATATTATCGGCAATGTGGCCTCGCGATCTTGCCGGATGATACGTGCCATCTGGTCGCCTTCGCAGTCTGGCATATGCAGATCACTGATGATCAGATCAGGCTGGAAGCTCTCAATTGCATCGAGCACTTCTATTGCGCTTCGGATATGCATCACCTCTACTCCGACTTCGCCCATGTATTTGCTGGCGAGGTAAGCATCGGTTTTACTGTCCTCCACCAAGAGAACCCGATACCCAAGCATTGTGCGGTCCCGCATCCAGTCGCGGATCATATCCCGGACACGTTTACTGTCTTCCTGGACGCTGATCAACCTGACGTTTCCAAGGGCGGAAAGTCTATGCCGCTCACTAAACGTAATCGGTCTACTGGTGATCACCAGGATCAGCCTGTCCTCACCTCCAGCTTCAAGTTGCCCGCATAGCGTCGAGAAAGAGACCGGCCAGTCAAGCACTTGATGCCCCATAAGTAGCACCGGAACCTCAGCGACATTGACCGCACGCTGGTTACTCGCGCCGGCAAGATCGGCTTCTGCCACCTGCATACCTAGCCCCGCGAGATATAAAGCAGTGCTTGCGGCGGAACACTCATCGGCGTGTAGGTACATAACTATTGGAGCGCAGTCCGTCACTCTTGCGTGAGCGTTCGGCATTGGGGTCACCGTTGCAGTTTCGAATGCCAGTATTCTCCGCCGTGGCGTCGTGCAAGTCCCGAAGTCGGGACTGATTCTGCTTGGTCACACCGTGTTGCTTGCGGGTCCGCAAGGTGTTGTTCAACGGAGGTGGTTTCGGTTTTCTGTTTTTATCCCAACAAATCTGTTTTTTGCGAGGGAGGCTCAGCGAATTTCCGTTGTTCTTCCCGAAAAACAGTTTTTAGCTGAGCTGCCTCGGCTGGATACTCGGCTGACCTCCCCTTTTGGGAAATGAGCTGCGGCAAATACCAGTGGCGGGTTCGAGGGCTCGTTTCCCACGATGGGACATGGCATTCGCTTTGCGACCCGAGGTTCAGTTTCCATTATCGGAACCCTTGCCAGTTTCCCAACCTAGGGTTCCGGGTGGAGGCGGGTCATCGAGAGCGCAGACTCCGACGTTGGGTTCCTGGAAGTTTTGTAGCACTCCCGAGGCCCTGGCTGAGGTCTAAATTCACTGTGCTTTGGAATTGCCCCGTTGGGAACCGAGCAGAAGCCTTCGCTCACGAGGGTGCGTCAAGCCCCCTCGGCTGATTCCCGTCGCTTGGAATCCGATTCTCACGCCCGATGTTGGGGCGCGGCGGGCTTCGCTCGCCTGATTTCCCGTCTCGGGGTCCGGCGATTTTCGGGCTACTTCTTGACTTGCGATGGTTTCGGGTATCCGCATGGCCACGCAGCCTTCGAATCTGGAGCAAGGTCACACGCTACGTCAAAAGGTGGTCGGATGCCGTTAGAGCGTCGGTTTGGTTAGCTACATGCGTCAACTACTTCAATTTCACTCGTAGCTCTGCTGATGACTTCTGCCAACCGGGCGTTGAAGGCTTCCTGCATGGCCTTGAGGCAGTCCTCATCACAGTATGGGAACGCCTCCAGGAGCTTGTCTCCCAGCTTGCGATCCCCAGAGTCAATTGCGATGAACATAGCCATACCGGCGTCATCCCCAAGCAATGCCAGGGCTATTGCTGTACCCGTGAAGTTGCAGCTACCGAACCACATAGCCTTACCGTTGCTCGCGCTTTCGTACTGTTCGGTCAACAGCGCCTTGAACATGCCCGTACCGTAAGCATGCATCAGCTGCTCGCCTAGGTCAGACGCGATGAACCCCAAAGGCATTTCTGGGGTTCGAGAGAGCCCCTTCGCGAACTCCCAACCTACGAGCATTTGCAGGTGCCGCATGATTGAGCATTTATCAGGTTCATCCGAGGCAAATCTGAGCAAAGTGTACTGCCCGACCATAGCTTGAGTGAGGTCGTCACTCATCATCGAAGCGAGTCCCGGCTTTCCGCGCATAGCTGTGTAATGGGCTGCGATAGCGAACTGTCGCACCAGCATTCCGTAGGGATCGAAGGAATGCTCGGGCACGACCATAAGGTGGTTTGCGGTTCCGTTGCTGTAGACCACTCCCAGACTCGATGCAGGCATCACATGTTCAGGGACACGGATTACCTGCACGTCACTCAACTTCGTCCCGAAAAGCCGACTGACATAGCTTCGAGCGTAGTCAACCTCAGTATCAGTGACCCCCACCGAGGATTGCTTGTAGCCGTTGAGGCTTTGGCCGAGGGCGTGGCGGTTTTCGTTGTTCAGCAGCAAAGCGTTGATGTAGCCGGGGATAATCTGGTGAGCCCTAAGTGATTCCATGCTGCCGGCATGCTGGGCAAGCACCTTGCCTCGTTCGGTCGTAAATCCTTGGATGACCCCGTTGTGCTGCACCAGCCACTGGTAGCGGTCGAGTTCGTACAGGCTGAGGTCAGAAAAGCAGGCCGATTCGTTCATAAACCCTCGTTTGCCGCCATTCCCTGCGTTGGGATTCGGCGTATTCGTACCGATGAGCATGGGCGCGTAGATCGTGCCCTCATACCTTGAGAGTGGGGGCACAAAGGGCACTGATTCGGAGCTGCTGCTATGGCAAGGGGCAAATAAAAAGACCATCCGCGACGATGGCCGGTAAGACGCCTCGCATCCCGTCCTGGGCCGTCAGCATTGTCCATGTCGGCCCTGCTTTCGCGATGACACAGGTAAAGCGTCCTTATCGTTATCCCCTCGCTTACAGCCTCAGAGGCTATTGCCATGTCTCCGTCAGAAATCCTCGCTATTGCAGACGCACCATCGACCCCCTCCTTCGCCTTCGGCAGTAAGGCGTTGCAGGACTGGAACGATGAACATTGCTTTCGGGGTGAGTGCAACCAGTCATCCCGCTGCTATGTAGTCATCCACCACTCCCACACGCCCGGCATGCCGTCTTTCCGAGTCCTATCCATTTGGCGCTACGGTCAGGTGTGCCCCATTACGTGGGACGTGCCCTCTCAGGCCGCGCTCGCGAGCTGAACGTACTGCTGCGAGGAAAACAACAGCGCTCCCGCCTTCCATCCCAAGTTGGGAGGTTGGGGGCTGAGCTTTGTGGACATACGAATCATCCTTCGAGCAGTTTTCAAAACCCGCGCAACCGAGCATTACAGGCGCCAGCCGGCCTTGAGGGAGCTTTTGCTTTGGGTTCGAGTGATTGGGCTCGGCTCGATAGTTACCATCCTCTGAATGGTGCCAACAGCGCACCACGGAGCCAGACAGCACTTACCAGATACACCGGGGGCACGTAGTGAAGAAACCGTTAGTCATCGCCGTAGCGCTTCTAATTGCAGGGTGCGGCACAACCGCAAAGCAATCCCAGGAGACCGCAATCGGGCAACAGGCACTCCAAAAGTGCTTCGCAGCCACTGATGTTCCGTCGATGCGTTCGACATGCTTCCAATGGGATTTAGGAAAGGCTGGAGAGGGCGCATTCGCTGAGGCAGAGGATCACTGGAACAAATCCGTTGCTACCTTGCCGCCAGATCAGCGCCTGCTTGCTGCCGCCCTTTGGCCCAACATCGCGATGGCCAAGGAAGCGATTGCAAGCGGGGCAAACGTCAATCGTGAGTTCACAAGCCGAGAAGTGATTGGCGCCAGATCGACTGGCGAGAGAAGAAGGACGGTTCTCGATATTGCCGTAAGGGATTTCGAACCCAAGATTGCGGAGTTTCTTATGCTGGAGGGGGCTGATCCGAACTGGCGTGAGAACGAGGATGACCTCGATATGTTCACTGGCCGCATTACCATGAGCCAGAGCTACACCGACAAGGACGGCAATTCCAGAAACATCACCGGACTGGAAATGGCTGAGCTGGGGCTCAAGTACGGTCTCACCCCCACCGCCCCCTCCCTCTTTTACCTCGAAGGTCTCATACAGGGGTACAAGCCGGGCAGAATCTCATCGACGAACGTCAAACCGTTTTACGACAAGCTCATTCAGAGGATGACGCCCGAAGTTGATCGCCAATTAGCGGCCCTGAAAGAGAAGCAGCGGCTGGCTGCGCAGCAACGTGAAATCGAGGAACAGAAGCGGTTCGAAGAATCTATGAAATCCGAAGAGCGGTTGCGCATCGCAAGCGAGCGGGCCACCCAGGCGCTCAATGCAAGGAAGCGAGTCGTCGGCACACGGATATGCAAGGAGCAGCCGTCGCAATTCGGTACACTCATCTACGTTGGCTACGTAGAAGGGCTTGGGCCAGAAAAGGTCCAGATTCGCGTGAGCAACGCTGTCTACAAAGGCGCTCCCTCGCTTTCGCCAGGAGGTTTCCGAGAAAGCATCCTGTGGGACTATCCGAATAGCTGGAACATCTGCGAATAGACCTCGTATGTCACTCACATAGGCCAGCCATAGAGCTGGCCTTTTTGCATCTACGCGTCCTCAGCCGCCACGTTAGGGGGTGGCCTGCCAAGGAACCGGGAATCAACCGATGACACGACGGGACAGCCATGTATCGTTATGTCAAAGCATACTGATGGAATCACGGTCATGACCCACACTGCACAACGCATGGTGCTGATGCCGCGCCTGCCTGATGACTACGAAGCAGCAGCAAAGAAGGTTGAGCAGGATGCCCTTGGGCTGCAACTGATCTGGGGGGACCGGGACGGGCTTCTCGATTACGAACCCAGCCTGTTCACCGGCACAGCACACCTTGCCATCTATCGTGCAATAGAGGCGGTCACAGCGAAGGAAGAGGTCTTAGATATCGTCACGGTATCAGAAGAGCTAGAGCGCGCTGGCACCTTGGCTGATGTTGGTGGGCTTGTATATCTCGGTCAGATCGTAAAACACTCGCCTCGGCTGACGCCTTACCAGATATCGCAGGTGGTCCGTGGCTATGCCTTGGCCCGCTATTACATGGTGGATCAGAGAGATACCGAGAAGGTGGCCGTCCGGTTTCAGCAAGCCGTAGAGGGCGGCTGGGCTCACGGTCGTGCATGGCGGGCCACGCGTGATGAAACGCGCCGCCTCGGCATCGAGGACGCCCCTCCCGGCACTGGCAACGATTGGGTTTGCTATGCCTTCCGCCGTATTGGCGATCATCACTAGCCAAAGAAAGGTGGGGTTCAGGATCAGCTGTTCTGGGTGAAGTGCAGCCGGCGCGGGTATCCACGTCTGGCCGTTGCAAGCTCAATCGCGCAAAGCTGTGCATTTACCCGCGCCAGCCGCTGCATCATTGAGCATCGCCAGTAGCCCAGCGCGATTTTCTCGAATCCACTTTGGGGAGCCGAAACCAGCACCCGCAACGGCACCAGCACCAGCATTTTACCAATCGTCCTCACTCCCCAGATTAAGCCCTGAGCAATTTACAAACTCACCACTGACACAGCTATATGACCCGTATCGTTTCCCCAGCTCTTAATCACTGAGGAAACGGAAATGGCACCGCACGAACTGACCAAAGCAGAATTCCAAGCAGCCGCCCAGGTAGAGGCGCTGGTCAACCATGGCCGCAAGTGGAACGTCACGCTTGGAACCTATTCGTCCTTTTCGGACGCTGAGACGCCGGAGGCTGCCAAGGACGACGCGCACCGTGGCGCAGTGAACAATGCCCTGTACCTCAACTGCCCGGACGCCCCGCAGCTTGGTAGCAAGCCTAGCGTGCCTCCCCTTCACGTTCTGGTGGATTACCCAGAACTGATCGTTGAGTTCCGTGAGGCATTGCTTACCCCGCAGCAGAGCCCAGCGCAGGAACCTGCCGTAGTGAGGGCAACCTTAACGGCTGCCGTCAACGCCGCGACTACCGTTGTTCTGGAAGACTATGAGGTAGACCCACGCGGCCTCTGCCACGAAGGTGATGTTGCGTTCGAGCGCTTCGAGTACGACGACATGGACTGGTACTTGCCGGCTAACCAAGAGGTCGAAATCAACGAGGAAGGCGAATGCTCAGTGCAGGCGTATATCCGTCAGATCGGCACGGAACCCGAGACCGTCACCATGCGGCTGCTCGTCTCGAAACCCATTTGTGCCATCGACATTCGCTCCACATCGAACGTCATCTAAGTCCACCCGCTACCCAACCAACGACACAGGATGCGTTAGCCATGACATTCGATTGGGCCTCATTGTCCCCTGCCGATTTACGGGAAGAGGCATCCATGTTCCGGCACGACCATGACGATGGCTCCGATTGCTATTTCGACGCTGATGCTGGCGATTGGACTCTCCAGATTATTGACCCAAGCTCGGTGGATGCTTTCGACAGCCAGGATGCCGCGAGAGAATGGTTGCGGGATGAAATTACGGGCCTTCGTGCTGACGGGATGGAGGTCCGGGCTGCCGGGTACGAGCAGATGATCGCGGATGGCATCGAAGACCCGGTGGTTCTGGGCGCCAGCAACGGGCGGCTCGCGCTCTGGGACGGCTGGCATCGCACCGCTATCGCCATGGTTCGAGGTGAGCAGTTGCTGGCAATCGTTGGCACCAAGGCATCGCAAACCCCAGCTCCCGAGACTGGAGCCGAGCATATCGCCTGCTTTCGTTTGCCCAGCAATGACACAGCCCAAGCTGCGAGAGCATGAGCGCATCCCAAAACAACGCGGGCACAGCGCTAATGACCAACAAAACCGCCATCGTCACCAAATTGCATACCAGCTCCAACGGGTTCCACGACTACGATGTGATCGGGCATCCGGTGCTTCGTCGGGTTGCTATCCCGCACGGCATTAAGAAAGGCGAGCAATTCAACGTTTATTACGGCGCAGCCAGAAAAGCTGGCGCTATCTGGTACGGGGACATAGAGAAGTCTTTGGCGTCATGGTTGAGCCTTAATGAAATGTTGTACTCAATCAAACCCAAGAACGATGTTGCACTGATGCTTTTGGCCAAGCTGGCGAAGGCTGGTCGAACCGCTGAGCCTGGATACTTTGGTGGTCAGAGCTACTGCGCTGGCGTACTGGTCGAAAACCTTTCGGACGCTTGCTTACTTGGTTCTCAGCTGGGAGAGGACTTAGGCGCCATAGGCTGGGATCAGATAGGCCCGCATCGCTACATCGTATTCCGAGACGCGCTCGTTAGCCGCTAACCAGACCGAGACACCGGGGCCGAGAGGCCCCTTTTTTATGCCCGCCTGCGGCGTTCGGTGGGGTTCAGGCAAAGGGTTGTCGGCACGCAGCCAGGACGCATTGTCGGGCGATGTTTCAATTCCGAGACTGTGCATCTGGCTGCGGGTGGCGCAGCAAATCTGAGCATTCATGCGATTTCCCAGGTTTGGCGGTGACAATCTGCTCTGGCAAGCGGTGACACAGTGGCGATGGGGAGACTATGGGCTTTTGCAGCGCCATGCATCTTCTTCCCCCGTTTGGCCGCTGAGCCGAGCAGAGCACCACACGACGAGGCCCGTAACCTATGCAAGTCAGTAATCCACTCAAGTGCGCTATCTATCGCAGCTGGGAAACCTGCGACAAGACCACCCTGGTTGTTGTCGTTACCGATGATGGGGTATCGCTCCAGCACATCGACCGGCGCTTCATGGATTGCCAATCCACCACTCTCCAGCTGAACGGGGACGAAGCAGCGGATGTTGCAGCTCGCATTCAGCGTGTGTTGCGTGGAGAGGCACCACAGAATCGTCTCGATGATCCTGGCGCGAAGCTGGTCGTGACACTCACTACCGATGGCGACCCGTACCGCGAGGGCGTCTCGCTTGCCCTGGACACCGGGGATTGGGAACGGGACTTCGATTTTCGCATGGAAAACGGGTATGCCCGCGACCTAGCCAAGCTGATGCAAGTCATTCCGGGATAACAGTTCCAGACCCACGATCCGGTGCTGAGGGCTAGCGCACCTAGGTGTACAAGCCCTTTTCGGGATGGAGGAAGAACATGTTTGCCCGAGCTACGAGTACAAAGCGTTCCTTCCATTGCGCAACGCTCATCACCGCCTCTTGTTTCGGTTCGGGCTTGGCAATAAACCACGCTGGATCAATCCCAAGCGAGGGGCGCGAATCGACATGAGCCATAATGGGCACGGGACAGCGCAATAGCTCATCACCATGTATCGGCAAACCAATACCTGCCACACCCTTTGTGTAAATTCTTCGCCGACACTTCGGGCAGGCAAAGTCGCAGCGGAACAGCGACCCATCGACTGACCCCACCTTGGTAGCCAGCAACTGCTCGCCTATCGCGATACCGTAGGTTTTGGAGGCAATCCTGAATACCTTCATGTACCTGCGGAAGTAGGCATCGGCTTCGGTAAGGCTGAGCGTTCGCCCGCGCTTCTTTACTGACGTGACAGAGACGGAGGCGTATACGGGCTCTAGGTCACCTCTCAGACGGTTGGGTAGCAGCACCACCCCTATTGGCCGCAACCAGTCCACCCCACACTTACAGGCAACCTTCACGCCTACGGGACGCGCCGGAGTCTGCTCGAACTGGCTCAAATCATCGTAGAACACCGAACCCGAACATACGGCCTGAGCAATGTCAGCTGCGTGATTCTCGTCGTTAGCCACGAACACCGGGTTGGTTGCGGTCAGATCAGCGCCAACGTGGCCCGTAGAGGCGTTTTTCCCGAAAAGCCATAGCGTGGGAACCCCCGAAGCGAAACGCTGCTCTGTGCGCTCGTAGGTGGCTTGAGCAGACTGCCGTGTCAGCTGAACCTCGATTGCCAGCGCCGGGCCAAAGGCCGATGGCCCCACCAGCACATCGGCTCGCCAGTCATCCATGCCGGCTTCCAGCTCTGCCGTGAATCCCAACTCCAGGAGCCGAGCATAGACGGCCAGTTTCTGGGCTGCGTGTTCTGGGCTTTCGCGTGAGGCGTAGCCTTCTGGAGCCTCACCGGGGAAGTGAGAAAAGAATCGGGTTATTCCTCTCTTCCAACGAACGGTTTTCGCGAGCGCTGGCAGCTTGGTGTCTGGCATGAGCAGCTTGCGTTGCTTCGACAGCTTCACGACCTGACGCCATTCTTCGTCCGGGAGAAACGCGCCGACTATGCGCTTGCCATCCATGATCGCTGTGCAGCCCATCGCCCCATTCCCTCACTTCTCAATACCGGCTTCGAGCAATTGTCCCGAACCCTGATCGCAGCCGAGACCAGCTGCCCATCAGAGGATAACGTCTGTCCCACTGCCGCATCACAATCGAGGAAACCACATGTTCAGTACGGCCCGGCAGTCGTGCAGACGTACCCGGTCAGTCCGAAAAGCAAAAGTAGCCGGCGCCAGCCTCGTGGGCTTGCCCACGTCCGATGTTGGGTGCTGGGAACTCATCTAACGCCGCGCACGCAGCAGCGGTTCGCAAGGAACAAAAAACCGCCCGTAGGCGGCTTTCTCGTTCAAGTCGTTCTGTTACAGGCTTACACCTGCCATACGGCCTACAGGCTCCATATCCCGGCGTGAGGAAGCCGCAATGTTGAGTAGGCGGCTCTGGCGGTCGCCACGCTTGGAAAGCACAGCTCTCGCCTCTGCTTGGAAGCGAGCAACCATCACGGCTTTGGGTTCATGCTTGTGCTTCTTCATAGGCACCTTTTCAAACTGGCTCAGGAGGTTATGCAGATGATACGACCAGAGGCTCAGCGCAGATACGTTTTAGTTCTGTCAGGCCGGGCGTGGTCCAGCTCCTGAGAAACAACAAGC
>Ga0209347_1004352_pt1 | contig 14856 bp, 14 predicted proteins | sample AutmiccommuBRH23_FD_187382 | JGI IMG/M metagenome (GOLD analysis project Ga0209347, IMG submission 187382) | Deep subsurface microbial communities from Mt. Terri, Switzerland - Autotrophic microbial communities BRH/23 (SPAdes) (version 2) | ecosystem: Environmental > Aquatic > Deep subsurface >... | reverse complement strand
GTGCCCAACACCGGCTTGCCGAGTGTTGGCGGAAAAGTGCCCAACACCGGCTTGCCGAGTGTTGGCGGAAAAGTGCCCAACACCGGCTTGCCGAGTGTTGGCGGAAAAGTGCCCAACACCGGCTTGCGTCTCAACACTGGCCTGCCAAGTGTTGGAGCAAGCTGAGTTGGCGAAATGAGAAACGAGCAAATCTGAGATGCGTATTGGCACTCGACACCACACGCAGGAGAGGCTGCGCCGTCGGCCTACCCGCTCGTTGTCTGTACTGCTCGCGGCTGCATGTTCACTGGCTGCGGCTGCAGGTGCGCCGGCCCCGGCGCATGCCGAGTTCAAGCTCTGCAATGACACTGCGAGCCGTATCGGCGTTGCCATCGGCTATCGCGACAAGGACGGCGCACCGGCGTCCGAAGGCTGGTGGACGATCGCTTCTCAGACCTGCGAAGTGCTGCTCCGCGGTGGCATTCCGAGCCGGCTCATTTATGTGCGCGCAATTGACTATGATCAGGGCGGCGGTTGGAGCGGCACGACGCAGATGTGCACCCGGCAGGACATCTTTGCAGTAAGCGGCGTCCGCGACTGCAAGGCCAACGGATATCAAAGTGAAGGCTTTATGGAGGTCGACACCGGCGGTTCCAAGCAATGGACCATCAGGTTGTCGGATCCGGAAAAACAGGGGGAAACGGGGCAATGAGACGCAATCGACGGGTGAAGGTGGTCGCGACAATCGGGCCGGCATCCGAATCCCCTGAGATGCTGGAGCAGCTGTTTGACGCCGGAGTCGACGTGTTCCGGATCAACATGAGCCACGCCAGCCATGAATTGGCCGGCGAGCTGCACGAGCGCGTGCGGGAGATCTCGGCGCGGCGCCAATACCCCATCGGCATTCTCGGGGATCTTCAGGGGCCGAAGTTCCGCCTTGGCTCGTTCGAGGGCGAGCGCGTCAGCGTCGCCCAGGGCAGCGAGTTCATTTTCGACCGCGTGGAGAAGCCGGGCAGCGCCGAGCGCGTCTTCCTCCCGCATCCGCAGATCTTCGAAGCCGTTGAGCCGGGCCATACCCTGCTCCTGGACGACGGCAAGCTGCGCATGCGCGTCACGACGGCAGGGGCTGACCGGATTGTCGCCGAGGTCCAGATTGGTGGCCCGCTCGCCAGCCGCAAGGGCATCAGTTTGCCCGACACCCTGCTGCCGATCAGCCCGCTGACCGAGAAGGACCATAAAGACCTCCAGTTCCTGCTTGGCATCGGCGTCGACTGGATCGCTCTTTCGTTCGTGCAGCGCGGCCAGGACGTCCTGGAAGCTCGCAAGATCATCGGCGACCGCGCCGCCATCATGGTCAAGGTCGAAAAGCCTCAGGCCATCGATGACCTGAATGCCATCATTGCGGCTGCCGACGGATTCATGGTCGCCCGTGGCGACCTCGGCGTCGAGATGCCGATCGAGAAGGTGCCAGGCCTGCAGAAGAAGATCACGCGCAAGGCCCGCGGCGCTGGCAAGCCCGTGGTCGTTGCCACCCAGATGCTGGAGAGCATGATTACCAGCCCGGTGCCGACGCGTGCCGAAGTCTCCGACGTGGCGACCGCCGTCTTCGAAGGTGCCGATGCTGTCATGTTGTCGGCGGAATCGGCGGTCGGCAAGTACCCGATCGAGGCCATCGAAATGATGAATCGCATTGCCGTCGAGGTCGAGAATGACAAGGGCTACGAAGCCATCCTGCATGCTTGGCAGGCCGAGCCCTTGCCCACGCCGGCTGATGCAATCGCTGCCGCTGCCCACGCCATCGCCGATACCGTCCAGCTTGCAGCGATTGTCTGTTACACGGCGACGGGCTCGACGGCTCTGCGCGTCGCCCGCGAACGTCCCGGCCTTCCTGTCATGGGTTTGACCCCGGTCGCCGCGACGGCTCATAAACTTGCGGTTGTCTGGGGGCTGCACTCCGTCGTCGTCGAAAACGATCCGGTGTCCGTGACCGACATGGTCAACCAAGCCTGCCGCATCGCTTTCGATCAGGGATTTGTCAAAGCAGGCGAAGGCATCCTGGTGACAGGCGGCGTGCCGCTCGGTCAGTCCGGCACGACCAACATGATCCGCATCGCGTTCGTCAACGACAAGGGCGAACCGGTGGCATCCGGCTGATGAGCCGGGACCTATGGCCGCGCCCGACCGGCGCGGCTCACCTTGCGGCCCGCTCCAAAGCCGTTAGTATTGTTGGCCAGTTCCGATAATGCGGGCCGGGCCTCGATGGACCAAGCGATTACCCGCAGTCTGGACCGGTCAGCGGCAGCAAAGATCCATGACCCACTCCACGGCGTAAAGACGACATCATCGCCTTGGCAATTACGACAATCCCGGGAAAACGTACGTGAGCAACCGCAGCAAGACCGACGACAAGAAGACCGCGCAGGCCTCCACCTCCGCTGTTGGATCAAGCCTCGCCCGCCCGCCGCGCGCCGAAGCCGAGAAAGCGGTCGAGACTTTGATCCGCTGGGCAGGTGACGATGCCGGCCGCGACGGCTTGCATGAAACGCCGAAACGGGTCGCCAAGGCGTTCGAGGAATGGTTTCGCGGCTACGGCGAAGACCCGGCCAGCATCCTCCAGAAGACCTTCGAGGAAATCGAGGGCTACGACGAGATGATCACGCTTCAGGCCATCCGCTTCGAGAGCCACTGCGAGCATCACATGGCCCCGATCATCGGGCGTGCCTGGGTCGGTTACATACCCAACGGTCGCGTCGTCGGCATTTCGAAGCTGGCCCGCATCGTCGATGTCTACGCCAAGCGTCTTCAGATCCAGGAGAAGATGACGGCGCAGATCGCCAATGTCATCGAGGAAGTGCTGCAGCCGCAAGGCGTCGCTGTCGTCATCAAGGCCGAGCACCATTGCATGACCTCGCGCGGCGTCATGAAGCCGGGAACCGAACTGGTGACGAGCCGCATGCTCGGTTGTTTTCGCGACAGCGCAATCACCCGCCAGGAATTCCTGGCGATGGTCGACTGACCGCATTCGGGGTGCGTCAGGCTTCGCCGGGATAGTCCACGCGCGTCAGATAGAGCCCCGCCGCCGGGGCGACCGGTCCGCAGGCTGGACGGTGGCGGGCGTCGAGTGCGTCGCGCAGATCGTTGGCCGTCCACCGGCCCTCGCCCACGAGTTTTAGCGAGCCCACCATCGAGCGCACCTGATTGTGCAGGAACGAACGCGCCGAGGCCGTGACGTGGATCTCCGCGCCGGCACGCGCGACATGGAGCCTGTCCAGCGTCCGCATCGGCGAGTTGGCTTGGCAGCCTGCTGCACGGAAGGTGGTGAAGTCGTGGTGTCCGACGAGCACTTGCGCAGCCTCGTGCATGGCATACGCATCAAGTTCGATCGTGACCCACCAGACCCGGTCCTTGTCGAGCGTCGGCGGCGCGCGCCGGCTCAGGATACGGTAGAGGTAGTGTCGTGCCGTGGCGCTGAAGCGCGCATCGAAGTCGGGAGCAGCAGCTGCTGCGTCCAGCACCGCGATGGCCACAGGCTTCAGATGAAAGTTCAACGCTTCCCTGAGGCGGTAAGGTTCCCAGGCCTTCGCGAGATCAATATGAGCGACCTGCCCAAGCGCATGCACGCCCGAATCCGTTCGGCCTGCCCCCCGCACCGAGATCGTTTCGCCCGATGCCTTGAAGACTGCCGCGGCGAGATGGTCCTGCACGGCTTCCCCGCCGGCCTGCGACTGCCAGCCGTAGAACGTCGTCCCGTCGTATTCGATGGTCAGTCGGTAGCGCGGCATGGGCGGATCAGTTGAGGGTTGCTGCAAAAGAACGGGCGGCGGCATACGTGGTTACGCAACCGCCCTATCCCTAACTGCTCACCAATGCGATCTCAACGTCCGCGCTGAGTTTGCGACAGCCCACTCAGCGCCCCACCCCAATGTGCCCAATACGGCTGCCGGGAAAAAACGAGCCGCGCCCGTAACCGGCGCCCCCGGAATGTTTATGCTGGTGATAATTGTAGTTGTAGCGTTTCTCGGTAACGGTCGTTTCATTGAACCCGAGCGTTAGTGGCGTCGCACCGCCCGGATTGACGATGACGTGCTTCGTCGGGGGCATTGGCCGGAAAACCCGCACACCTTCCTCGATCGTGACTGTCGCACCGTAGAACGGCCGTGGTTCGATTCGCGTGGTGCGGCCGTCTTGGGCCTGGGCCGGAACGGTGGCGGCGATTGCCAGGGTAGCCGCAACAGCGACGCATAGTAGCTTAGACATGATCTGAGAACTCCAGGACAACGCATTGCTATCGAATGGAGAATAGCAAAGAGAAGACGCAGGCGTTCACACCTTTTCAACCATGCTTAACGCGCCCCCGGCGGGTTTCATTCCTATAGCCGCGCGCCCGGTTCGATGTGCACGCCGCGCAGGAATTCCCTCGCGCTGCAGGCCTTCTTGCCGGCCCTTTGCAGGCTGACAAGCTCGACCGCGCCTGATCCACCGCCACATGCGATAATCAGTGTTTCGCCCGAGGCGATGACTTCGCCGGCCTCGCCTGAAAGATCCGATAGCCGCGATTTGAGTACCTTGACGCGCTCCCACTTGCCCCCGTGCACAATCTCGAACCAGGCCCCCGGGAATGGCGACAGCCCGCGAATTTTATTGTGAACCTCGCGGGCCGGCTTGTCGAAATCGATCCGCGCTTCCGCCTTGTCGATTTTGGCCGCATACGTGATTCCGTCGGCGGGCTGCGGCGTGCAGTCGAGCGAACCGCGTTCGAGTGCAGCCATCGCCCTCACCATCAGCCCGGCGCCCGCTTCCGAGAGACGGTCATGCAACTCGCCGGCCGTCATGTCGGGACCGATGGCGACGCTCTCGGCGAGGCATACAGGTCCTGTGTCCAGCCCTTCGTCCATGCGCATCACGTTGACGGCCGTCTCGGCGTCTCCCGCCATGATAGCCCGCTGGATGGGAGCCGCCCCCCGCCAGCGCGGCAGCGCCGAAGCGTGGCCGTTGAAGCAGCCCTCCCGCGGTGCATGGAGTACGGCCCTTGGCAGGATCAGCCCATAGGCGACAACTACGCCCGCGTCTACTTCAAGCGCCGCGAAGGAAGACTGCTCGCCCACTTCCTTTAGGCTCGACGGATGCCGCACCTCGATCCCCAGTTCGAGTGCGAAAGCATGCACCGGCGAGCGGCGTTCAGCCATGCCGCGTCCGGCGGGCCGGGGAGGCTGCGAATAGACCGCGACGATGTCGTGGCCGGCGCCGATCAGCTCCGATAGCGTCGGAACGGCGAATTCCGGAGTGCCCATGAAAACGATGCGCAATGGGTTAGGGCTCCTTCGCCTCAGTGGCGGAATATGAGGGGGCGCCCCCGGTTTAGTCTACCCGCGCCTGCTTCTTGAATTTGCGGATCACCATGTCGCGTTTCAGCCGTGACATGAAATCGATGATGAGCCTGCCGTCGAGATGATCGAGTTCGTGCTGGATGGCGGTTGCGAGCAGCCCGTTGGCGGCCAGTTCCTGCGGTTCGCCGCGCCGGTCGACGTAGCGCACCACGACATCGCCCGGCCGCTCGATTTCGACGTGAATGCCCGGGATCGACAGACAGCCCTCTTCATGCACCCGTGTCGTATCGCCGAGGCGGACGATCTCCGGATTAGCCATGAAGAATGGCTTCGGCCCTTCCTCTTCGTCGGCAACGTCCAGAACCAGCAGGCGCTTTGGGACACCAACCTGGATGGCGGCTAGGCCAACGCCGGGCGCGTCATACATTGTTTCGAGCATATCGTCCATCAGCTGGCGCACGTCATCGTCGACGCGCTCGATAGGCGTCGAAATCTCCCTTAGGATCGGGTCGGGTATGGTGATGATGTCCAGCTTGCTCATGGCGATGAAATAAGAGCTTCGGGCATAAGGGTCAATCGCCCCGCGCGGAGTTTGCGAGAGGTCGGGCAAGTGCGTGCCAGCCGATGACGGACAGGATCTTGGTGCCCGCCTTGAACGTGCCGCCAATCGTTCCCGAAATCTTGGACGCGCCGATCCGTTTGCGGTAGCGCACCGGCGCTTCCGTGCACCTGAGCCCTTCTTTCGCGGCTTTGACCTGCATCTCGACCGTCCAGCCGTAGTCCCGGTCGGACATGGCGATCTGTTGCAGCGTGCTTGAACGGATGGCGCGGAACGGGCCGAGATCGGTGAAGCGCTCCCCCCAAATGAGGCCGATCAGGCGCGTTGCGAGCCAGTTTCCGAACACCTGCTGCGGCGTCAGGGAGCCGCGTTCGGCGCCGCCCAGTACCCGGGAGCCGACAACCAGATCGGCTTCGCCTGCGATTATCGGATCGACGAGTAGTCCCATGTCGGCTGGAAAATCCGAATAGTCGCCGTCGAGAAACACGACGATGTCGCACGTGGGCAGCGCTGCAATCCCGGCTAGACAGGCCGCCCCGTAGCCGGCTTCGTCTTCGCGCACGACTTGCGCTCCAGCGCGCCGTGCAACCTCGCCCGTGCGGTCCCGCGAGCCGTTGTCGGCAACGACGATCGCATCGACCCAGCCGGGGATCTCCGCGATCACCTTGCCGATCGCGTCTTCCTCGTTGAGCGCCGGGATGACGACGCCGATCAGCTGACCGTTCCGCAAAAAGAATGCCTCCTTGTCCGCGCCGTTCGACTGCAAAGCGTCCTAGTGGCCCGTCGCGCCTAAATCGCATCATAGCCGCAACCTCGTTCGATTTAGGCGCGACATGAGGGCCACTAGCAACATCAATGACTTAGTGAGGCGTGTATCACGCCTTAATTGACACCGGCCTCGCCGCACCGTCGGTCAATTAAGGCGTGACGCCTCACGAGTGGCCCGTCGCGCCTAAATCGCATCATAGCCGCAACCTCGTTCGATTTAGGCGCGACATGAGGGCCACTAGCAACATCAATGACTTAGTGAGGCGTTTATCACGCCTAAATTGACACCGGCCTCGCCGCACCGCCGGTCAATTAAGGCGCGACGCCTCACTAGAGCACATCGTGCACCTTCAGATCGAACTGGCATCTGCGGCCACCATCGATCTAGGCTGACCGCACCGAGGCCGCTTCGTCGGTGGCAAGCTCGCCCTTCAGCGCTTTGGCAATGAGCGCGCGAGTATTGTCGATGCCGTAGAGTTCAATGAAGGACCCAAACCTGGGCCCCTGGCTGGAGCCGAGCAGAACCTCATAGATCGCCTGGAACCAGGATCGCAGATCGTCCTTGGCATAGCCGTTGGACTTGCCGGCCTCGAAAACGAGGTTTTGCAGATCGCCCGCATTTGCCTTGGCGGGCGCTTCGGCCAGAGCCTTGTCAAGCGCTTCGAGGGCCTTCCGCTCCTGATCGCTCGGCAGCCGGAATTTCTTCGTCGGCGCGACGAAATCCTCATAATAACGGATCGCATAACCGACGAGTTCGTCAAGCTTGGGATGCGTTTCCGGCCTCGCATCGCTGGCCAGTCGCCGGATGAAGCCCCACAGGATCGAGCTGTCGTGCGCGTTCGATGCCGAGACGAGATTCAGCAGCAGCGCAAACGTGATCGGCAGTTCGCCCTCTGGTGGATGCCCCCCGTGGATGTGCCAGACCGGGTTGTCGAGTTTCTGCTTGGGCTCGGCTTTCGGATAGCCGTTGAGGTGCTGGAAATACTCGTCCATCGCCCGCGGGATCACATCGAAATAGAGCCGCTTTGCCGTCTTCGGCTTCTGGAACATGTAGAGCGACAGGCTTTCCGGGCTGGCATACTTCAGCCAGTCCTCAATGGTCAGGCCGTTGCCCTTCGACTTCGAGATCTTTTCGCCGTTCTCGTCGAGGAACAGTTCGTAGTTGAACCCTTCCGGCGGCGTGCCGCCCAGCGCTTTGCAGATCTTCGATGACAGCATGACCGAATCGATCAAGTCCTTGCCAGCCATCTCGTAGTCCACTCCCAGCGCCGTCCAGCGCATCGCCCAGTCGGCTTTCCACTGGCACTTGACCGCGCCGCCCGTCACCTTGGTCTCGACCTTTTCGCCCGTTTCCGGGTCTTCGTAGACGACGGTCCCCTTGGCGGGGTGACGCTCGATCATCGGCACCTGCAAAACCTTGCCGGTGCGCGGACAGACCGGGAGGAATGGCGAATAGGTCGCCTGCCGCCCGGCCCCCAGCGTTGGCAGGATGATGTCCATCACCTGATCGTAGACTTCAAGCATGCGCAAAAGCGTCTCGTCCATCATGCCGGACGCGTAGCAGTCGGTCGCCGAGAAGAACTCGTAGTCGAATCCGAACTGGTCGAGGAACGCCATCAGCCGCGCGTTGTTGTGGGCGGCAAAGCTCGGATGTTCGCTGCCGAACGGATCTGGCACCCGCGACAGTGGCTTGTCGAGGTGCTGGCTGAGCATCTCCTGGTTCGGCACATTCGTGGGGACCTTGCGCAGCCCGTCCATGTCATCGGAAAAGCAGATCAGCCGGGTCGGGTGCTTGCCCTCGCTCAGAGCCTCGAAGGCATGCCGCACCATTGATGTGCGCGCCACTTCGCCGAACGTGCCGATGTGCGGCAGTCCCGAGGGCCCGTAGCCGGTCTCGAAGATTACCGTCTTCTCGGCCCCGCCCTTCAGCCGGTCCAACCGCTTGAGCAGCCGGCGGGCCTCTTCGAACGGCCAGGCCTTGGCGTCGGCGCAAGCCGCCAGCAGTACGGGGTCTAAATCGATGGCCATGAGAGCTTTCTATTGTGGGCTAGGGTTCGGCATCGTTAGGACGCATCATCCGGCAATCGGCATGGCCGGTCACCCTGAAGTCGATGTACCGGATGGGACACTTGAGCTGGCGAAGGTCTTCACGGGCTCGTCCATTTCAGAACACGCACGATGCGCTAGCCAAGGGTTCCGACGCCGACGCCAAGCGATCAGGCGTCAGAATCGAGACAGTAGTTGCGCGGGGCGCTTCTCGTCAACGCGCGCGGCTTCTAGCGTGATGATTCAGAAGTTCGCTACCACCTGCGGCTAGGTTCAGAGCGAACTTCTGAATCTGAATCACACTAGTGGCCCGTCGCGCCTAAATCGCATCATAGCCGCAACCTCGTTCGATTTAGGCGCGACATGAGGGCCACTAACAACATCAATGACTTAGTGAGGCGTTTATCACGCCTTAATTGACACCGGCCTCGCCGCACCGCCGGTCAATTAACGCGCGACGCCTCACTAGCAACTTTCTGATTCTAGTGTCCCTTTGTCTCCGAAGTTCGCTCGAGTGGTTGCCGCAGAGTGGAGGCGAACTTCGGAGACGGGACACTAGCTTGTGCGCATTGTGCTGATGCAACCTCGATGCGGCCTTGATTGCTCGCCTCCGTTCGTTAGATAAGAGGGGCATCAACCCTCCGGAGACCAATATGACGAGCCAGCTTTCCCCGCAGGAAGCCTTGATCTACGCGATGATCACCATGGCGGCGACCGATAACAAGATGTCGGATGCCGAACTGCGGCGCATCGGCACGATGGTCAAGGAGCTGCCGGCTTTCGATGGCTTCGATGAGACCACCCTCGTCGGGCACGCCCAGGCCTGCGGGCTGTTGATGTCCGGGCAACATGGTCTCGACAGTGTTCTCGACGCCGTCGCGGACAGTTTGCCGGGGCACATGCGCGAGACGGCCTATGTCCTGTGCTGTGAGGTGGCAGCCTCCGACGAAGTGGTCCGCCGCGAGGAACAGCGCTTCCTGCAACTTCTCGCCCAGCGCCTGGGACTCGATCAGCTTACCTGCTCCGCGCTCGCACGGGCAGCCTCCGCTCGCCATCAGCGTCCGTGAGCTTTTGTTTTGCGGCGTTTTGAAAGCAGACGCCAATCCCTGCCTCGGGGCGCGCTGGCGTATTTTATGTGTTGAGAGAGGCTGCGCACGAACTGCGGCTGTGAGCTGCCGGTGACTCGTTCAACCTGAACCGGCAGGCGTATTGAAAACTATTGTTGGGCCCTGCGGAGGGCAGGTTGCGGTTCTGGCACTACCAATGCGGCAGCCGGGGCGGCAGGAACTGCTGGTTCCAGTGCGTGCGGCACGGCGAACGCGGCCGGTCCGCTTGACGCCGCGACAGCCGAGACCGCAGCGGGTTTCTGTTCCGGCGGGACGATGGCTTCGGCAATCAAAGTCGGTCCCCCGTTGGGCGCAGCGGCCAGAACATCGCGGCAGGCGTTCGGCAGATCCTGGAGGGTCAGCGGCGGTTTTGGTTTGCGCTTCGTCTTCGGGCCCTTCGGCGCCGTTTTCGGACTTTCCATCCACGCCTTGGTGTCGGCATACCACTTTTCGGCGGCAGCGCAGCTGGTCCCGTCCGGGGTGCCTTGGCTACGGCAGCCATCGCTGCCGGGCGGGCACTTGATGCGGATGTGCATGTGGTAGGTATGCCCGGCCCAGCCCTGGATCTTGGAGAGCCAGGGCTTGTCGCCGCCAGCGGCGCGGCACAATCCGAGTTTGATCGCCGGATTGACGCCGATTCGCTCAACCTCGTCATAGGATGCAGCGCGCTTGATGATCGCGATTACACCCGGCGTAAACGTTTCTGGGTTCACCGAAAGCGGGTCCTTCAGCATGGAAACGGCGGAGATCTTCTCCCGTTCCTCCCAGGTCAAGCGCCGGTCGGGCATCGGAGTCAGCCAGACGTCGGCATCGAGGCCGATCTGGTGACTGGCATGGCCGGAAGTCATAGGGCCGCCGCGCGGCTGGGTCATGTCCCCAACGAGAAGGCCGGGCCATTCTCCTGCGGCTTTGGCTTCCGTTGCCAGACGCTTGACGAGCTTCACAACGTTTGGGTGCGCCCAGTTGCGGTTGCGCGACAAGCGCATGGCCTGCCAGGCGGTTCCATCAGGGGGCAACCATTCACCGCCCGCAAGGCACCCGCGCGAATAAAATCCAATGGCGCGCGATTTGAGCTTGGCCGCACGGCTTTCAGCGCCGAACAGTGTCTTGGCTGGAATTTCGGATGTGGGGAGCGCGCGCTCTTCTGCCGGGGGTGCCTGTTCGGGAGCTGGCGGCGCAATCGCCGTCGTTTGCGCTGAACTCGTCTGCGCTATCATCAGACCGAATAAAAAGATCAGACCGCGTGCGGGGCCGCTCCAGGTCATCAGCTCCCTCCGTCGCTTAACGACGCCGATCATACAGCGCTGAAACGTACGTAGGGCCAAAATATGGCGAGGGCGCTTTCAAAATTATCTCGGTTTTGAGGCAAAGGGCAGCGCAAGGCTCCAGAGCAGGCGAGTTGGCGCCGGAGCCGGGAACTGTTCGAGACCGATCGTCATCCCCTCGTGGCCCTTCTGCGGCTGCGCCGTGTAGGTGCCCAACAAGCGGTCCCAGATCGACAGGTTGAAGCCAAAGTTGGAGTCATGCTCGCTGCGGATGACGGAATGATGCACTCGGTGCATGTCTGGCGTCACGATCACCGTCCGCAGCGCCCTGTCGAGCCATGCCGGAAGCGCGATGTTCGCATGATTAAACATGGCGCACCCGTTGAGGATCACTTCGAAGACGACGACGGCGGCTGCGGCAGGGCCGAATACGAACACGAGCGCGATCTTCCACAGCATCGACAGAGCGATCTCCACCGGGTGAAAGCGGATTGCTGTCGATACGTCGAAATCGACATCAGCGTGGTGGACGCGATGCAGACGCCAGAACAAAGACACCTTGTGGGATACATAGTGTTGAAACCAGATGGCGAAGTCGAGGATCAGGAGGGCAAGGACGAACTCCACCCAAACCGGTAGCGCGATCAGGTTGAACAGGCCCCAGCCGTGCGTCTCCGCATAAACCGCCGCCGCGACCGCTGCGATTGGAACGACGAGCGCACCCATCAGCCGGACAACTGCCGTATCGATTGCGACAATTGTAAAGTTTGTGAGCCACCTCGTTGCCTTCGGCGAGTTGAGTTTGCGGCGCGGCGCCATGACTTCGAAAAGCGCCATCGCGATCAGGATCCCGGCGAAAACCGAGAAGCGCAGGAAAGGTTCACTTGATCCGGTGAGATAATCCATCAGGCCTATTGGTTGGATTTTTGCATGCTGACGATTGTACGCGAGCGCACCAGCAAAGAGTTTACAACTGTGCGTGAGTTAAGTGAAACGTGGAATTCGGAGGCGACGTGGAATTTCGCACGGAGATGCCGGACGCGGATAGGCAGGCGGCGGCCCACCTGCTCTTGACGCATGGGGCAAGCCAGCCGATGACCAGCCGCTTCTTCGCGACGCTGGTGCCCATGCTGCTGGCCCGCGGTGTTGCAGTCACGCGCTTCGAATTCGCTTACATGCGTCAGATCCGCGTGTCCGGAAAGCGCCGCCCCCCACCGAAGATCGTGACGATGTTTCCGGAATTCCGCGAGGCGGTCAATGCCGTTCGCACGCACATCGGCCCGAAGCCCAAATTGCTGGTCGGCGGCAAGTCGATGGGCGGACGCATCGCCAGCATGATGGCCGATGAATTCTTCGAAGCCGGACTAATCGCAGGCGTCGTCTGCCTTGGCTATCCCTTCCATCCGCCCAGGAGGCGGGAGAGTCTGAGGACATCGCATCTCGAGGGTCTTCGGTGCCCTGGCTTGATTGTGCAGGGTGAACGGGACCCCTTCGGCACGCGGGAGGATGTCGCCGCCTATGCACTATCCCCCTCGATCGCACTCAGGTGGGTCGGCGATGGCGACCATGACTTCGGCCCTCGCGGATCAAGCGGTTTCACCCGCAAGGGGAACCTCGCCGAAGCGGCCGATGCCATTGCCGAATTTGCCGCGGAGGTTTGATCACTCGGCGGGCACCTGGGCCGGAGTTTGTTCGGCGGACGGCTCCGGAACGCGGTTGGGCAACAGCGACGCAGCAATGAAGACGCTTGCCGAGGTGACCGCAAGGAGTCGAAACAGCATGTCAAAGCCCCAGTTGGCGTGGATCCAGGCGATCAGGGGAAGCGCCATGGCGAGGATCGTAAAGGTCAGGACGAAGCGGGCGCCATATATCGAAGCGCGCAGTTCGGGGGTCGCTGTCTTGCCGATGATGTAGTCATTGATTGGCAACTGCCCGAACGATCCCGTGACAAAGAACATCGCCACGATCAGGGCCCACCAGCCGTCGAGCCCCGGCATCACCGTGAAACAGACCGCCTGCAATCCTGCGACGATGAGGAACATCGTGCGCGGGCCGGCGGTGTCCAGAAGGTGGCCGACGGCGATCTGTGCCAGCGACGCAATGGCCGCAACGACAAACGTCGCCCAGCCGATCATCGTGGCGGTGTCGGCGATGCCCGTGAGCCGTTCCTCGAAGATCTTGGGCAGGGCGAATGTGACCGACTGGAACACCAGGGCGGAAATGCCGGTGGTATAGAGCACGATCAGGGTGATGCGAAGATAGAGGTCGCGGTCCTTTTGCGGCAGGTAACTTTTGCGCGGCGGTTTGCCTCCAGCGGCGCGCGCAGCCGCCCGGCGGCTCTTCGGCAGCTCCACCACGTCGTTCCACATCACCGCGAGATAGACGAACCCCAGCACAAGCGAGAGGATGCCCGGCCAAAAGAAAGCCGATCGCCAGCCCGCCGTGTCGATCATCAGGCCCGTCAAGAGCGCCGCGCCGCCGACGCCCAGATTGCCCCAGATGCCGTTGAACGCCAGCGCCATGCCGGTGCGCTTGGCCCCTTCGACGACGAGGGTCAGGCCGACGGGGTGATAGATCGCCGCGAACATGCCGACGGCGAAAAGTGCGGCGGCCATGGCCATTGGACCCTCAGCCAGCGCGCAGGCGATTGAAGAGATGCCGATGCCGAGGAAGTAGACGACCATCATTCCTTCGCGGCTCCAGCGGTCGGCAAGCCAGCCGGCCGGCAGGGAGAAGATGCCGAAAGCGATAAAACCCGGCGTCGCATACGCAATGAGTTCGCTATAGCTCATGCCCCATTCGAAGCGCAGAACGAGGGCGGCGACGGATGCGAACACCAGCATGACCAGGTGATCGAGGAAGTGGCCCAGATTCAGCAGCAGGAAATGCAGGCGAGCTTTGGTCAAGCGATTGTCTTTCGTTGTCGCGATCCAGCGCGAGCCTGCAGGTAGAGAGCGCAAATCATGTCCGGGCGCGCCGCCGCCCGACCAGTCACAATTCGTGGATGCGACCGATTGGCCTGGGCACTAGTGAGATGATTCAGAAGTTCGCTACCCCCTGCGGCTAGGTTCAGAGCGAACTTCTGTATCTGAATCACACTAGCAACTCTATAATTCTAGTGTAGCTTTTTCACCTGACGTTTGGTTTCGAGTCCAGCCGCAAGGGGGTACCAAACGGCAGGTGCGCTACACTAGTGTTCCGGTTCTGACATTTGCTTCCCGTTGCGGCTATGTTCCGAGCAAATGTCAGAACCATAAGGAACACTAGCAACTCTATGTTCCTAGTGTAGCTTTTTCACCTGACGTTTGGTTTCGAGTCCAGCCGCAAGGGGGTACCAAACGTCAGGTGCGCTACACTAGTGTTCCGGTTCTGACATTTGCTTCCCGTTGCGGCTATGTTCCGAGCAAATGTCAGAACCATAAGGAACACTAGCAACTCTATGTTCCTAGTGTAGCTTTTTCACCTGACGTTTGGTTTCGAGTCCAGCCGCAAGCGGGTACCAAACGTCAGGTGCGCTACACTAGTGTCCCTTTGTCTACGAAGTTCGCTCGAGTGGTTGCCGCACAGTGGAGGCGAACTTCGGAGCGGGATACTAGGGCACAATCCCCCTTTCCGGATGGCTGTTCGCGATCCAATCGTCGGATCAAGATGCTCTCGCAATACCATTCTAGTGGCCCGTCGCGCCTAAATCGCATCATAGCCGCAACCTCGTTCGATTTAGGCGCGACATGAGGGCCACTAGCAACATCAATGACTTCGTGAGGCGTTTATCACGCCTTAATTGACACCGGCCCCGCCGCACCGCC
>Ga0209347_1004351_pt1 | contig 14872 bp, 16 predicted proteins | sample AutmiccommuBRH23_FD_187382 | JGI IMG/M metagenome (GOLD analysis project Ga0209347, IMG submission 187382) | Deep subsurface microbial communities from Mt. Terri, Switzerland - Autotrophic microbial communities BRH/23 (SPAdes) (version 2) | ecosystem: Environmental > Aquatic > Deep subsurface >... | reverse complement strand
TTGAACAAATCGTCAAAACGGCTTGCCGACAGTGTCGGCAACGTTGTTAAAACCCTATATATATTGTTAGTTTTTTGTTAAAGCGAAAGGCGGTGTTCATGGAACGCTGGCAGTTGGTACAGCGCCAAAATCTCCCGTTTGAAGCGGTCCCAGTCCCGCCCCATCTCCATCTGGACGGAGCAGGATGTTTTACAGTATATCGTCATAGAAAAGCTGCCCATTGCTAAATGCTACGGCGAAGTCGTACCAGCAAGCAGGCAGCTTTCTTTATTTGAACCTCCTCTGCTGGAAACGACCCTATGCAAGCGTACCGGCTGCATCTTCTGCGGCTTTGGCTGCCATCTTGAGAAAGAGCCCAACCGCTTTCAACGGTTGAAAGTGACGCACCCGAAGCTTTGGGACTATTGCATGAAGCCTGAGGAAACAGGCGGGCTGGGGATGAGGCCAGTGCTGCTTGCCTATGGCGTAAAAATCGAATAAACCAAAGGAGTTTTCACGATGATGGAACAAGAACCTGCAATCAAACAAAAAAACTATGAAAGGGCTTCCCAGCTTTTAGGGAGGCTCTTTGAAGTTGATTCGGATATCACGGAACAAATCAACAGATGCCTCCAAGATTACGGAGCCAAAGGATTTTTCAGAAACCTTGAGAGCTTCGATTTTTCAGAAGATGTTTTTAAAAAGCTGAAGGCCGATGGGGAGTTAAAAGAGCTCCGAGATTTGATCGACAAAAAGGTCAAAGGAGAAGATAATAATGCTTGATAGTGTTTTTAAAGGGGTACTGAATATCAGTTTTTATGCAACCGCTGTGGCTGTGGCAATTATGTTCATAAAAGTAGTATGCGGCAAACGGCTGTCTCCTTCCTTTCATTACGGAATATGGTTTGTATTTTTGCTCGCAGGTCAAATTCGTCAGCGCTGACGAATTTGACCTGCTGCCGTCATCGCCGGAAGTAAACAGTTGCTCTTCGTATTCTTCAAAGAGCTGCATCAGCCTGCTGGCTGTGTGCAGGGAATAGCTTTAATTACAGTATACGTAGACGGGCTTGGATGGTGCAGGGCTTGGACTACAAACCTATCAAATACCCTCTAAAATTGGGGACCTGGTGCCCCCGGCCGAGATCATGTCCGAAGAGGCCAACTAGCAGTTTGCTCGACTTTGTGATAAATTATCTTCTTATTACCGAAAGCGTAACCATCAGCTTTGTAGATACCTATTCCAAGTTGAAAACAAACCTTATCCGAGAGATAACCGAGGAAGAAATTGCTGAGTTGAGCAGACTTATCGGGAAAACTGCCAAAGAGTATGGACTTACAGTTAAAGCTTGTTGTGAGAAAGCCGATTTAACAATGTATGGCATTAACAGAGCGAGTTGTATAGACAGTATATTAACTCGAATTGTCAGCTATACAATCAAATGGGCGCCATTGGTATGGAAAGGAATTATGATGGGACTAATTATCCATTACGTCTTCAATATGTTACCGTACAATGGGTTCTGTTTTAGTTTTATAAGCTTGACAATAATCGTTTACAGTTGTAGTATATCGTTAACTACATACGTAAACATAAGCTGAGGGGAGATTGCTACTTTGAAAAATACACCCAACATATCCGCTGCAGAATGGGAAGTTATGAAGATCTGTTGGTTGAAGTCGGCGCCATGTACCGCAAATGAAATCGTCAAGGCTTTAGAACAATCGACGAATTGGAAACCAAACACGATTAAGACTTTAATTGGGAGACTTGTGAAAAAGGGGGCACTCGGTTTTAAAGAAGAGGGCCGGGTTTATATCTACAATCCATTAGTGACAGAGCAAGATTGTATCCAGGCAGAGAGTAAATCTTTTCTTACTCGAGTTTTTGGAGGAGCGCTAAAGCCCATGCTGGTTACCTTTCTTCAAGAAGAAAAACTCTCTCAGGAGGACATTGAAGAATTAAAGCAGCTCCTTGAAGAAAGGAAAGAGTAAAGATGCAAACTTTTTTACAGGATAATTATCTTGGCTTTTTTAACTGGGTTTTGCTTACATCTGCCAGGGCAAGCATATTTATCGTTTTTCTCCTCGGAGCGAAAGCGGTACTTAGACATAAAATCGGGGTAGGCTTTCAGTATCTGCTATGGTCTGTTTTAATCATTGGTTTAGTGTTGCCATGGACCCTAAATAGTCCGATAAGTGTTTATAATTACCTCGACTTTTCCCACCTACAGCAGATGATAACCTCGATCATCGACCGAACCACATCATCGTCAGCAAACATTGCAAATCTACAACCTGCTTGGGACACAACAGCTGTCACGGATAGCAATTCTCGGATAGCTGTTGCAAGCTCAGAAACCCTGGGCCCGAGTGAGGAAAATTCAAAGACCTGGAGCGCTTCCCCGTTTGTTTATAGACTAATGTCTTACATATGGTTATTAGGGGTTCTGACCCTGACGATTCTCACAGTCTTGGTCAACAAACGGTTTTCTAAAAACATTGGACAGGCTTTGGTGACTGACCAAGGATTACTTTTTGCGTTCAATAAACTTAAAACAGAATTAAAGATAGAAACGGAGATTCCTCTGCTTAAGTCGAGGCACGTAAACAGCCCATCATTATTAGGCTTGATCCACCCCAGGTTACTATTACCGATGGGGATTGAGCAAACATTTAGCTTGGAACAGGTAACCCATATATATTTACATGAGTTGATGCACTTTAAACGTAAGGACATATGGATAAATTGGTTATGCCAGGTATTGATGATCGGGCACTGGTTTAATCCACTAATTTGGTACGCCTTTTATCGAATGAGGGAAGACCAGGAGATATCGTGTGATGCTTTAGCGACAGCGCAAATTGATACTGAGCAATGCAACAACTATGCCTATACACTCGTCAAGCTGGCAGAGACCTACTCTCTAGCTCCCCGAATGGCGAGCTTGGCAAGTTTGTGCGGCTCAAATTCACAAATCAAGCAGAGACTAATCATGATTAGAAATAGAGAGGATAAACGATCTTCGGCTAAATGGTCGTTGCTGGGAGTTGTGGTGATAGGGTTGATAGCCTCTGCGGCTTTCACCAGCCCTCAAACGGATGAAAGCCCCGCCTTAAAAGAAGGTAAAACCGCTAAACTATCTCAAGAGGTTAGTGGAGAACAAACAATTGGACTCCCTAAGGGGATTGTCGATACAAGCTCGGGAATCACGGTCGAGGATATCGCAGGACCAAATTTCAAAGGCAAAGTAATGTTGATCAAGGACCCAACCCGAGTGAAATTAGCCGTTACTAAAGATATTGGAGTTATGGGAGAGTGGGTAAGCGAGCTCGTCAAAGATAGGGGAGGCATTGCCGGAATTAATGCCGGAGGTTTTTATGACCCGAATGGAAAAGGAAACGGGGCTTTCCCAGACGGATTAACGGTGCAGGAGGGGAACCTGGTCCACAATAATATGGGAGAAAAAGAAGTCAATATTGTTGGATTTGATGACCAGGGAAAACTGGTCCTTGGCAAGATGACGGCCAATCAATTGGAAGCGCGACAGATTCGTGAAGCGGTTACGTTTGCGCCTAATCTTATTGTAGAGGGCAAATCCGTAATTTCAGGGGATGGTGGCTGGGGAATTGCCCCCCGGACTGGTATCGGCCAAAGGGCGGATGGCACTGTCATTTTCGTTGTTATTGACGGACGCCAACCTACTTGGAGTATCGGGGCGACCTTAAGTGACCTTAGGCAGGTTTTTGAGGATTATGAGGCAGTGAACGCAGTCAATCTGGATGGCGGTTCTTCCTCGGAAATGGTCTATCAAGGCAAAGTCCTAAATAAGCTTCCGAACGTTTTTGGAGAACGCTATGTTTCCACAGCCTTTGTGGTTACTCCTTAGAGAGTGAGGGGGTCTTTTTGACGTGATATTAAGGGAGGCAGCATGAGGAAAATACGAAAAATACGTTTGAAAAGGATTATTACTTTTTTTATCTTCAATCTAGTTTTCTCCGTAGTCTTAGCTCCCTTTACTATTTTTTGGGGACCGTTCGAAGGAACGAAAACTTTGGCGGTCGGTTCTATTCTCACTTCGAGGCATCCACAGGTTGTTGAGGCATTTCTCTCGGATGAAGAAATTAGCGAAATTGTCAACAAGTATGACAGTGCAGCCGCGCCTTCTAATAGTCCAATCCGGCGTACTGTATTCGATGCATCTGCTGGTATCACGATTGAAGATATTAAAGCTAAGGGATTTAAAGGCAAGGTAATGCTCATCAAGGATCCGAAACGGATAAAAGTCGCTGTGACAAAAGAATTGGAGGTTACAGGTGAACGGGTAAGTGACTTCGTTAAAGACACAGGGGCTATTGCTGGCATAAATGGCGGAGGATTTTATGACCCGAACGGAGCAGGAAACGGAGCTTTTCCTGACGGATTAACCGTGCATAATGGTGAAATCGTATATAGCAATATTGGCAATAAGAGCACAGACATTGTGGCCCTTGATAAAGAGGGCAAACTGATTGTTGGACAAATAAAGGCTGATGACGTTAAAAAGAAAAACATTCAGGAAGCGGTATCGTTCTGGCCGACCTTAATCCAGGACGGAAAAAAGGGTGTATTTCAAGACTCAGTTTGGTCAGTTGCTCCTCGAACGGCCATCGGACAGAAAGCAGATGGCACGATTATTCTTGTCGTAATCGATGGTCGACAACCAACCTGGAGTTGGGGTGCAAAAATGAGCGACCTCTATAACCTTTTCATGGATTATGATGCAGTGAATGCGGCCAATCTGGATGGCGGTTCTTCTACAGAACTCTTTTATAACGGAAAAGTAATTAATAAACTTTGGAATTGGGCTGGTGAACGCTACCTGCCAACGGCTTTTGTAGTCATGCCAGAATAGTGGCTACGAATGAATTATCCTTGTAGCTGCCTCTTAAATGTACATGTAATCACCGTTGCAAAAGGAGAAGTTATTAGACATGAAGAAGAAACTGCGTATCTTATTAATTTGGATATTAGTTTCACTTGTTTTCCAATTTGGAGGGCACTCGCTTTTGAATCTCCAAGTTCAAAAAGTTATGGGACTGACCCCGCTAGAAATTAAACCACCGATCACACTCCAGCTTAAAGCGACCATCCCTGGTTCTGAGCTTACTAATATTCAGGTTTCTTACGCCAAGGATTACTTAGCTTATATGGAAAAGGGTACACTTAAAATTTTTAACTTAAAAAAAGAAAAGCTTGTTTTTGAAAAAATATCGCCGTCGACAACGGATAAGACACTGGGAGTTTTAACGTATCAATGGTTGCCGGATCGAAATATCTTACTCTATTTTTATGCCAAGAAAAACCCTAATGAGGTGACAACCGTCAAAGTATACCCCCCTCAGACGATAGCCCCAAACCCTTCAATTATGCGTAAAACAGAAGACCCCAACCAAGCGGAAATTGTGACCCCAAAGGTTCCGGCAGAACCAAGGTATGAAAAGCGGTATGGAAGTCCACAACTTATAGAACTGTATTCGCTGGAACTTCCGAATAGTGATGAAGATAGCGCTCCTGAAGATCGTTCAAATTCGTTTGATCCACCGAGTAGCAGTGAAGAGATTGCTGCAGCTGGAAGACTAGAAAAATTTGTTGTCGCAACCGCCACTAATTTGATGTACTTAACTGTCACGAAGGGCTCGACACAACAGCTCATGAAAATTGATGTTATGAAAAAAGTAAGTACCCTTAACAAACCAAGAGAGCTGATCAATAATATGGCCACCTCTGATCGGTTCTCAACAGTTTATATTGACAGTAAAGTGGGGACTATCCAGCAAGTTGTGGCTATTCAATATGTTGAAGCCTTAAAAAGTGATAAGCGTCTCGTCATCTCTAATAATACCAACGATAGAATTATTGGGGTTAGAAGAGGAAGAGTGTATATAGGAGAAGTAGTCGATAATCAACTCGTAAAGATTAAAACCACAGCCGACCTTGAATTAATGAAGGATAACCCTGCGCTGAAAACCGAATGGGAAGGCTCGATTCACTTTGATAAAAATAGTTGTGCCCTCATTGGAGCGAAGGGGCAGATAATCGTCTATGATAATCAAACAGCCTATATCATTACAGACGGTCATCTTACGGAGGATAAACTGCAGGGCGATGAAAATTATATCTCCGCCGATGGCGCTGAGCTGGTTCAACTCACCAAGTCAGGAACATCCACCCTTGTGGAATTAGAAACCCTAATTCAGTAGGCTATTGACATTTCCCATTTTAAAGCATTAGATAAGCAACGTCATTTACAAGTCAATATGTTTCGGTTAGTCTCCATTGTGTACTTAGAGCAAACATGGACAAAAAATTTCCATAAGGAATAATAACGATGTAAACTTCTAATGCGCCATCATGCTTCGGGCCTTCCAAGGAAACTTTGGAAGGCTCTGAGCATCCGGAAGCCTATTAAATTTTGTTACTCTTCTGCCGATAAACATAATTAAGAAGTGAATAGAAGAAAGTAGGTTATGTAATGAAAATCAACTCATCATGGACAAATATTAAAATGATTAGTCACTATCCAAGTAAAATAGAAAGCAGCAATACAGAAAATTTCAAAATAACTGATAGTGTACAGAAATCCTCAAGGCCTCTTCTTTCGTCTCTCCCCATGCAAAATTTCAGAAAACCCGAATTGGATGGTACGCATGAAAGAAATATTAATCAATATGTGTCGGAGATACAGCAGTTACTCAAAGAAAGCGGATTAACCCTTGATGGCAAATGCTCCGTCACAATGGGGAGTGATGGTAGGCTTGCTGTGAATGGCACCAACCGGGATAAAGATAAACTGGAGAGTATTTTAAATAGCAATGAGGGGCTAGCGGAGAAACTTAGAACTGAAATGGCTTTACAGTCGCATGCTGAGCGTATGAAAGAATCTTTGGCATTCAACAAGGCGTATGCTCAGAATATGAAGGAAGCTGTTGCACAGTATAGGTATTTACTTAATGACTCATACAGCGTGAAGATTATCTTGGAAATAGGACAAGACTCATATAATATGCTTATTGATAAAAGTATCTGATTGGACATGAAATTTTTAAAAATAGGCCATTCCTTTGACCGGACATGGGTCTGGCATTCAATGCCCTGGTGAGTCCTTACAGAATTACAAAACAAAAGTTGAAGCCATAATCCTGCTGCAGAATCTGAAACGCTGAATATTAATTGATTCTATAGTCATATTGAGATATAATATGACTATAGAAGAACGCTTGGAGGAGTGATACCATGGAGAAAGTAATCCGGCCGTCAGCAGATTTAAGAAATCATTACAGCGAAATATCCAAGCAGTGCAAAGAAACAAGGGAAGCTGTTATTATTACAGTAAATGGGCGTGGTGACACAGCAGTTCTTGGACTGCAGGATTACTATCAGATGAAATCCGAATTGGAGCTTTTGAAAACGTTGGCAGAAGCGGAAGACGATGTGAAATCCGGACGAGTGGCGCCGATGCAGGATGCAATTGACGAACTTCGTGCATCTTTATTGGAACGGAAGAATGTATGAAGTGCAATATTCTGAGAACAGATAAGGCAGAGGATCAGTTTCGTGAAATCATATTCTATATAGCGGATGATTCCGGAGATATAGATATTGCACTCGGATATCTGGATAAAATTGAAACAGCAATCAATCGTCTGCAAGAATTTACGGAGGCAGGAAGCACACCGAGATATTCAATTTTGAAAAAGCAGGGTTACAGAGTAATCATTGTTGAAAGGCATCTTGTATTTTATAAATTTAATAAGGGAGAAAATACAGTTATTATATACGCCATTATGGACGGAAGAAGAGAATATCGCAATTTAATATAGGAAATGCTTGCATGGATTAGAATTAAGAGAAATAAAATATTGAAAATAAACACAGTCGCTAAGGCCTCAGTAGGCTCTAGCGGCATTTTTGTACGCTCAAGGCACGTGGAGACCATAATCCTGTTGCAACGACGTGTTGCAACGACGAAACGCCTGATGTAAAGCGGGTTTGCAGGATTACAGATAAAAATGTGTTTTGGCGTGAAAGTATGCTTTCACGCCTTTTCCAGTCAATAACGCATTTTGCGTGTTATTTCTGCACGGCGAAAGACAATTCAACTTCGTTGTGGTTTTCCCACCGGAAGGTAAGAGCGTAGTAAAGAACTGCATTGTTATCGTATTCCACAGGAAAAGTATAGAGGACGGCGTCTCCGTCTGCTGTGGTATCAAAAGGGATATTGAGGCCTGCATAGGGGTGGGAAGCGTTAAGCGTAAACCGGTCGAAAGTAAAAGGGTCGCGCGTAACTGAAACCTTATCAGGCGCGTTCTGCCTAAAGCTGACAACAATTTTCGCTCCCTCCGGCACGACTTGCGGCGAACCATACTCCTCGGCAAACTCCTTATAAAACACCTGCGGATAGCCGATCCGGTCAATCTGCCAAACTTCCATCAGCCGTCACTTTATAATAATCTTTTGTTAAAGACCCGGCTATTGCTTCAGCGTAATCTTCCAATCACCCTTACGGTAATACGTAAAATCTTCAAGGGTGAGGTCCAGGGTTTCCTGGTCTAAAAATAACATTGACAAATGCCGATTACCTTTGTAATATGTATTTATACGAATTACATTTGTAATAGGAGGCAGGCATACTATGCCGCAATTACCGCAGATATCGGATGCCGAATGGCAAGTCATGAAAGCAATATGGACCCAAACGCCTTGCACGGCTAATCAGGTTGTTGAATATTTGTCCAATATTACGGATTGGCAGCCCAAAACAATTAAGACGCTGATTAATAGGCTGCTGAAGAAAAAAGCGCTGGGATTTCAAATTGACCCGCAGGATAAAAAAACCTACCATTACTACCCGTTATTCTCGGAACAGGACTGCGTCAGGGCAGAAAGCCAATCATTCTTGCAGCGCGTTTTCGGCGGTTCGCCTCATATTATGCTAGCCAACTTTATTGAGGAATGCGAATTAAGTCCGGAAGATATTGCCGGCTTAAAGCAAATCCTCGAAGAAAAGGAAAAGGAAAAAACAACGCAAAAAACAAGGTGAAAGACAAAGTGGGAGGGGACGAATTTTTCAATGAGCTTTTTGCTTTCGGCTTTTCAATGGGTGCTTTATGCTTCAGTCATGGCCGGCATTCTGACGATCGTGATCATCTTGCTCAAGCTGCTGCTGGGCAATAAATTAAATGTAAAGTGGCACTCCTGGGTCTGGCTTTTGGTCATGATCCGTTTACTGGTACCCTATGCGCCGGAGACTCCTTTCAGCGTCTTTAATCTTTGGGGCCTTTTTTCCGGCGTACCCAATTATACGATGTCTGAACAGCAGGTTAATCTTATTGACAATTCAGGATTAGCGCAAAATAACGGCGGTAATCAGCCTGGTTTACATAACAGGATCATCGGAACCACTCTGCCGGACAGTTCCAGTTCGCCAAACAGCACGAATACGCATGATTTTTACTTACTGCTCTTCTGTGCCGTCTGGCTGACGGGAATAGCGGGATTTGGTTTTTTGACCCTGGTGAAAGAAAGAAAGTTTATACGCGAACTGAAAAATTACCGGCCTTGCGCGGACGAAAATATCTTGGCGCTTAGCGCCTCCTGCCAAAGCAGGCTGGGTTTATCCGGCAGCCTACTTATCCTCGAAACGGATAACCGCAAATCACCGTCGGTTTACGGACTGATCCGTCCCAAACTGCTGATGCCTGCGGGAATCGGAACCCGGCTGACGGATGATGAACTCGAGTATGTCATACTCCACGAACTGGCTCACCTCAAACGGAAAGATACGGCGGTTAATTGTCTGATAAGCATCATGCGGATTATTCACTGGTTCAATCCTGTTCTGTGGGTGGCGTTTTCTCGCTGGCGGCAAGACAGTGAAATAGCCTGCGACGCCTACGTTTTATCCAGGATAGGAGCTGACCGTGCCGGCGACTACGGACGGGTTATCATTAAACTGCTGGAGAGCTGTTCCCTGAAAAATGCTTATGGCGCTGTCGGCCTGCTGGGGCGCAAGTCCCAAATAAAAAGGAGGATAACCATGATTTCCTTATTCGGCGAAGGTTCTTATAAATGGTCGGTTTTATCTGTTGCGCTGATCCTTGTCTTAGGCGCCGTATTGCTGACCAACGCTCAACCAACGGATGGCCGGGATACGGCGGATGCAATCCTGAAAACAAACGCATTCCTGCAGGATGTGGACAAGGATATCGCCGGTTCATTCCAGTTATCTTTGACAGATCTGAAAAAAGTAGATGTGCAGCCCCTATATGATCAACAGGAAGAACAGTATGCTTCAACCATGCTGGGAGTTTTGTCCCAGGTTAGAAGAACTCAGGATTACGGGGATATCAATCCGAGCGTCTATTTAAAACAGGACGGCCAGAGCGGCTACGTCCTGGAAAAAAAAGCCGACGGCACCAATCATCTATATTCGATCGCTTATAATCAGGGATGGGCCATTATTAAAACCGACAGCGCTCCAGGCCAAAAGATGTCCAAGGTCATTGATGAAATCGGAGACAAGGTATATTCCCCGCTTACGGAGGCCCAGCTTAACCAATATTTGGCGGAGAACAAGATATCGCCGCTGGCGGTTCAAAACATCGGCAATTTTACTGTCGTGCTCGATAAAGTCAAACGTGAGGATAAAAGTGACCAGGAAAAAAATATTGTTCCGGAAAACATAAGCACCCTGATAGAAACGAAGTGTCTGACTGCCGATCAGGATGGAAACATCATTCATCATGGCGGAGGCAGCGGAGGCGACAATTCGGATATTGTACCCGTGTCCATCGGTGTAAGCAGCGGCAGTTCTCAGTATGGCCGCATTATGTATGCCAGAGTGATTATTAATGACAGTAATCTTTTAAAAGATGCTGATAGGATAACGTGCTATTACGCCAACAACATAACAACAACGACACCGGTCGATAATCAGAAGGCCTTCATTATTCCCTTATCGCAGGAAAAGGCGGAATTGCTCAGGCAGGAAGCAAGAAAATTGACCAATGTGATCATCAGCGATAAAAACGGGAAGGTGCTATTTGATCAGAATGAGTGGACCAAAAACTGAGCTTTCATTATCCGTTACAAAAGGCCGGTCTTTCAACGCGGAACGGCAGCCCGGGGAAGCTTGATGATCAAAGAAATGGCCGGACGCCTTATCAGCTCAACAGGGCTGATTTTTTTATTATTTCCCATCGTCACCGGCGCATTTTCAATATCATCTGAAATCAGCAACATGGAGAATTTTTCTGCAGAGAATTTTCTTTGCCTATTGACAACAAAATAAGTATCGACTACCATAGATACTGTATTAACTGTACTAGTTATAATAATACACACAGATAGAGGGGTGACTATGTTTCAATTGGATTATATGGATCATAGGCCTTTATACGAACAGATAAAGGAGAAAATGAAAGTCCTTATCATTAGTGGGGTATTAAAGCCCAATGAGAGGGTTCCTTCTGTTCGTGATATGGCCCAGTCTCTCACAATTAACCCCAATACCATTCAGAAAGCCTATAAAGATCTGGAGCAGGAAGGATATATTTACTCCATCCGTGCTAAAGGAAGCTTTGTAACGCCTATTAACAACAAAATCCATCAAGCGAGAATAGGCGGCTTGATGCCGGAAATAGATAAACTTGTCTCAGAGCTTGCCTACATGAATTTCCCAAAGGAGCAGCTCGTTTCCAGGATCGAAGAAATATATGGGAAGAAGGAGGAAAAAAATGATTGAGGTTCAAAATTTAACCAAATCCTTTGGCAAAAATAAGGTTTTGACCGATCTGAATATAAGCGTCGGCAAAGCGTCGGTCTATGGTCTACTGGGACCAAACGGCGCCGGTAAAACCACTCTGATTAAGCACTTAACGGGATTATACCGCCAGGATCACGGAACGGTGACGATTGACAATAAGCCGGTCTACGAAAACCCTGAGGTTAAGGCTCAAATGATTTACATACCTGACGATTTGTATTTCTTTTCTCAATATAGCATTGATGAAACAGCAAAATTCTACTCCCAAATATATCCCGAATGGGATTGGCACAGATACGAGCAATTAAAACAGGTATTTCCTATCGACAGCAAAAGAAGGGTCGTCAAACTGTCTAAAGGGATGCAGAAGCAGGTGGCTTTTTGGCTGGGAATTTGCGCGATGCCCAGGGTTATGGTCCTTGACGAACCTGTCGACGGCCTTGATCCGGTCATGCGGAAAAAGGTATGGAACCTTGTGCTTCAGGATGTTGCCGAAAGACAGCTTTCCGTATTGGTCTCATCCCATAATCTGAGGGAGCTGGAAGATGTTTGCGACCACGTCGGAATACTTTACAATGGGAGAATCGTTGTGGAGCGGGAACTCGATGATCTGAAATCGGATATTCACAAGTTTCAACTGGCGTTTTCTAATGAAATTCCGGAAGGATTCCTCGAGGATGAGCAGGTTCTGCACAAGACGCGGATGGGGAGCATACTTTTGCTTATTGCCAGAGGGGATAGGGACGAATTATTGCAAAAAGTAAAATTAGTTAATCCGGTTATTTTGGATGTACTTCCTCTGACCCTGGAAGAGATTTTTATTTATGAATTGGGAGGAATGGGTTATGACATTCAAAATATCCTTATTTAAAAAAGCTTTGATCTTAAGTGATTTTAAACGATACTGGTGGGTAAGCGCTCTCTACGCGCTGGCTCTGATTATTGATATTCCTTTCAGGCACTTTATGAATACGCAGCGATTAAATATCAACTTGAATGCGCAATGGCTCCAGGAGACTGTAGACAGAACGTTATCCCTTTCAGAGTATGGGTTTCAGAATATTCTGATCTGTGTTGTGCCGGTTTTATTGGCGGTGTTAATATTCAGATACTTGCAGGCGGACAAGTCGTCGGTTATGATGCACAGCTTACCGTTTAAGAGGAGCGCTCACTATGCCGGCCACTGTTTTTCAGGCCTTGTTCTGTTATTGCTGCCGGCAGTGTTTACTTGTTTCATTCTAATATTGTTAAATTACTTTTCTGTACTTGGAAGTTTTTATACAATGCCTAAGATCCTGATGTGGCTGGGATTAAACGTATTGTTTAATGTTTTGTTTTACAGTATAACGGTGTTTGTCGGGATGTTCACCGGTTCTTCCATCGCCCAAATCGTATTTGCTTATCTGTTTCAAGTGCTGCCTTTAGCCGTTTATACGCTGATCAATTTTAGCTTAAGGCAATCGTTGTATGGATTTGGAGATAACGCCTCTTCACTGTTCATCGAGGATAACAGTCCAATACTTCGGCTATTGAATGCAGTACCGCAGGGAGAAGCCTATACCGCCGGCTATTTTCTTACTTACATCATCGCAGCAGTAATTTTTATAGGATTGGGCTGGCTGGTCTATAAATATCGAAAGCTGGAAGCGGCCGGAGACGTTATTGCTTTTCCCGTTTTATTCCCTGTATTCAAATATGGGGTGACCTTCTGTCTGATGCTTACCGGCGGAGCATATTTCAGCAGCTTTTCCAGACAATCTTTTCCCTTGCTGATTACCGGCTATGTTTTAGGTTCGGTCCTGGGGTACTTTGTGGCGGAAATTCTGATCCATAAATCTTTTAAGGTTTTGCGTTCCTATAAGGGATATCTGTACTATGCGGCCGTAATCCTGATATTTTTTGGCGGTATCTCTTTGGATGTTTTCGGTTTCGTTAACCGTGTGCCGAACCCTGAAGAGGTAAGTAAGGTTTATCTTGGCTCTAACTTTGAAGAGTGGGTTTATTGTGAAAAAGAAAAAAAGCCGGAATACCTGGAATATAGATTCGGAAAGGAATACCTGGAAAATAACAATCCCCTGTTATTTGAAAGTAAGGAGAGCATTGCCGGAATTACTGACCTGCACAGATATTTGATCAAGGATAGAAACAGGGAGGAGGGCCCATCCCGCTATATCATTTATACGCTGAAAAACGGAGGATATATTATCCGGCAATACGAAATAAATGAGACGGATCAGCAAGATGCCGCTTTGCTTAAGCCGCTTTATGAATCCGGTGAGTATAAACGATTGAGATTTCCGGCGGCAAGCCTAAGGCCGGAGGATATAAAACTGATCACCCTCAGCGATTACCGCGGCGGCAAAAGGCCGGTAATTCTCACAGACAGCGCGGACCTTCAGCAGTTGATGGGTAGTCTGAAAAATGAAATAAACAAAATGTCCTATGAAGAAATGACGTCAAGAAAGGAGCGGTATATAAGCATATCGGTAACGGACAATAAAGACAAAAGGAAAACCGTTCAGTTTCAAAGCAGTTTTACTTCGCTCATAAAATGGCTTCATGAAAAAGGCTATTACGAAAAATTTGCGCTGTTACCGGACGACATAGAATCTGTCGAGCTGGAAAAATACGAAGATAGGATGATGGCGAACAGAGCGAGTAACCCGGGTCAAGCAGTAATTCCCAAGAAGGTGGAGATTAAAGAGCGTGAAGTGATTGAGGAATTATTGAATAGGGATTCGGATATCATCGACAATAACGGCAAGATGGTCATTGTTCGCTTCAACAGGCGGAATGGTATGAATAGTGGTTCCTGGGAAAATCGTATCAGTATTGATACGGCTGTTTCGGAAAAATTAAGGGAATATTTCAGGGCGTTGGAAAAAAGTGAAGGGTAATACAAACCATGACCAACCGGATGGCCAACATATTGAAAACAGATTGATTGTTTTGCTGACAATAGTGTGGGCGCTCACTTTAACTGACATTAAAGTGAGCGTTTTTTCTTGCCTACTTTGTCGTTTCTAGTAGATAATGATTGTCATGTGACTAAATAGATCCCATGACAATCATTAAAAAAGGATAAAAGA
>Ga0209347_1004349_pt1 | contig 14879 bp, 9 predicted proteins | sample AutmiccommuBRH23_FD_187382 | JGI IMG/M metagenome (GOLD analysis project Ga0209347, IMG submission 187382) | Deep subsurface microbial communities from Mt. Terri, Switzerland - Autotrophic microbial communities BRH/23 (SPAdes) (version 2) | ecosystem: Environmental > Aquatic > Deep subsurface >... | reverse complement strand
CCTCCAGCTTGTCACCCCATATGGAGACACACACTTTTTTGGGATACTTCTCCTGTGTCTCCACCACGATATCCTGTTTTCTCCATTCTCCGTTTTTCCCTTTTCCTGTCTGCAGCGGAAGTATTTCCACCAGTTTCGCTTTTAATTGCATAAAAAATAGTTATCTGTAATGCTTTCGTAAAATCTGCCAGACTGAATCCACGGGCCTGAAACCGCCCTGCCGTTCAATCCCGGGTAAAAGTATAAAAAGTTTCCCTCAGGTGATCCATTCAACCAGTAAAGTTTTCAACAGCACCCATTGCCGGTGCGTCATCCGTGCAGGGTGATCAGTAGAAAAGGCTTGCCAGCAGGGTAAATGCCAGTCCGGTGACGGCGATGACCGATTCCATAACCGTCCAGCTCTGCAGCGTCTGCTTCTCGTTCATCCCCAGGTATTTCCCGACCAGCCAAAAGCCGCTGTCGTTCACATGCGACAGCAGGGTGGCTCCCGAAGAGATGGCGATCACCACCAGCGCCCGCTGCGGATCATTCAGCCCAAGCAGGGCGATGACGGGAGCCATGATCCCTGCGGCGGTGATCATGGCCACGGTCGCTGATCCCTGGGTCACCCTTACCACTGCCGCCAGGATCCACGCCAGCAAGATGGGAGGGAGCGACGAGCCAGCCATCGATTCGGCCATCAGCTGTCCCATCCCGCTGTCGATCAGCACCTGCTTGAGTACGCCACCGGCACCGGTAATCAGGATGATGATGCCGGCGGGGCCAAGCGCTTTCGTACTGAGATCGAGTATTTCCTGCTTCTTCATCCCTCTTCTGATACAGAGGAAATAGATGGCTGCCAGCGTAGCGATAATCAGCGCCGTGAAAGGATGTCCGATAAACTCGATGATGTTGGTCCAGACTGACTGGCGGATCCACTCCTTCGATACTGCCAGACCGGTGACAGTGTTAAACAGAATCAGAAAGAGAGGAATAAAAATCATCACAGCAATGGTGGTGAAGGAAGGCAGCTCCTTCTCCTGTGTCTCTTCAATGGTTTTATCGAAATCAAAGGGAGGTACAAGATAGATTTTTTTGGAGATATAGGCACCAAATAATGGTCCGGCGATGATGGCAACAGGGATGCCCAGGATGATTCCCATGAGAATCACCCACCCCAGCTGGGCGTTGATGATGTCGGCCACAGCCACCGGTCCCGGCGTGGGAGGGATGAAGCTGTGGGTCACCGCCAGGCCAGCCAGCAAGGGGATGGCGTAATAGAGCAATGAACGCTTCGTATCGCGGGCCAGCGCGTAGACGATCGGCACCAGGATAATGAACCCCACATCGAAGAAAATTGGGATTGCCACCAGAAAACCGGTGAGGGTCATCGCCCAGGGAGCCCTTTTAATCCCGAATTTCCTTATCAGATGGCGTGCCAGCGACTCTGCCCCACCCGAGCTCTCCAGCATCTGCCCGAAGATGGCTCCCAGGCCCACCACTGTAGCCACAAATCCGAGGGTGCCGCCCATCCCCTCCTGAATAGCATTCAGTACACCATCCAGCGGCATCCCGGCAACGATGCCTACGTATATGGCAGTGATCAGCAATGCAATAAATGCGCTGATTTTCAGTTTGAGCACCATGAACAGTAAAAGGGCAACGGCCGAAACGATGATAAGGAGGATGAATGGTGTGGACATGCGAAGAGCTTTATTCTTTGTTTACTACTTTCCTGTCCTGCGAAGCACATAGTGCTGATGCGTGACGTGACGAATGTACAAAAAACTTTTTATTGCAGCCAGCTATTGGCATAAAAAACCCCGGTCCAAAAGGATCGGGGTCATATTCATTGCGCTGAATGAGATACTATTTGGCATAGCTCTCTTTCACGAATGCTGCGTCGTTCAAATAGTCGTAGCTTTCCTTCACCCCTTCGAAAGGAGTGCCGGTATATCTTTCCACTTCCACAACCATATATTTGGCGCCTGATTTCTCAGCATTGTTGAAGATGCTTTCAAAATCCACCTTGCCACTTTTGCCCAGCTCCAGCTCATCCTTGATATGCAACAGCTCGAAACGGCCGGGATAGTTGTTGAAATAGTCCACGGGGTTCTTGCCGCCTTCACCAACCCAGTAAACATCCATCTGAAAGAATACTTTATCGGCATCGGTGTTTTTCAGCATGTAGTCATACATCACTTCACCTTCTATCTCGGTAAACTCGAAGTTGTGGTTGTGATATCCGAAACGGAGGCCCGCAGCATTACATTTCTCCCCAATCTGGTTGAAATAATCGCAGTAAGCCTGCAAATCAGCCAGCGTCTTGGGTGTCGGGATCCAGGCTACCACCAGGTATTTCATGCCGGCATCCTTATGGGCCTGTATAGCGGTATCCCACCATGTCCATGTCTCTTCCCAGTTGGTGTCGGCTGCCGGCTCTGCCAGCGGTCTCCCGGCATGCGAGGAGAGCACCTCCATGCCGGCATCCTCGATCGATTTTTTGAAATCGGCCGGGGCCATCCCGTAGAACTGACCTTCATTGTAGCCCGCAGCTTCCACTCCGGTATATCCCATCTCAGCCACCTTGGCGATGGTTCCCGCGTAATCAGCCTTGATATCATCGCGTACCGAGTAGAGCTGGAGATAAATATCTTTTTTTACTTCAGCGACCTCTTCTTTTTTCTGTCCCTGCGTGCAATTGATAAAAACAAACAAACCGCTCATGATGGCGGCGAGCAATAAGAGTGAACTTTTTTTCATAGACATTATCCTTTATGAAAAACAATTCCTGCCCGGAAGCAGGAATCGCTTATTCAGTTTTTTTAATCCAATACTTTGATTTTGATATTCCGGAACCATACATCATCGCCATGATCCTGCAATCCGATGAACCCTTCCTGGGCTTCACCACCTGCATTCAGGAAGTTTGGCCAGTCTTTGAACTTGCTGTTGGCGACCATCTCTTTCCATGCATCGGTCCACAAATGATATTCAACCACGTTTTCACCATTCTGAGAGTGAACAACGGTTCCCTTGTATACCATGATTCCGCCGGTATTCCATTCTCCGGCAGGTTTGGCGTTCTGCGGAACAGCTGGTACCAGATCATAGAGAGAGGCTGACTGCCGGTTGTTGTCTTTGCCTAATTTAGCGTCAGGATGTCTCTCGTTGTCCAATATCTGATACTCGGGAGAAGATTCGTAGATTGGTTTACCTTCTACTTCCTGAGCCAGGTAGAATATACCGCTGTTACCGCCTTCAGATACTTTCCATTCGAAGGTAAGCTCGAAGTTCTTGAATTTCTGATCGTAGATGATATCACCGCCATCCTTGGCACCGGCTTCACCCATACCCGATCCGTTGATCTTGATGGCTCCGTCTTCAATAGTCCAGGCTGTCGGCATATCGGCACGGTTATATCCTATCCAGCCGGTGAAGTCGGTTCCGTTGAACAGGGTAATCCATCCTTCGTCAGCAGCAGCAACTTCTGTTGTATCGGCTGCTGTGTCGGCAGCATTCGACTGTTTGTTTGCGTTCGTACAAGACATAAAAATCATTCCGGATAAAATAAGTAAACTAAGCGGGTAAAAAACTTTTTTCATAACTGTTTTCTTTTAATTAAACTGATATCTATTGGAAAGAAAGGAGGGAATACCGATGAATCGATATCACCGCTATTCCCTTCTTTTGATCCTATTTACTTCGGCATTTCCGGCAGTTTCCAGCCGTTTTTGTAGGTATGCTTGATCATTTCGTTCGCATATTCAATGGCGTTCACCGGTTCTGTCCATGTCTTATTGAAGGTGGGGTGACCGTCGGTGATCTTGAAACCGTCTTCAATGATGGTGCGAATGGTTGCATCTGACGGAATGTTGGTGAACTTCATGTTGTCACCGTCCCAATGCAACTCCTGATTCAACGACTGCAGTCTGACACCAAGAACACCCATGACAACCATCTCATTGAACGGTCCTGCTTCAGCGAAGGGTGAAGCTGTTTCAACACGGTTTTCGGGTGATTCCTTGCAGGCACGTACCCAGTCCAGTTCGTGTGAAAGGGTCACCTCGCGTTGTGTCTTGGGTGAATTAGGCTTGCGGCCCGATACCAGCCACGGATTCACACCATAGCATCCGCAGATGAGGGTGTCTTTTGTCCCATGGAAAATCACACCACCACCCTGATCGTTCAGGTTCTTACCGGCAGGAACACCTTCGGGACGCATCGGTGCGAGTCCTCCGTCGTACCAGAATACTTCCACTTCGGGCATCGCTACCTTAGGCAGATTGTTGCGCTGCGGGAAGATATACTTCACCATCTGTGCATTGGGTGCACAATCGGTCAGCAACATGGTGGAAGAACCCTGTACCTTGGTCGGATAACCCAGGTTCAGTCCTTTGAAAACGGGATGAAGGATGTGGCAGGCCATATCACCCAGTGCGCCGGTACCAAAATCCCACCAGCCGCGCCAGTTCCAGGGATGATAAATATTGTTGAACGCACGTTTGTTGGCCGGTCCGATGAACAGGTCCCAGTTCAGCGTGGAAGGCACAGGATCAGCCTGTTTGGGGGTCATCAGTCCCTGCGGCCAGATGGGCCTGTCGGTGAAAGCCTCTACTTTCGTTACTTCACCTATCTGACCATCACTGATCCAGTCGATCACCTGACGGACACCTGCACCCGATGAGCCCTGGTTTCCCATGCTGGTCGCCAGCTTGTGTTTCTTCGCCAGTTTGGTTAACAGACGTGATTCATAGACACTGTGTGTGAGTGGTTTCTGCACATAGACGTGCTTACCCATGGTCATAGCCTCCGCAGCAATAATGGCGTGTGTATGGTCGGCCGTAGCCACCACAACGGCATCGATGCTCTTGCCCAACTCATCATACATTTTTCTGTAGTCGTAGTATTTCTTTGCTTTGGGAAAGTAATCAAAGACACGCTGACTGTATTTCCAGTCTACATCAGCAAGTCCGACGATGTTCTGGCTTTCCAGATTTTTCAGGTTAGCAAAACCCATTCCTCCGACACCTACTCCGGCAATATTGAGTTTGTCACTCGGTGCCATGTGTCCCATACTCTTGCCAAGTACCGATGAGGGTACAATGGTTAATCCTGCAGCGGCGAATGCTCCCGCTTCCAGAAATTTTCTTCTTGAAATTTTTGATGACATAAGTTTACTTTTGATGTGAAATTAAATTATCAGGTAAATTACTTTCAATTGAATACAAATCTACAAATAAGCCGTAAATATACCAAAAATTATGATTCCGGTATCAATGATTCCATTCTTTTGTCTAAAAATGTCGAAAAAACACTTTTTAATAGTATATTTTGACAGTTCAAACGGCTATACCTTTTCTTTTCTGAGTAATGCTGATCATGAAGGTGAACAGTTTTTTTCACCCTTTCGTTTGGGTGAGAAAAGCCTGATATTCCTCCCACAGTTTATCGATGGAATATTCTTTTCCCAGTACCTGCTTGATGGCTTCATCGAACCCCCAGGGTATGACCTGCAGAGTTGACTGATTAAATTTCCGGAGGAAATCATTGTCTTTTGTGGTCAGCCATTCCAGAAAGAAGCCGGTGGTCTGGTAACCGTCCATCCAGTGGCCACCGGGTTTGCGGTTCGTGGCAGGGAAAAAACCATTGTGCGCCCTTACGGCATCGGCCATTCCTTCTATAAAGGCGAAAAATGTCCTGTTGGTTCCATAGGAACCGATACCCTGCGGTTCGAGCTGAAACCCGTGGGTCAGCTCATGGTAAAGTACTCCCCTGGTTTCGTACAACACCTTATCGTCGCCACCGTTTTTGGATGATTGTTCCACCCAGCGGCTGCTGTAGAATATGCTGATCTCGGGTACACCTCCACCCTTGGCAGAGATACCTTTCACGTCTTCAATCGTATAATTTATTTTTTTGATGGCGGGTATACTGTCCTCCGTGCTCCAGTAAAGGGTCTTCACCACTCCCAGGATGCTCTCCCGGATCAGCTGCTGTGGGTCGGGCACGATGCGCTGATAGGTGGACCACCCTTCCGTCCCGTCAGCCTTGTTGACGAAATTGATTTCCGGGTAGTGAAATGAATTCCATGATTCCTTTTTTTTGTCTGAGACCGTTGTCTTCCCGGAGGAACAGGAGAGCAGCATCATGGTGGCTGCCAGCAGAATTAGGCGTTGATGTGTCATGTGTAATTATCGTTGTGTGAATGAATAGGGTTTCTCGTAAGCGGTTGTTTTTTTGTTGGGTTTGTCACTCATTTCAAAGAGGATCTCTCCTCCGCTGATGATGTCGTCATGCGTGATGTAGGATTTGTGATACGGCTTGCCGTTGAGTGTGACCGACCTGACATAGACATTCCTGTCGGAATAGTTGTGGGTCTTCACTGTAAACACCCTGCCGTTTTCCAACTGTAACACGGCCTCTTTGGTTTTCGGAGAGCCGAGCACATACTGGTCAGTGCCGGGGCACACAGGATAGAACCCCAGGGCGGAGAAGATATACCATGCCGACATCTGGCCACAGTCATCGTTGCCGGACAAGCCATCCACCTTGTTCTTATACATCTTCCGCATGATCTCATGCAGACGGTATTCCGTCTTCCAGGGCTCACCGGTCCACTTGTAGAGATAAGCCACATGATGACTGGGCTCGTTGCCGTGTACATAGTTTCCCATCAACCCCTCTTCGTTGATATCTTCTGTATTCTCGAAATACCTGGCGGGTAGCTCCATGGTGAACAGTGAATCCAGGCGATGTATGAACATTTTCTCCCCTCCCATCTGACCCATCAGTCCGTTGACGTCGTGGGGAACAAAGAAGGAGTAGTTCCATGTGTTGCCTTCAATGAATCCCTGTCCGTGGGTGTCCAGCTGATCGAACTCCTGTTTGAATGACCCGTCCTCAAGCCTGGGACGGGCAAACCCGATGGAAGGATCGAAAAGATACCGATAGCTGAGTGCACGCCGGGCATACTTCTCCTGTACTTCCTCTTGTTGCATCCGTCTGGCCAGCTCCTGAATGGTCCAGTCGTCGTAGCTGTATTCCAGCGTGATGGAGGCCGCCGAAGCGCTCCGTTCGAGAGGGACATATCCCAGTCTGCGGTATTCGGCGATACCATCGTAATAACCCAGGTTGGAGCTGTTGACACAGGCTTCCAGTGCCAGCTCCCTGTCGATATCCAGCCCCTTGGCGATGGCATCGGCAACTACCGAGGTGGAATGATAACCAATCATGCACCAGTTCTCGTTACCCATGTGCGACCATACCGGCAGCGCCTTGTGCACACTCTGCCGGTAATGATGGAGCATGGAGCCGACAAACTGGCTGCTGCGTGCCGGCTTGATCAGGTTCATCAGCGGATGCTGCGCACGAAAGGTATCCCATACCGAAAAGACGGTGTAGTTGGTCTCGCCCTCCTCCGCCTGATGGATGTTATGGTCAATGCCGCGGTAACGACCGTCCACATCCTGATACACAGAGGGGTTGATCATCGTATGATAGAGCGAGGTATAGAAAACATGCTTCGTCTCCTCGTCCGCTTCAAAGTCGATGCAATCCAGCTCTCTCTCCCACTTCTGCTGTGTTTCTACTCTGACGGCATCGAACGGTTTACCCAAGGTCTCCGCTTCCAGGTTCTTCAGCGCACCCAGACAATCCACAGGGGACAAGGCTACCTGTACCTCCAGCGGCTGGCCGTCGGAGAAATCGAATTCGAAAAAAGCCGTGAGATGGGGGCCGAACATCTCCGGGAAGTTGTCGGTCATATCAAATTTCCGCCAGAAGCCATTATAGAGCACCTTCTCGTTGTTCCTCGACCCGTAATGGATGACCGGCTTGGAGAACTTCACCGCGAAATGGGTGTAGTTCATGCGCGACCAGCCGCGGGTGATGCGATAGCCTGTGAGCGTATAGGGGTCTTCCACACGAAGGTTGGCCATCAGCACCTTGCCATCGTACTGATAGATGCCGTAATCGAGATCGAGGACGATATGTCCCTTTTTAGTTCCTTCGGGAAATGTATAGCGGTGTACGCCTACTCTTTCCGAAGCAGTCATCTCGGCAAGGATAGCATCATCCTTCAGCCATACGGAATAATAACCCGCCTCCGACTTTTCATCGTCATGGGAGAAACGGGAACGGTAGCCGCTTTCCGGTTTATCCTCCGTACCCATATCGAGTTGTATGTCCCCCGTGGCGGGCATGATCAGGATGTCCCCCAGGTCGGAGTGACCCGTGCCGTTGAAATGGGTGTGACTGAAACCGACAATGGTCTGATCATCGTACTGGTAACCGGCGCAATATTGATAGGCATCCGGTTGATAGACACCCTCCACATTGTGGGAGATCATTTCCGTATCGGGACTCAGCTGAACCAATCCGAATGGCGCACAGGCTCCGGGGAAGGTATGCCCCATGCTTTTAGTCCCCACCATCGGGTTTACATAACTGCTCTTGCTTTTTTGCGCTTTCACGGTGGACATGCCGATAAGTATTACTCCTGTCAGTATTAAGAATGTTTTTTTCATTGTGCTCCTGTTTGTTATTTTACGCCCTGGGAGGGAGGTTCAGCACCGGGGGCACTACCCCACTCCCTGTTCGCCTTGTCACCCATGATCAGTTCCAGCGTAGCGCCATTTTTGATGTCATCATGACTGAACCAGGGCTTGTCCCATTTCCTGCCGTTGAGTGTGGCCGACTGGATGTATTTATTCTCCGGGCTGTTGTTCCTGGCGATGATGCGGAATGTCTTGCCGTTGCCCATCCGCAGGGTGACATCATCGAAAAAGGGACTGCCGATGTTATAGGTGGGGCTGCCCGGTGTGACAGGGTAAAAGCCCATCTGGGAGAAGACCACAAAGGCCGACATACCCCCGCCGTCTTCGTCACCCGGCACACCCATCAGGTCGTTCCTGAACCACTCCGACACGAGCTTACGGATCCGTTTCTGTGTCTTCCACGGCTCCCCTGCGTAGTTATAGAGATAGGGAATATGCAGCGAGGGCTCGTTGGCCATCGAAAACTGGCCGACGTTGCCGGTATGGTCGGGAAGCTGTGCGTAGAAGTCGAACTTGCTCTTGCCCAGCGGCTCGCGGAAGGTCTGATCAAGATTCCGTATGAACGGATCACGTCCCCCCATCAGATGAATCAGGTCGGCCACGTTGTGCTGCACATCCCAGCGGTATATCCAGGCGTTGTTCTCACCATAATACTGACGCGCTCCCATCCCTCCGGAGAATTGATAATCGAAAGGGGTGATGAAACGGCCCTCCTTGTCTTTCGGATGAAAGAAGCCCGTTTCGGCGTTGAAGAGATAGCGGTAGTTATATGACTTTTCCAAAAAGAACTGATAGTCGTCTGTCTTTCCCAGTGTCAGGGCAAGCTGTGCCAGGCACCACTCATCGTAGGCTGTGCCCAGTGTCACAGCTACAGGCTGTCGTTTCTCCCATGAATGCACCTCGGGGATGGTCTCCTCCTCTCCATCCCTGAGTGCCGGGATATAGCCCTTCTCGTGATAGAACCGGTCCAGCTCCCCTGACGGCTTCGCCGACCAGGGTGCCAGCGTCTTTTCCATCACTGCATTGCGCAGTGCGGGATACATCTTTTGCAGGTCGATGCCGGTGAGCCCCTTGCGATAGGCATCGAGCACGGTGGCGATGCCGTGATTGGAGTTCATGCGGCGGCTGTCACCCGTGATCTCGGGGAAGGTAGGCCACCAGAAACCGGGCATCTGCTCCGACATGCAGAGAAAAGACCGGAGGATATCTACTTCCATCTGTGGTTCTGTCAGCACCCGCAGCGGATGGGTGGCACGATAGGTGTCCCATATCCAGTCATCGGTATAAAATGGTGTCCCATGGTCATCGTGCACCTTTCCGTCGAAGGCGCTGAAGTAGCGTCCACCCTCGGAGATGGATACAGGCCGTTCATAGGTTCGGTAGAGCGAGGTATAGAAAACAACCTTCTCCTCTTCTGATTTCCCTTCCACCCTGATCTTTTCCAGTGTCTCGTTCCACAAGGCACATCCTTTCCGGGCTACGGCGTCCACATCATATCCTTTGATCTCTCTTCTCAGGTTCTTTTTTGCCTGTTCCTCACTGATGAACGAGATACCATAGCGGAGATTCAGTCGTTGTGTCTCTTCCGGGAAATGCAGTACGATGCTGGCATTGCGTCCTTCGGACAGATGTGACTCCGCCAGGCTGCCCTCCCGTAATATGTTCACCTTCTGCGGAACGGCTTCTGTCTCGAGATAGAGAAATACCCTTGTATTGTTGGCCAGCTGCTGATAACCGGTAACGGCCCTTCCATCCCATCTGATGGCACCCTGCCGCGAGTTGAGCACCAGGAAGGAGGCATCGTCACGACTGAATGTGAGGGCATATACAGCCGATTGATGAGACAGCGCGTAGGTGACACCAATCCCGTGATCATCGAGATAGACCGAATAACCATAGGGTGTAATGGTTTCATTGTCGTAGCTGTAGGCGATGACAGGCCGGAGGCCGGAGGAATCACCCTGGAAAGGACTAAGGCTGAAGGCCGAGCTTCCCCTGTGGCTGGTCACCACCACAGGCAGGCCGGACAGCTGGTCACCCGTGAAATCACTTCGTTCCGGGTAGACACGCAGCATGCTGTTGGGTAGATGGACGGTGGGATAAGTAGGCACCAGGAGATGACTGATATTTCCCATATAGGGATTCACGTAATCAACAACGTCGTTTTTTTTGGATTGTGCAAGGATATTTCCTGTCAACAGTAACAGGAGCAGAAACGAAAAAGTTTTTCTTTTGATCATGCCGTATTTTTTTTGGACTGACAATGAGTCGTCAAGGATGAACCGGATGAATGATGAATTCACTCCACAGGATTACCCGATTGATTTCGGCACAAATTTAAGAATTTTATCTGCATAAACAGAAAAATCATCTATTTTTGCAGTGAACAAGAGTACGCACGCCGCTCCTGCTGTTCCAGTTCATCATTACATCGCGTAAAAAAAACGATAAAAAACAGGATAAAATGAACCAAAACACATTTTTAGGACTCATAGAGCAGAGCATACGAAATCACTGGGAACTGCCGGCCATGACCGATTTCCAGGGTAAAACATATTACTACAAGGATTTTGCGCGTGAGATTGATCAGCTGCATGATTATTTCAGGGCTGCAGGTATTCAGCGGGGAGACAAGATCTCGGTATGCGGCAGGAATTCCGCCAACTGGGCCATTGCTTTTTTCGCGACCCTCACCTATGGGGCGGTATCGGTTAGTATTCTGCATGAATTCGATAAGGAAAGCATCCAGTTTATCGTGGATCATTCCGATTCAAAAATGTTTTTTACGGACGAGAGCATATGGCAGGAGCTGGACATGAACAGCCTTTCCAAGATAGAGACGGTGCTGTCGCTCAATGATTTTTCGGTGTTAAAATCGTCTCTCGACACGGTGAATCAGTTCGCGGCGGAGGCACCTGCCTTTTTCGAGAAGAAGTACGAGAGGGGATTTTTCGTGAATGATATTGCATTCAGGACCGACAAACCGGAAGAGCTGGCGGTGATCAACTATACCTCGGGAACCACCAGCAGCCCCAAAGGGGTGATGATTCCCTACCGCAGCCTGTGGTCGAACACAAAGTTCGCCAATGACAACCTGGCGTTTATTCATGCCGGGGATCACATCGTCTGCATGCTGCCCATGGCACATACCTACGGGCTGGCGTTCGAGATTCTCAACTCCATCTCCATGGGCTGTCATATTCATTTCCTGGGCAAGACACCCTCACCCAAAGTACTGCTCGATGCTTTTGCCCGGGTGAAGCCGAAGCTGGTGCTGGCGGTGCCGCTCATCATCGAGAAGATCGTGAACAAGAGTGTGCTGCCCAAACTGCAACAGGGCATGGCCAGGATACTGACCAGGATACCGCTGCTGGATTCTATCGTTTACACCAAAGTGCGTCAGTCAATGATGGACGCTTTTGGTGGCACACTCAATGAGGTGGTGATTGGCGGTGCTGCCATCAACCCCGATGTGGAGAAATTTCTCCGTAAAGTGAAGTTCCCTTATTCCGTGGGGTATGGGATGACCGAATGCGGGCCGCTGATTTCCTATTCTTACTGGAGGGAGTTTAAGGAGCACTCCTGCGGCAGAGTCGTGGACAGGATGCAGGTGAGGATCGATTCCGGTGACCCGCACAACACGGTAGGTGAGATTCAGGTCAGAGGGTCCAACGTGATGCTGGGTTATTATAAAAATGAAGAGGCCACCCGCCACACCTTCACTGAAGACGGCTGGTTGAAGACGGGTGATCTGGGCTTGCTGGACAAGGATCAGTTTGTCTTTATCAAAGGGAGGGATAAAAACATGATACTAGGACCTTCCGGTCAGAATATCTACCCGGAAGAGATCGAGGAGAAAATCAACAGCTCGCCGTATGTGAGTGAGTCGCTGGCCATCGAAGAGAACAGGAAGATCGTGGCCCTCATTGTTCCCGACGTTGAAATACTGCAGGAGCATGGTGTTACCGGTGATCAGCTCACCCCCTTCTTTCAGCAGTTGATCAAGGAGATCAACGCGAAACTGCCGGTCTACAGTAATATTTCCTCCTTTCGCATACAGGATGAGGAATTTGAGAAAACACCCAAGCGAAGCATCAAACGATTCAAGTACCAGCAAAAGTAGACATATCCCCATTTCAAACGAAAGAAGCCCGGGCGTTGTACCCGGACTTTTTTTTTGTCCCCCTCTTTGAGGGAAATGACCGGCAGCTCCTGGTTGCCGGTACCATGTCACCCAATGAGTTATATCAATACTCGTTCCAGCTTTTAATCTCGATATCCCCCTGGTCCATCTTGCAGAAGGCGGTGATAAACGCGCTGGCCAGACGGGCATTGGTGATCAGTGGTATGTTGTAGTCCACCGCGCCGCGCCGGATGATGTAGCCATTGGTCAGCTCCCTGCGGGTCACATCTTTGGGTATATTGATGATCAGGTCGAACTTCTTGTCGGCAATCATCTGCGGGATATTGTTCTCTCCGTCTTCATCCGGCCAGTTCACATCGGTGGCCTTAATGCCGTTTTCCTCTAGAAATTTTTGCGTGCCGTGACTCGCATAGAGCTGATATCCTTTCTCTCCCAGCAGCTTGCATGCTTCCAGCAGGTCCACCTTCGACTTCATCTCACCCGATGAGATCAGTATCCCCTTTTCAGGTATGCTGTACCCTACCGAGAGCATCGACTTGAGGATGGCATCGTTGAAATCCTCCCCGATGCAACCCACCTCACCGGTGGAGGACATATCCACTCCCAGCACCGGGTCGGTATTCTGGAGGCGGGAGAAGGAGAACTGTGACGCCTTCACACCAATATAGTCAAGGTCAAACACAGAGCTGTCGGGCTTTGCATAGGGAGCATCCAGCATGATACGAGTGGCTGTCTCAATAAAGTTATGTTTCAACACTTTGGAGACAAAGGGAAAGGAACGCGACGCCCGCAGGTTGCACTCGATCACCTTGATCTCGTTGTTCTTGGCCAGATACTGGATGTTAAACGGACCACTGATATGCAGCTCCCGTGCAATCTGCTTGGAGATTTTCTTCACACGGCGCATCGTCTCGAAATAGATCTTTTGCGCAGGGAAGACCAGGGTGGCATCACCCGAATGGACACCGGCAAACTCCACATGTTCCGAGATGGCATATTCCACCACCTCCCCCTCGCGGGCTACCGCATCGAACTCAATCTCCTTGGCATTCTGCATAAAGGAAGATACCACCACGGGATGTTCCTTCGACACATTGGCAGCCATCTTCAGGAAAATATGCATCTGCTCCCTGTCGTAACACACATTCATTGCTGCCCCTGAAAGCACGTAGGAGGGACGGATCAGCACCGGGAAGCCTACCTCCTCCACGAAAGAGTCGATCTCCCCGAAGCTGGTCAGCTCCTGCCAGCGCGGCTGGTCGATACCCAGCTCATCGAGCATGGCGGAGAACTTATGCCTGTTCTCCGCACGGTCGATGGACACGGGTGACGTACCCAGAATGGGTACATCCTGCCTGTGTAGCTTCATGGCCAGGTTGTTGGGTATCTGCCCGCCCACGGAGACAATCACCCCTTTGGGGTTCTCAATATCAATCACATCCAGCACCCGTTCAAAAGTCAGCTCATCGAAGTAGAGCCTGTCGCACATATCGTAGTCGGTCGACACCGTCTCTGGATTGTAGTTGATCATCACCGACTGGTATCCCAGGTCACGGGCCGTCTGCACCGCATTCACCGAGCACCAGTCGAACTCCACCGAGGAGCCGATCCTGTAGGCTCCGGAGCCCAGCACGATCACCGCTTCACCTTCTTCCTTGTGCGGTGCATAGGCTTTGTCGGAACCATACGTAAAATAGAGGTAGTTTGTTTTTTCGGGATGATCGGACGCCACGGTGTTGATACGTCGGACAACCGGCAGGATATTGAGTTTCTTCCGGTGATCACGCACCCTGATCAGCTCACTCTCTACGGTTCCCTGTGGATCCTCCACGAAACGGGCGATCTGGAAATCGGAGAAACCCAGCCTTTTGGCCTCTCTCACCACCGTTTCCGGCAGCTCTTCGATCTTATTATAGGTGGAAAGTTTTTTTGAAAAGAGATGGATATTCTCCAGCTTCTCCAGAAACCAGCGGTCAATTTTGGTCAGCGCTTCGATCTGTGCGACTGTGTAACCTTTCTCAAAGGCATCAGCAATGGCAAAGATGCGCAGGTCGGTGGGCCGGGAGAGCGATTCCTTCACATTATCGAAGGTGATCTCCCGATTACCTACAAAACCGTGCATCCCCTGCCCTATCATGCGCAACCCTTTCTGGATGATCTCTTCGAACGACTGGCCAATGGACATGATCTCGCCTACC
>Ga0209347_1004346_pt1 | contig 14889 bp, 10 predicted proteins | sample AutmiccommuBRH23_FD_187382 | JGI IMG/M metagenome (GOLD analysis project Ga0209347, IMG submission 187382) | Deep subsurface microbial communities from Mt. Terri, Switzerland - Autotrophic microbial communities BRH/23 (SPAdes) (version 2) | ecosystem: Environmental > Aquatic > Deep subsurface >... | reverse complement strand
ACACGTCGGCGTGGCCGAGCAGGTCGCGAATGTAGATCAGGTTGACGCCGGCCTGGATTAGGTGCATCGCTCGGCTGCGCCGCAGGGTGTGGGGTGTGACCGGCAGGCCGGGTGCCCAGCCGGGGTCGTCGGCCCGGACTGCTCGAACCTGGCGGGTGAGGATCTTGGCGATGCCGGATCTGGTCAGTCTGGAGTGGTTGGGTCCGTGGAACAGTGGGTCGGTGTTGGCGCCGAGCCCGGGGTGCGGCTGGAGGTGTTGGAGGTAGTCGGCGACGAGCCGGGCGGTCGGGCCCATCAGGGGCACGTATCGGATCGTGGAGCCCTTTCCGTGGATCGTCACGGTGATCGGGTTGGCGGAGCGGATGTCGGCGACGTTGAGGTCGCAGATTTCTTGGGCGCGGGCGGCGGTGTCGTAGGCCAGGGCGAGCAGGACGGTGTCGCGGATGGCGCGTGTACTGGCGGTGCCGGGCTGGGCGAGCAGTACCTTGATCTGGTCGCCGGTCAGGTGTCCCAGGTCCGGGGCGGGGGTGTTCTTCTGCCGGATCGCCAGGATCTGGGTGAGCTGGTCGAGGCGGTCGGGGTGCTCGACGGCGGTGTAGCGGCAAAACGACTTGATCACCGCTAGGCGCTGGTTGCGGGTGGCTGCCGAGCAGTTCCGTTCGGCTTCCAGCCAGTCCAGGAACCGCAGGATGTGGGGCCGGTCGATATCGGCCAGGCGCAGTTTCTCGGGAGGTATGCGCTCTGCGGTTTTGAACCAGATCAGCAGGAGTTTGATCGCGTCCCGGTAGGAGGCGATGGTTCTCGGCGAGGCCGCGCGTTCCCCGGCCAGGTGATCGGTGAAGAATTTCGCCAGCCAGCGCCCGGCAAGGTCCGGGGGCGGCGCCGGCCGCTGCCGGGTCATGACTGGCTTCCGGGCGGGGCGGGAATGACGTAGCCGAACCGGATTTGGGCTTGGGCTATCACTTCGGGATAGGCATCGGCGGTGAGCCGCAGGTAGTACTGGGTGCCGCGCAGGTCGGCGTGGCCCAGGTAGGCGGCCAGGTAGGGCAACATCACGGCCACATCGGTGCCGGCTTGGGCCCAGCGCCGCAGGTTGGCGACGGCGAATCCGTGACGCAGCGAGTGCGGATGCGGGCCGCCGGTGAAATGCGGGATTCCGGCGTCGGCCAAATAGCTGCGGAACCGGACGTAGACGCTCGCCTGGTTGATCGGGTTGCCCGGCGCCCTGCTGTAGAAGACGTGAGCGTCGGGGTCGGGCACCGGATGCGCCGCCGCGATGTAGGAATCCGCAGTCGCGGCCAGCCGGCGGGTGATCGGGATGGTCCTGCCCGCACCGTTTTTCGAGTCCCTGATCCTCAGCGCCCCGGACTGCGTGTCCACGTCCGAGACGGTCAGGTTCAGCGCCTCGCCGACCCGTAACCCGGCGCCATAGAGCACCCGAAACAACACCGGGTCGACCATCGCCTTGTTCGAATACGAGGACATCGGCTGGGAATCGATTACCGCGAACAATCGACGCACCTCGTCGTCGGTGAACACATACGGCACCTGATGACGGGCACGGACCAGGGTTGCCGCGGCCGGCATGTAGGCCCGCCAGCCGGCGGCTTGGGCATGAGCGGCCAGTTGGCGCAGCACCAACTCGTTGCGCCGCAGGGTGCTCGGCCGCAGGTGACGGCCGTAGAGGAACCCGTCGACCGCTTCTTTGGTGATCGACCCGTCCGAATAGCCTTCCCTGCGGCAGTGGTCGGCGAATTGGTGCAGCACCCGTTCCGGGACTTTGAACCGGTATCCGCCGGCGTGACGCACAGCGACCAGCTCGGCGACCAGGCCGGGCAGTGTCATCTCAGGCATCACGCTCACCCGCCTGGGCAGGTTCGGTGACGTCTTCAACGTCCAACGCGCAACAACGCAGGCGTTCGACGTCGAACCGCAGGTAATAGGCCTGCGTCGTATCGCTCGACGCATGCCCCAACACGGCCGACACCACCGGTATCGACGCGCCGGTGCCGATCATGGCCACAGCCAGCGCGCCGCGCAGCGAATGCATCCCGCAGACTTGGTCCGGTGGGAAGACGATCCCCGCGCGGACGGCGTGCCTTGACAGCCGAGAGGCGATCGAGGAGGCGCACCCGAACGCGTCGAACGGGTGGCGGTGCTTGACGAACACCTTCGGGCAGACCGTTTCGGGGCGGCCGTGCCGGATGTAGTCGATGATCGCCCAGCCGACGTCGTCGAGCAGCGGAAGACAAAGCGGCCGGCCCGTCTTGTGCTGAACAATCGTGATCGTCTTCGCCCTCCAGTCCAAATCGGACAACTCAAGGTGACGCAGATCCGATATCCGCAGGCCCAGCCGGGCGGTCGTCAGGATCATCACGAAATCACGTTTGCCGGTAGCAGACTCGCGGTCGATCCCGGCCAGCAGACTGCGGATCTCATCGACGGTCCACAGATGAGGCTCGGACTCGTGACGCATATGCCGGTGCGGCGGCAGCCTGTTTGCGAGGCAGGTCGGTGTCCGTCCCGTGACGGACAGAAACGACAGGAAGTCCGCCAGGCACGATCTCATGACCGCAACGGTCTTGCGCCGTAGATGGCGTTGGCGCAACAGAAATCCCGACACATCTCGCACGTCGAGTCCCGCGAGATCACGGGCACCCATCTCGTCCAGGTAGGCCAACAGTTTGCTGGCCGCTTTGTCCTTGGCGATCACGGTCGCCTCAGCGTTGCCGCGTTCGCGGCACGAAGCGAGGTAATCGTCCCTGAGCCGACGGAACCCGGTAGGACAATCGTCCTTCGCCGGGATCACCGGCCGGTCGATATCGACCGGCCGGCCAGCCAGCACCTCCGTCATCAACACCACCGGCCGACGAACCGCCTGAACCTTCTTGTCTGTCACCGGTTCTCGCAACGATCCCAACCTCACCCCGGTCTGATTGGCGATGAAGTCGATGCACACCCCCTCACTCACCGCGTCCCGGCCGCACCCGATCAAGAAGGCGGCGAACCGCTCCAGTACGGCCCGGTGCCGCCGGACCGTGCCTTCGGATCTGCCAGCGGCGCGCAACACCTCTACGACGCGGCCGACCGCGTCCTGGGCAGCTTTCTCGTCCATCAGAATCACCTCTGCATTCGGTAGCGGAATGAACACAAAGTGATTCTTCGCCGACGCGAAAAGCGCGCCCAGCGGCACAACGAGAGAGCCCAACACGTGCGGCGTTATGCGGACAGAACCACCCGCAGCAACCCCCTAGCCAGCAGAAACCATCCGACAGGGCGCATAACCCGGCCGTCCACCTAATGCCGGTTATGCGGAATTCCGCATAACAGGCACACCTTTGCCATCCGCACCCTGATCGGTTGGTATCGAGCCGGTCAGGACGTCGAGGCGCGCCTGCCAGTGCTATCGACCTACCTGGGCCATCGGGATCCGCGCTGGACCTACTGGTATCTGTCGGCCGCCCCAGAACTGCTGGCCCTGGCGGCATCACGCATGGAAACAACGAGCACGCCGGGCGGCACCCAATGAGCCCCATCGCGCCGACGCTGCAGGCGTTCTTCACCGACCGGCTCACCAAGCAGCGACAGGTCAGTCCACGCACCATCGCCTCCTACCGCGACTCGCTGCGGTTGCTGATCGGATTCGCCCAGGAACGCACCGGCAAGACACCCTCCAGGCTGGAGTGGAGCGACCTCGACGCCGACCTGATCGCGGCGTTCCTCGACCACCTCGAACACGCCCGGCACAACAGCGCACGCACCCGCAATCTTCGCCTGACCGCTGTTCGTTCCCTGTTCGGCTTCGCCGCGCTGCGCCACCCCGAGCATGCCGAGGTGATCCAGCGGGTCTTGGCGATACCGGCCAAACGGTTCGACAAGCGGCTCATCACCTTCCTCACCGCGACCGAGATCGACGCTCTTATCGCCGCGCCGGATACCGATCGATGGGAGGGCCGCAGGGACCGTGCGCTACTGCTGTTGGCAACCCAGACCGGGCTCCGGGTCTCGGAACTGACCGGTCTCAGCTGCGGCGACATCTCCTTCGGAGACGGATCGAGTGTTCGCTGCCTGGGGAAAGGCCGAAAGCGCCGCGCGGTTCCCCTGACGACGACTACCCAAGCAGTGCTGCGTATCTGGCTCACCGAGCGTGGTGACGTCCCCGATCAGCCCCTGTTTCCGACCCGGACCGGACGGCGGCTCAGCACCGACGCGGTCGAACGGCTCGTCCGATTGCACGCGGTCACCGCTGCGCGAACGTGTCCCACGATCCGACCCGCCGAACTACACCCGCACGTGCTGCGGCATACCTGCGCAATGTCGCTACTGCACGCCGGAATCGACACTTCGGTCATCGCTCTATGGCTCGGTCACGCCGACATCCGATCGACCGGCATCTACCTGCACACCGACCTCACCATCAAGCAGCGAGCACTCGATGCGATGACCTCGCCCTCGACCAAACCCGGCTGCTACCGCCCGCGCGACAAGCTGCTCGTCTTCCTCGAAGGCCTATAACTATGCCGACCACGACGACTGCACTAGCTCCGAGATCACCACCTCCGCAACCAGTTCGACACCCCCCGCCGGCACGAGTCGGCATAGTCACGGGGTCGGCATAGATCGACCTATGCCGACATCGGCATAGATCGATGAACTGGGCTACGTCCAAATCGACACCCGCGGAGCCGAACTGCTCTTCCAGATCATCACCGAACGAGAGGAACGCGCCAGCATCGCCATCGGCACCAACCTCCCGTTCAGCGAGTGGGGAACCGTCATCGCCGATCCCCGCCTGGTCGCCGCGATCGTGGACCGAATCACCTTCAACGCCCACATCCTCGAGACCGGCACCCAGTCCTACCGGCTACGCACCAGCAAGACCCGTCGAACCAAGACGACCTCCTGATCAGCGAGGCATCACCGAGGTCACAGGGTGTCCTCAGATTGGGCTCATGTGCTCACGCGGCCGCGGGGCAAGGCGGGATACGGCGGGATACGGCGGGGTACCCGGGCGCGAACCGAAACGATGTTCGACAGTGTTCGTGCTGGTCGAACCGGAGCCGACCAGGGTTGCCGACTACGGGAATCGAACCGGTGTATTCAGCGCGGGAAGCTATTTCCACGCCCGAACGCGTGTTCAATGAAGGCGCTTCGTCCCCGCCTCTCGATATCCGGAGGAGTCCGGTCGCAATTTCACGGACGAGGCAGAGCCACTCGCTACGGCGCGAAGAGTAACTCGCACCTCTTAAGCACTCACCGTTACCAGTTAACTAGTGCGAGTTCTATTGTGGCGCATAGCATCTGGACACTTGTCAGAGATCCAACACGCGCCGGAGTCCACGATCAACTTCGTGCATGATGTTGGACGGTACGTCACCGATCCGATCCGACAAGTCTTTCTTGTTAAGTGTGACAAGTGCGGTGACATTGACGACTGAATCCCGCGGGAGTCCCGTCGCTACGGCAGGGAGGAACACATTGCCCGGCATCGCCGCCAAGGCTGTGCTCGAAGTGATCACCGCGGTGAGCACGGTCGCAAGGCGGCTGGCGTTGTACGGATCGGCTTGGATAACCAGCACAGGACGGCGCTTGGCTGGTCGGCTACCGGACGGCGCTCCCAGATCTGCCCAGTAAAGCTCAGCTCGGCTGATCACCACTCGTCGTCCGCTGCATCCAATACGCGGTGTCCAATGGCTACTGCGGCGGCCTCCGCTTCGTCTGTGCCGTCAAGGCGCTCCAGGGCACTGTCGATCTGGCCGACTAATGACCGGGCGTCTAACTCGTCCAAGTAGCGCTGCGCAGCTCGGGCGAAGAACTCGGATCGGCTCATGCCGAGCTCCGAGGCGGTCCGGGAGACGCGGTCGAATGTCTCATCAGAGAGAGATATGGCTGTCTTCATGGTTAGAGTATAACCCGGTATAACCGACGAGGCAGACCGCTTCCATCCTCGCGGGCGGCAACTCGCACCTCTTGAACACGCACTGTCACCAGTTATCCTACGAGCGACGATGGCGACGCTTGGGGCCTGTTCGTCTATGTCCGTGTCGTTTTGCAGACGATCTCCGACTTTTCCACTGATTCGCCGACCGGCGCACTGAGTTTTGCAGCCCTTCACCTACCGGACTGCGCGACTTGTGATGCTTCGTAGCTTGTTGCGTCATCGGCTTACGCGCTAAGTCCACACAGCGGGTGCTGCTGCGGCCCCTATCGCACCGACACCAACCTAGGCGAATATTTTCGCCACTGTGACGTATTGACATTCCGGGTTGCGGGACACAACTGCCGCTTTCGTTGAGCGCACCCGGTGGCTTTGCGGGCGGCGATGGCTTATCCCATGCCTGTGCCGTCAGCGACGAGTCGTCGAGATCCCGACAACGTTAAACGGCGCGGCGCAAATCATCGGTCGTCATCCCATCGTGCGCGGATGGGTTCGACCGTTCGCGGTTCACTTTCGGCGGCTGGGTGCACATATTGCGAAAACCTGAAGCTGTTCTGTTGGCTTGAACGTTCGGCGGATTCTCAAGTGTAGCTTTTGTCACAGTGACGCTTCTGCCCCTTGGCGCGTCCCCTCGCGACTACGCGCGCTAAGCGGTCCGATCGTGCGCGGTCCGACACATTTCTACGACCAAACGGAGCATGTGCTCGGCGCGCGTCGCTATCGCCGCAGTGCAACTAGTTGGGAGTAATCCGGGAATACCTGAGAGCTGTCCGGCTTCTCGCCCTACGTTCCAGAACAATCTGACAGCGCCACCTGCCCAGGTCTCCACCCATGCACCTGCGCTCATTCGGCCGGCGAACCCATGGCGCCGGGCCTGAATCTGTGACTACCTGACAGCGCCGGACCGGGACGATTGACGGTCCAGAACTACCTGACACCCGGCGGACACTCGCGGCGCCCCGAGCCCAATTCGTCACTGTGACGTTACTGCCGTGGTGCAGCGCGCCTCCCGTTCGCCCAGCCCACAGCCGTGCAGATAACAATAATGTGGATAACGTTTATTATCCATCTTTTGTCCGCCACGCTGCTACACCCTATGGTCGTGTCGCGCCCTACCCCGCCGATGCCGACGCGAACAGTGCTTGCGCGCCCGGTTCGGCGGCGGGCTGCTACTGGGCGGTGTAGCCCCCGTCGATGACGAGTTCCGAGCCCGTCATGAACGACGACTCGTCCGATGCGAGAAACAGCGCGCCGTACGCGATTTCCTCGGGTCTGCCCATCCGCCCCAGCGGCGTGGCGGCGGTCAGCGCCGGCAGGAACTCGGCCGGGACCTCCTCATCCACCATCCCCGTGTCGATCACACCAGGATGAATCGAGTTCACCCGAATTCCCTCGGTTGCGTACTGGACAGCGGCGGTCTTGGTGAGCAGGCGCACCGCACCCTTGGTCGCCTGGTAGGCCGCGGCCGCACCACTGCCGATCAGGCCGTAGATCGAAGAGACGTTGACGATCGAGCCCCCGCCGGCCCTGCGCATGGCAGGAATGGCGGACTTCATGCCCAGCCAAACCCCGGTCTGGTTCACCGCGACAATCCGGTTCCACACCTCCAGCGAGGTCTGCTCAACACCGGCCATGTCCAGGATCCCGGCGTTGTTCACCAATACGTTCAGTTCACCGAACACCGCAGTCGCGTGTTGGACCGCGCGGTCCCAATCCGCCTCGTCGGTAACGTCGAGCCGGGTGGCTGACACCGTAGCACCCGCGTCCAGAAGTTCCTTTTCGAGGGACACCAGCGCGTCGTCACGAACGTCGGTGATGACGATGGAGGCACCTTCGGCGGCAAACAGCCGGGCCTCCGCTGCACCTTGTCCGCGCGCGGCTCCGGTGATGAGCGCAACCTTGCCTTCGAGGCGGTTCGTCATTTTTTTGCGTCTCTCTTTCCGATGGTGGTTGTCGGCCAGTTGTTGCCGGCGCTGGCCGGGCGTGCCGGCGGTGTCAATCAATGGTGAGGGCGATGTACTTCGTCTCCATGAAGTCTTCGAGCGCGTGGTGGCCGCCCTCGCGACCGAGACCCGAGCTCTTGACCCCCCCGAACGGCGCAGCCGGGTCGGCCATCAGGCCACGGTTCACGCCGACCATGCCGACGTCGAGGCGCTCGCTGATGGACACCGCGCGGGAGATGTCTCGAGTGAACAGATAGCCGGCAAGTCCGTACTGCGTATCGTTGGCGAAGGAGACGGCCTCATCGATCGAGTCGACGACGAACAGGGGCGCCACCGGGGCGAAGAGTTCCTGACCGGTAAACTCGGGAGCCTTGTCCCGCATCGCCAGGACGGTGGGCTCGAAGAAGTAGCCGTCGCCGCCCACCGGTTTACCGCCCACGAGCACATCGGCCTGCGCGCCGACGACACTTTGGACGGTGCCGGTGATCGCTTGCCGCTGTGTTTCGGAGATCATCGGCCCGACGTCGACCCCCGGCCGGTGCCCCGGTCCGACGACCAGGTTGCGCACCTCATCGACGAACAGCTCGGTGAACTCCGCGGCGATACCCTGCTGCAGGATGATCCTGTTCGCGGCGACACAGGCCTGCCCCGCGTTGCGGAATTTCGCGGCGACGGCTGCTGCGACGGCGTGCCCGACGTCGGCGTCGTCGAGGACGATGAACGGGCCGTTTCCTCCGAGTTCGAGTTGAACACTCACGACATTGCGCGCTGCCTGGCGCATCATCAACGAGCCGACGGCGACCGAGCCGGTGAAGCTGACCTTGCGCAGCCGCCGGTCGTGCATGAGTTCCGTAGACAGCTCCCCTGGACGAGAGGTATGGACCAGATTCAACACGCCTGCGGGGATGCCCGCGTCGATGACGGCCTGCATCAGCAGTGCCGAGGTCAGCGGCGTCTGCTCCGCGGGTTTCATGATGGCTGTGCAGCCCGCGGCAAGCGCAGCGACGGCCTTGCGACCCGGGACGAGGACGGGAAAGTTCCACGGCGATACGAGCAGGCTGGGACCGACGGGTTGCATCGTGGCGATGATCCGGAAATTGCCGCGCGAACCTCGGGAGAAGGAGCCATGCACGTGAGCCGCCTGCTCCGCCAGCCACTTGACGAAATCGAGCGTCAGCGCCATCTCGCCTGCGGCCTCGGATCGTGGCTTCCCCGCCTCCAGCACCATGAGGTCGATAAAGGCCTCCGCTCGATCCGTGAGCAGCTGGTGGATTCCATGCATGAGGTCGCCGCGCACCCTCGGCGCCACGTCGGCCCACGAGGCCTGGGCGGCGTGGGCGGCGTCGAGGGCAGCTCGCGTGTGCGCGTTTGTCGCGTCTGAGACGGATGCGAATGGCTGTCCCGTCGCGGGATCGACCACGTCGAAGGTGTGGTCGAGGTCGATCCATTCGCCGTCGACGTGCAACCCGGTAGGCACTGTGTGCTGGCGTGCGGTGCCGGGAAAGTTGACGGTGACCGTGCGAGACACCAGAACCTTCCTTTCGGTGGGAGTCAACGAGCTTCGGCGCGGGTGAGCGGATCACGGCCTGTGCGCTGCGGCCCGCTCAGCTGAACTGAAAGCCCTTGTAGCCAGCGTCCTTGCACTCCGAGAGCACGTTGCGGTAGGCGCCCAGACCCGCAAGGTAGAAGTAGACCGTGTTCTTCTTGCCGGGAATGTTGGCGCCGAAAATCCACGACTGTGCCTTCGGGAACAGCGTCGCGTCGGCGATCTCGCGGCAGGTGGCGGTCCAGTCCTGCTCGGCGTCGGCGGTCGGCTCCACGGCGGAGAAGCCGGTCTGCTCCACGTGCTCGATCAGTTCGGTGGACCACTCCACCTGTGTCTCGATCGAGGGCGGCAGGTTGGTGAAGGGGCCGTTAGGCCCGAGCACCATGAACATGTTCGGGAAGTTCGCGACCGCCACCCCGAGATAGCTGGACGGTCCGTCCTTCCAGTAGTCCGCCATCCTGAGGCCGTTGCGGCCTCGCAGGTCGAAACGCTTGTAGGTGCCGTCGACCGCATCGAACCCGGTGGCGAAGATCAGGATGTCGATCTCGTGCTCCACCCCGTCGGAGGTCCGGACGCCGGCGGGCGTGATCTCCGCGATCGGATTCTCCTTGATGTCCACGAGTTCGACGTTGTCACGGTTGAAGGTTGCGTAGTACCCGCTATCGCACAGCGGCCGCTTGGCGTAGAGGTCCTTCGGCATCAGCTTGCGGGCCGTCTCGGGGTCCTTGACGATCTCTGCGATCTTGCCCTTGATGAAGTCCTGTGCGGCCTTGTTCGCGACCTCGTTGGTGGCAATGTCGGCGAAGGTCTCGAACATGAAGCGGAAGCCGCCGCCCTTTTCCCACGCTCGCTCGAAGATCGCCAGCGCCTCCGACGATGACACGGACTCGTAGGTGGTGGTGCTCTCCTCGAAGCCGAAGGCGACGACCGAGTTGCGCACCTGCTCCCAGATGGCCTCGTGGTTCTCCTTGACGTCTGCGACGTACTCGCGAGAGACCGGCCCGTTGCCCACGGGGACGGTGAACTGGGCCGAGCGCTGGAACACGGTCAGATGGTCGACCTCGGGAGCGATCGCGGTGATGACCTGGACTCCGGTGGATCCGTTCCCGATCACACCGACCCGTTTGCCGGCCAGTTCGAGGTCGGCCGGCCACTGGCCGGTGTGCACGTGGACGCCTTGGAAGGTGTCGATGCCCTTGAGGTCGGGGAGGTTCGTGGCCGACAGCAGCCCCACCGCGGCGACGAGGTACTTCGCGGTGTGCAGTTCGCCGGTGTCGGTCTTGATGTGCCAGAGGTTGTCGTTCTCGTGGAAGTGCGCCGCGACGACGCCGGTGTTGAGCTGAATATCGGGCCGCAAATTCCAGCGGTCGGCCACGTGCTCGAGGTAGCTCAGTATTTGCGGCTGGGTGACGTAGCGGGTGTCGAAGTCCCACTCTTTCAGCAAGTCCTTGTCGCAGGAGTAGCAGTAAACGAACGACTCGGTGTCCGAGAGTGCGCCCGGGTAACGGTTCCAGTACCAGGTACCGCCCACGCCACCGGCCTTGTCGAACAGTCGCACGTTCAAGCCGTGCTCGTCCCGCAGCTTCTTCAGGGCATACATCCCACCGAAGCCCGCGCCGATGACGATCGCATCATGGTGAGTGCTCATATCAGTCGGTCCTCATGTTCTCTTCGTGCCCGAGTTCGTCTGCCGGGAGGGTCAGCGGCGGTACCAGCTGCAGATCCGGGCGATTTCCGCGTCGGCCTCCGGGGCGCGCCCGGCGAGGCAGGGAAACACGTGCTGCATGCCGTCGACGACTGAGAGCGTCACCTCGGCGCCCGCCGCCGAGGCCCGGTCGGCGAGCCGGGTTGCGTCATCCAGCAGCGTTTCCGCCGACCCGGCGCTGATGTACAGCCGCGGGAAACCGGTGTAGTCGGCGTACAGCGGGTTGGCGAGCGGATCATCGGGCTTGCCGGTCTCGCCGAGGAACATCGCCGACATCCCCTCGAGGATCTGCCGACTGACCAGGCCGTCGGCGGCCGCGTTGGTGGTCAAGCTTTCGCCGGCGAGCTCCATGTCAAGCCACGGCGAGATGGCGATCACTGCACCGGGCAGCGGCGAGCCGTCGTCGCGGAGCTTTAACACGGTGGCGACGGCCAGGTTCCCGCCGGCGGAGTCGCCGGCGGTGATGATGCTGCCGGGCGCGAAGCCTCGGTCCAGCAGCGCGCGGTACACCGCGGTGGCGTCCTCGATCTGCGCGGGGAAGGGATGCTCGGGCGCTCGCCGGTAGTCGAGGACGAACGCCGTCGTCCCGAGCGCTTTGGCGAGGTGTGCGGCAAGCTTGCGGTGGCTGGCCGCGGATCCGACTGCGAAGCCGCCACCGTGGGCGTACAAGATCACCCTCGACGGGTCCGCGCCGAGCGGGAGTGCCCAGATACCCTCGACGCCGGCGACGACGTCCGACCGGTACGTCACGGCCTCGGGCTCCTTGGTCGGCTGGTGCCACTCGTCGAACATGCTGCGCAGCATCCCAATGGACATTTCCGGGTCGGCGGCCATGCGGCTGGACCAGGCCCGGTAGAGCGCCTCGAGAAAGCCGGCTTCTGCAGAGACGGTCACGAGCGTTGCCTTTCGGATCACAGTTGCCCGGGGATTGTGACGTGGACAACTGAGTGACAGTGTGTCAGCGGCGCGATACCAACGACTGTTCCGATTTGAAACAGGGCGGCAACACCACACGGTTCCGAGCTTCCACAGCCCGCCAACCCCCGGCCAAGACTGAAAGGGCGCCCGAAATCACCGTCCTCAGCGGTAGGCTTGTTCCCGGCGCTCTTGCGGACGCGCCGGCACGGCTCGCCCGACGGGTTGGCGGGGCCGAATTCCTGTCGGCGGACCGGGCGCCTGACAGTGGTCCCCGGAGGAACGATGGCGAGGCCTTCCAGTGGCATCGAGCTGGACCGCTTGCGAGCGGCCCGTGAGCGGCTGCTGGATCAAGGCGTGCTGCACCACGTCGACGTGTCGGGCACAGTGCGGGAATCGATCATGCGTAGCTGGCGCCGGTCGGCGAGCCAGGGCGTGCCGACGGACCGGATCGCCTTTCAGCATCTCGATGCTGATGGACGTTCCGAGCTGCTGTGCCGGTCGGCCGATCCCGTGCTGGATCGCCTGCAGGCCGACCTGGACGGGCTCGGTGTGGCGGTCTTCCTCAGCGATCACAAGGGTCGGATCCTGTCCCGGCGGGCGGCCGGCACCGTGCAGCGAAGGAAGCTCGACGGCTCCTGTGCCGCGGAGGGGTTCGACTTCTCCGAGTGTGCCGTGGGAACCAATGGCATCGGTACGGTCCTCGAGGAGAAGACCCCTCTCTTCGTCCGCGGAGGCGAGCACTTCAACGAGCTGCTGGAGCCGCTGACCTGCGCCGGCGCACCCATCCGCATGGCTCCGGCCGGTCGCGTCCTCGGCTCGATCGCGCTGACGTGCTCGGTTGAGGCCACCAACCCGATGATGCTGACTTTGGCGGTGAACGCCGCCCGGCAGATCGAACAGGTGCTGGCCGACCTGGACGGAGGGCACAACCGGGCCCTTTTCGCCGCGCTGAACCCCAAGTCCGGTACCACCGGCCGGGTGCCGACGGTTGTACTGACCCGGGAAGCGGTCGTTTCCAACACCGCTGGTCTTCAGTTCGTCACCCCGGAGCACCACCCGTTGCTGTGGGAGGCCGTGACAAACCAGACCTGGGGCAGCGAGCCGCGAACCATCGAACTCGACCTGCCCAGCGGACGCGTGCTCGCCGTGGCCGAGCGACTCAGCGACCCCACCGGACACGCCTACCGGCTGGAGTTCAGTCAAGACTCGAAAAACAGACGGGCGCCTCGTCGACGCGAACCGGAAACCGGCACGCGCCTGCATCCCCTGCCTGCGATCGATGAGCGGCTGCAGTACGCACTTCGGGTTTCAAGGACGATCGCGATCGATGGTCGGGCTGGCACCGGGAAGTACCACCTGTCCCGAAAAATCGCCGGGACCAGCCCGCGGCGCCCCACGCGGATAGTCGACGTCGCGGCATTCGCGGCCAAGCGCGACACCCGGTGGCTCGCGGATGCGACCGATGTGCTGTCGCGCGGCGGCCACGTCATCGTGCGCCACCTGGAACTGGGGGACCCCGGTCTGGTCGACAAGGTCACGGCGCTGACCGCGTTGACCACCGCAGCCGGCGGCGTGAAAGGTCGACTGCTGCTCACCGTCGACCTCCGAGCGGCGAGCGATCACGTCACCGAATTGGTGAAGGGCGCGGCGACCGTTGTCACCCTGCCCAACCTGTGCGACATGAAGGAGCACATACCCGCGATCGCCGAGGCCATCCTCTGCGGCCTCGAAGGAATCCGGCCCGGCACCACCTTGGCATCCGCCCCCCGACAGACGCTCATGGCCTACCCGTGGCCGGGCAACATCAAAGAGCTTCGCCAGGCGATGGTCGACGTTGCGGCCACAAGGCCGGGATGGCTTGTCCAACTCGAGAATCTGCCTCTGAGCCTGAGGGACGCGGCGCACAAACGTCAGCTGACCGGCTATGAAAGAGCCGAACGCGACGCAATCCTTGCTGCCGTCCAGGAAGCCAACGGCAATCGCTCCAAGGCGGCGGCACTGCTTGGGATCGGGCGAACCACCCTGTACCGCAAGATCCGTTCCCTCCACATCGACTGCCCCGACCACATGTTCACCACCACGAGCGGTGGCTGACGATCGAAGGCGTGCCTTCACCGGAGCCCGGGCGTCACGATTGGAGCCCCCGCACGAGCGGGCTGGCGATGATCAGGCGCTGGATCTCGCTGGTGCCTTCGTAGAGGCGGAGCAGCCGGGCGCCTCTGTAAAACCGCTCGACCGGGACCCGTGCATGTACCCCATGCCGCCGCGGATCTGTACGGCCCGGTCGGCCGCAGGCGGGGGAAATCCCGCGCGATCTGACCATGAGGCGCAAGGGAGACTTCGGCCGCGCGCCCGGCGACGCCGTCTGCGGTCGAGCGACTGCGAAGTCGCCCGCACCGACTCTCTCGATTTCTCTCGATCTTGATCACCCACGCGCCGGCGTCGGCAAGGTGCCGGGTCGCCAGCGGTGCTACCCACCGACTGCTCAAGAGCGACCACGGTCAAGCGTCGAGCGGCAGCAGGTCAGCGGTCACAGCTCAACGGATTACCTACCGTCTTTTGCATGTCCAGTACCCAATTGGGATTACATTGATGACGATTGTGCAAGAGTTGCGAGCTATGCAGCTGCACCACATCGAGGCCTTCCTCGCGGTCGCCGAGGAACTGCACTTCGGCCGGGCGGCCGAACGGCTGCATGTCGCCCAGCCCCCATTGAGCCGCACGATCAAACAGTTGGAGCGCGACCTGGGGGCCCACCTCTTTGAGCGCACGACCCGCAGCGTGCGGCTCACCAGCGCCGGCGAGGCCCTGCTCGATCCGGCGCGGCAGGCACTCGAGA
>Ga0209347_1004344_pt1 | contig 14896 bp, 16 predicted proteins | sample AutmiccommuBRH23_FD_187382 | JGI IMG/M metagenome (GOLD analysis project Ga0209347, IMG submission 187382) | Deep subsurface microbial communities from Mt. Terri, Switzerland - Autotrophic microbial communities BRH/23 (SPAdes) (version 2) | ecosystem: Environmental > Aquatic > Deep subsurface >... | reverse complement strand
GGTTTTGTCAGTCTGTTAGGTGTTTACGAAAATCTTTGTGCTAAAAAGGCGAACTGATGGAAGAGCCGTGTGCGATGGTCCGCATGCACGGTTCCGTGAGAGGGGCGAGTAATCGCCCCTACTCTATTGGGCATTGTAGCTATCGTGATTACGGGTAAAAATCCGGAAAATGTTCCTGCTGTCTTAAGTTTCGATGAAGATGGGGGGCAGATCCTAAAGGTCCTTTGTCTGAAGGAAAGAGAAATATCAGAGACGATCAGCTATATTAGGAACAATATCGGGAGGGGAAAGGACACAGCGGCCATCGGGATTGGCTCTGCCGGTGAACATTTATTGCCGATTGCTTCTGTGTTCACTACCTATCCCGAGGGTAATCCCCTCTTTAACTGTGCCCGGGGCGGAATGGGAGATGTTTTTGGCTCAAAAGGCTTAAAGGCAGTGGCAGTCACGACAAAAGCTAACTTTACCAGCAAGGTAGTGAATGTCACTGAAATGGAAAGAGCCTCTAAAAGGTTGGCAAGAATCATTATCGATCATCCGGTATGTGGGGGAGCTCTACCTGCTTATGGTTCAATCACTTTAATGAAAATGATGAAGAGTAACAAGTTAAATCTTGAGTCGATTAAAGAGATTCCCCAGAGTAAGATCATAGCAGAGAACCAGAGGGTTAATCTGACTAAAGAGGGTAGCCCCAGAATCAACCGCACTTGTGCCCCGTTATGTGTTGTGGGCTGTCTAAACCGTCATGCCCGAGGCAATGAAACCCTGTTGGCATCCCCAGCTGAGAGTGAGGTTTCGGCAGCTCTGGAGGACTTTGGTATAGAAGACGCTGCATTTGCCTCGAGGTTTAATAGAATAGCCTTTGAACAAGGGATTGATTCAGTCGAGTTTCTATTTTGTTGCGCGCTATATTACAAAATCAAGGATATGAAGGCAGACAAAGTTACATTATTAGCGGCTCTCAATGAAGTTAAAGAGCTAACCGATCTGGGCAGAATTCTGGCTTCCAGGACGGAAGGATTATATCGTCTTTATCAAGACCATACCAAGTTATTGCCTATGGTCACCCGGCCCTCCATTGCTGAGGAGCATAACTTTGATATAAACCTAAGTTTCAAAGTTACAGGGTGTGAGGATTTAGAGGACAAACAATATTTATATGCCAATATGCTGACCTTAGGCAACCTGGGCATTTGTCTTTTTACCTCGTTTGCGATTATAGAAAGTCGTGAGGCCATGGACCTGCTTGCGGTCTTGTTTCAGGCTAAAACAGGACGTAAGCTTGAGGCGAACGATCTAATCAGGTATTCTGTTAATTGCCTTAAGGTTGAGGAGGACTACGAAAAACAAGCCAAGCTGCTAAGTCTGCAAAAAGAAATACCGGAGTTCGTTAAGGTGCTCCATAGGTATTTTGGCAAAGGCGTGGACGAATGAAGGATAAGCTATCCGTTGCAATTTTACCAATGGCTCTCGGCGCTTTTTCTGCAGCCTTGGACAACAATGTCTTAAATATCTGTCTGCCCCTATTAGCCAAGGAATTTGAAACAGATCTGGGTACGGTCCAATTTGTGTCATCTTCTTATGTATTCGCTATTTGCAGTTTATTGTTGTTTTTTGCCTATCTCTCGGCATCCATTGGCAGAAAATACGTTTTTAGTATTGGTGTTACTTTGTTTTCGCTGGGGAGCTTGGCCGTAGCCTTTTCTCCTAATATTTTTATGCTTATTCTCTTTAGGATAATTCAGGGGATGGGTGCTGCTATGTTCATGGCCAACGGTATGGCCTTGATAAATTCCCACTTCAGTAACGAGGTGAAAGGAAGAGCGTTTGGGATTATCTTTACTGCCACATCTGTTGCCAGTATTATCGGTCCGGTCGTAGGAGGAGTTATTGCCACAATGTGGGGTTGGCGTGCAATTTTTTTCTTAATAACCCCGATGGGTGCATTAGCCGGGGTGTTGGCTCTCAAACTATTAGACAAAGAAGATCAAAAACCAATAACATCCTTTGATTTAATAGGGTCAGTTTTGAGTATTCTCGATGTATTCGCCTTTTTTAGCTGTTTTTATCTTGTGAAGAGCAGGTATCCATTGCTCGCTCTTGTTGCTTTAGCAGGGGCTGTTGCTCTCTGCTATTTTTTCAGAAACAGTCAAAGAGAAAATCCGAATCCTGTCTTAAACCCAAATATCTGGGGACAAGAAAACTTTCGCCAGGCAAATATGCAGTCTGGATTGATCTTCGCCATTATGATGGCAGTTTCAGTCGTTTTACCCTTTTATTTCATGATGTTTTTGGGTACTCCTCCGCCTACTCAGGTATGGTTCTGGCTACTATGGCTCTTTCGATCGTAGCTGTTTCATATTATAGCGGATTTTTAGCGGATAAATTAGGAACTCAAAAAATCACATCAATGGGTATAATGTTAATGCTGATTGGCATGATGACACTGCTTATAGGGGTCTATGTTAAATTGAATTGGATACTAATTATGGGTAATCTGATCCTGGGCGCAGGAGTGGGTATTTTTAACCCGGCCAATAATAAAATGATTATGCAAAGTGTACCTAATGAATTTGCGGCTATGGCAGCAAGCATCAATGTTCTTTCGCGCAATGCCGGAATTGCAATTGGGATTGCTTTATCAGGAATAGGATATAGTGCTCTTATAAGTTTTCATTTACCACCGGATATGGCGGCTGCAAGTGTATTAGGATTGTTTCTAATTTTGAATATATTTGTAAGAAAAATAAAAGTCCAATAATATTCATTGAGTTTATTCTTGCTACCTATTTGGAATTCATACTACTTAATGTTAAAATTAAATTAGGAGGTGGAGCGAAAAATGAGCGAAGAAAGCAAAATGTATCAATGTCAAACTCAAAACTGTGGATATATTTTTAACTCAGAAAAGGGCTGTAAAAAAAGTAAAATACCGAAGGATGTTCCTTTTGAGGAGTTGCCGGATACTTGGAGATGTCCTTTGTGTGGAGTTGGTAAAAAAATGTTCAAACCCGTGTAGGAATATCCTTATTTTACCAACTACTAAAATTGGTGGATAAAGGTAATAATATAAAAGCTCCTGCCATGCAGGAGCTTAATTACTCAAGAAATATTAGATTGAGTGGTAATGACTTACGTTAAATTGAAAATCGTTAAGGTCTGAAGTTTTTTGTATTCTTGCTCAAGGACATCTGTCAGTGAGATGTCTAAGGCGTTGGACAGAGCGGCCATATAAAAGAGTTGCTTACCTAATTCTGCTTCAATGATGTCTCGGCAATTATCGCAAACGTTTCCTTCAAGCTGACTGTCCAATAGTTCTTTTAAATCAGCAAGGCTTGCATCAGCAGGCAAGGATTTCTTATGGGCATTTATGGCATGGCAACCACAGCTTGTCACGGATTTGACAACAGCTCGGTTAACACGCGCGGAGGTTTCTTGCCCTTTTGACATGATATCGAGAATGCTTTGATGTCGGATCAACAGAGATTTTACTGTGCTTTGGAATTGGTCAGTGAGTTGCTCCATAAGTGCTGTCCTCACTCCTTTCTGCCATCTCTATTATAACGAGACGGTTGGTCTGTTGTCAATTTTAAACAGAATTAAGGTTAAAAAAGGTAAATTGACAGCCTAAAGACTGTGTGATATAATTTTAAAATTTTGACCCGGGCAATGTTCCTTGCTATAATGGTAGATAAGGGGGTGGCTGAATGTTTAAAGTTGGTGACAAAGTAGTATATCCGATGCATGGTGCCGGGATTATTGAATCGATTGAAGAACGGGAAGTTCTAGGTGAAATACGCCAATACTATGTCATGCATTTACCAGTGGGGAACATGAAATTATTCATTCCTCTGAGCAATGTGGAAAATCTTGGTTTGCGGCAAGTGATTTCTCCTGCGATGGTTAAAGATGTGTTGGAGGTGCTAAGGACCAAGGATACAGCAGCAACCTTAGCGTGGAATCGTCGCTATCGTGCGAACTTAGAGAAGATAAAGAGCGGAAATATTTTTGAAGTTGCAAATGTCGTTCGTAGTCTTTCTCAAAGAGATCACGAAAAAGGCCTTTCTACTGGAGAAAAGAAGATGTACGAAAATGCTTGCCAAATCTTAATCAGTGAACTCGTTTTAACTGAGGGTTCTGAAGAGGCTGCGGTCAGGCAATGGCTTTCGACAGCCTTAGTTTAACATTTTCTTAGGTTGTTCTAGCCCTTCCCTTAAATTGATGAAATCTTGTTGAACTCCAGAATCGGCTTAATGCATCAGACAAAGAAGTTTAAGATTAGTGCCAAGTCAAGACCCGAACAAGGATATTCGAAGTTTGAGCATCGCCATGACTCGAACAAGGTATTCGAGATTAGAGCATCGCCATGACTCTAACAAGGATGTTTCGAGATTAGAACACCACCATGACTCGAACAAGGACGTTCGTGGTTAGAGCGCCACTATGACTCGAACAAGGACGTTCGAGATTAGAGCGCTACCATGACTCGAACAAGGACGTTCGAGATTAGAACACCGCCATGGATGGCAAGGTGTCGTGATGGCAAGTAACAGGTAGTTGTGGCCAATTAAAAGGGTTTTATACTCACTGTTTACTAATATTAATCCAGACAAAAGGATTAATTTACCTTAGGTTGAAAAATAATGAAGCACGGAGTATAATTGGAAAGACTTTTAGTCAGAATAAGTTATAAAGGAGGTGAAAAGATGATTCGCAATTTAATACGCGGGATCATCACCTTATTATTAGGGGCGGTTGGGTTTTATCTTAACTATGTTCTTATACGCCTGGATTTCTTACAAACACTTGGATGGAGTTTATCACCTGTTGGGACTTACGCAGTAATGACAATTATATTTGCTATCTTAGGTTTTTTAGTGGCTCCGGTAAGTATCCGTTCTTTTATAGCATTAATGCGTTGGATGGATTCTCGCTTAACTAGAGTCCCCACACATGATCTGATGAGCGCAGCCATCGGGGGGATTATTGGACTTATTATTGCAAGTTTATTCAGTAATTCTTTTGTTAGTATTACGTTCTTCGGACCACTGTTAGCAGTCCTTTTAAGCCTCTTCTTAGGTTATTTGGGTTTAACGATTGGAATGAAGCGTAAAGAGGATGTTTTAGGCTTTCTTAATTTTATTCCAAGATTTCGCGACAGAGGAGACAAGGCGGATAAAGCAGAAAAGAATAAGGAAGCAAAGGGTGGCCGTACACGAGAATCGGTGAATTATAAGATTCTTGATACCAGCGTAATTATTGATGGCCGAATCGCGGACATTGTCAAGACAGGCTTTATTGAGGGAATCTTACTTATTCCAAGTTTTGTGCTAGAAGAGCTTCGCCATATCGCGGATTCTTCGGATTTGCTTAAACGAAATCGTGGGCGTAGAGGGCTTGATATTCTCAATCAGATTTCGAAGGAAACGGTCATCAAAGTCCATATTCATGAGCAAGACTTTGATGATATAAATGAAGTCGATAGCAAACTGGTCCGGTTAGGGCAAGTCTTAGGTTCCCCTCTCCTAACGAATGACTATAACCTGAACAAAGTGGCTGAACTTCAAGGAGTTAAGGTTCTAAATATTAATGAGTTAGCCAATGCCCTTAAACCCATTGTTTTACCGGGTGAAGAAATGCAAGTCCAGGTTATGAAAGAAGGAAAAGAACCTGGTCAAGGTGTAGCCTATCTGGATGACGGAACCATGATCGTGGTGGATATGGGCCGACGTTATATGGGGCAAAGTGTGGTCGTTTTAGTGACAAGTGTTCTTCAAACGGCGGCTGGGCGGATGATTTTCGCTAAGCCTAAAAGCTCTTTAGAAAAAAAGCCGATGGGCCTTCGTCCAACGGATGAGGTGAATGCGATTGGCTAAGCTCGGGATTGTCATACCTGCAGCCGGTCAGGGCAAACGGATGGGGGCCGGGTGCAACAAGCAATTTATGAAATTGATGGGACAGCCGATTTTAGCTCATACGATAAGACTCTTTGAAGATTCGGGTCATGTATCGGAAATTGTCATTGTAGGGGCAGAAGGTGATATTTCCGTTATTGAAGAGCTAGTGCATCACCATTCGTTTAAGAAAATTAGAGCCATTTGTCAAGGTGGTGCACTACGCCAAGATTCGGTTCGTGCGGGGGTTCAAGCTCTTAGTCCTACTATTCAACGGATAGTGGTGCATGACGGGGCGCGGCCCCTTTTGACGTTACAAGCATTTCATAAATTTCTGAGCGAGACGGAAGAGTTCAGCGCTGCTATTATGGGGATTCCTGTTAAGGATACCGTAAAACAAATCGATTTATCGAGTAAAGTGCTGGAAACATTGCCACGTGATCGTTTATGCGCTGTGCAGACCCCACAAATCTTTGACCGTAAACTATTGGAAGAAGCACACCGGCAGGCATTATCTGCGGGTTACTATGGTACTGATGATGCATCTTTGCTAGAATGGATAGGATGTCCCGTGCAGGTGGTAGCGGGTTTGCAGGAAAATATTAAGCTGACAACGCCCGAGGATTTGTGGTTGGCTGAACGGATTTTATCGATGCGCGAGGCACGAGTCACGATGCCCGAACATAAGACAGACACGAAACATGAGAGATAAGGCGTCAGATACGTCAGATACGATGGTATGCATTGCACGAAGTACGGATCGCGAATCGTGGTCCATACTTCGTTCGTGCGATATTTGCTTTGGGTCTCGTACTTCGAACCTCGAACCTCGAACTTCGAGAAGGGGGTGTTAGGTATTAAAGTAGGAATCGGTTATGATGTACATGCTCTGGTAGAGGGGCGCCCTTTAATTCTTGGAGGGGTGGAAATTCCTTATGTAAAAGGTTTACTGGGACATTCGGATGCGGATGTTCTAATTCATGCGGTCATGGATTCCCTATTAGGGGCTTTGGCTTTAGGAGATATCGGCGGGCATTTTCCGGATCATGATTCCCGCTACCGAGGTATTTCGAGTCTCACTTTATTGGAGCATGTCATGGAACTCCTTGAAGCAAAGGGTTATCACGTCGGAAATATGGATAGTATCATCATGGCAGAGCAACCTAAACTTGCTCCGTTCATCTCAAAGATGCGCTATAACCTTTCGCGCGCTATGAACGTAGAGGAAGCTTGTATTTCTGTGAAAGCAACAACAACCGAACGGTTGGGGTTTGTGGGTAGAGAAGAAGGCATAGGTGCTCAAGCCATTGTAAGCTTAGAAAAGGTTGGAGGATGATTTATGGGAATTCGCGTTCGATTTGCACCTAGTCCAACAGGTCCACTACATATTGGTGGGGCAAGATCGGCTTTATTCAATTATTTATGGGCACGCAAAAATAAGGGGATTTTTATTGTTCGAAGTGAAGACACTGATTTAGAGCGTTCCAGCAGAGAGTCAGAGCATAACATTTTGGAAGCACTGCGTTGGTTAAATATCCAATGGGATGAGGGAATCGAGGTGGGGGGGGAACATGGCCCTTACCGCCAAACAGATCGTTTAGCACTTTACAAAGAGTATACAGAGAAGCTCATTGCCAGTGGGAATGCTTACTATTGTTACTGTTCGGAGGAGGAATTGGAACAAGAAAGGCAGGCTTTAATAGCTAAAGGGGAAACTCCGCGTTATCTAGGCAAGTGTCGACAATTAACCCCTGAACAGAAGGCAGCGCTGGAGCTTGAAGGTCGTAAGCCTGTTGTGCGATTCCGTGTGCCGGAAGGTCAAGCGATTCATATTTCTGATCAGGTTCGTGGGGATGTTGTTTTTGATAGTGATGGAATTGGGGATTACGTAATTGTTAAATCGGATGGGATACCTACCTATAATTTTGCAGTGGTGGTCGATGATCTTACCATGAAAATCACGCATGTTATTCGGGGAGAGGAACATCTATCGAATACACCACGCCAAGTTCTGATTTATCAAGCCTTGGGGTTGTCCGCCCCTGAATTTGCGCATATTTCTCTCATTCTTAATACGGAAGGTGGGAAAATGAGCAAACGCGACGGAGATACTGCCGTCATAGACTATCAGAAAAAAGGGTATCTACCGGAAGCGATTGTCAACTTTATTGCCCTTCTTGGTTGGGCTCCTTCTGGAGAAGAAGAGTTTTATACCTTGGCTGCGTTGACAGAAGCGTTTTCGCTAGACCGTGTTTCTAAGAGCCCTGCTGTGTTTGATCGACATAAGTTAAACTATATTAACTCTCATTACATTAAAAAGACTGCGCCAGAACGGTTGGCAGAGCTTGCGTTGCCTCATGTAGAGGAATTGGGTATTAGTCCTCTCGGAGAGCGGTCTGCAGAGCAACAACAGTGGCTTAACGATTTTATTAGGGCCATCTCTGAGAAAATATCCTATATGGCAGAAGCCAAGGAATTCGTACATTATTTCCATGGCGATGTACCACTTAGTGCGGAAGGGGAAGCCTTGGAGGTGTTAAGGGGCGAGCAGGTGTCCAGTGTCTTGGCCTTATTCAAGGATAAAATACTAGAGTTGGATGTACTTTCTGGAGCGAACGTCAAAACGCTTTTGAAGCAGATAACCAAAGAGTTAAAGCTTGGAGGCAAATTGGTATTTATGCCAGTGCGAGTGGCTTTGACCGGACAGATACACGGACCAGAACTTTATGATGTCATCCCATTGTTGGGGCGCGAGAACGTCTTAAAACGGATTGAAGTGACTAAGGCGCATTATTTGTCGAAGGTTCCTCTATCAAACAATTAGGTTTAGGTTGTTATTGATTGACAGCAATTAAAGACTACCCTATAATAGGTACAAAATTAGTTCTAAAATTATTAATTTAATGAGTCTTAGGCGATGATGAGAAAGAGTACAAAAAGGAATTGCGACAAGCGAGGATGGGGTAGTGGAAGCCATTTGCAAGGAATTTTTAGAAGTGCGTCTCGGAGTTGATTGGAAGAAGGGAAAGTATTCCGATCCGTCGTAACTGCGTTAAAGTTATAAGCTGGAACGACATGGTCGTTCAATCAGAGTGGGACCGCGGAACCTTTCGTCTCTGGACGAAGGGTTCCGCTTTTTGTATTCATTTTATGAGTATTTGAATAAACCAGCTCGTGATTCGATATTCGAACCACGAACCACGACTCTGCGGTTAGCCATCGGATATTGTGAAGGAAAAGGGTGTGGATAAGATGTTTCAGCAGATAAGGCGCGATATTCGAGTTATTTTTGAGCGTGATCCAGCAGCCAAAAGTATTTGGGAGGTTATATTCTGTTATCCAGGGTTTCATGCTGTCCTTATCCACCGAATGGCTCATTGGTTGTATCTGCGTAATCTGGTGCTCTTGCCGCGAATGATCTCTCAGCTCTCCCGCTTTCTGACTGGGATTGAAATCCATCCTGGTGCGAAGATCGGGCAAGGTCTCTTTATTGACCATGGCACGGGTGTGGTCATCGGCGAAACTGCGGAAGTAGGTGATAACGTTACCTTATACCAGGGAGTAACCTTAGGTGGAACCGGTAAAGAGAAGGGCAAGAGGCATCCGACCATTGGAAATAATGTGGTGATTGGGGCAGGGGCCAGAGTATTAGGTTCTTTCAAAGTTGGAGATAATGTAAAAATCGGAGCAGGTTCGGTGGTTAATAAACCTGTCCCAAGTGACACAACAGTCGTGGGGGTTCCGGGCCGGATTGTCCTGCACCATGGGGTCCCGATTAAAGACCCGGATTTAAGACATGATGACCTACCCGATCCAGTGAACGAGATGCTAAGGTGCTTGATGCAGCGTGTTGAATATTTAGAACAACGATTAAAGGAGGAGAGTCGATACAATGTCTTTGAAATTATACAACACAATGACCCGCCAAAAGGAACCATTCCAACCACGAGAGAGCAACAAAGTTGCAATGTATGTCTGCGGACCGACGACCTATAATTATTTTCATGCTGGGAATGGGCGGATGTTTGTCGTATTTGACATGATTAGGCGTTATTTTATCTATAAAGGCTATGACGTTCGTTATATACAGAACTTTACGGATGTGGATGATAAAATTATTCAACGAGGGAACGTCGAAGGAATGGAACCACTGGCTTTAGGCCAGAAATATATAGAAGAATATTTCAAGGATGCCAAGGCCCTAAATCTTCTTCCGGCTACAATACACCCCAAGGCTACAGAGCATATTCCAGAAATGATCGAGATTATTCAAGGGCTTATCGATACGGGGTTAGGGTACGAAGTGGAGGGAGATGTTTACTTTGCAGTAGATCATTTTCCGGACTACGGGAAACTATCTGGAAGAACCCTCGAAGATATGAAGGCCGGCGCAAGGGTTGAGGTGGATGAACGAAAACACCATCCGATGGACTTTGCACTTTGGAAAAAGGCCAAGCCTGGAGAACCGGCTTGGGAAAGTCCGTGGGGTAAAGGACGCCCAGGTTGGCACATTGAGTGCACCGCTATGTCCTTAAAATATCTGGGAGCAGACTTTGATATTCACGGTGGCGGGGAAGATCTAGCGTTCCCTCATCATGAAAACGAGATTGCCCAAACAGAAGGGTACCTGAAAGGTCAGACCTTCGCCCGTTATTGGATGCATAATGCCTTTCTTACCATTAATCAAGAAAAAATGTCAAAATCCTTAGGGAACTTTTTTACAGTCCGGGAGTTGCTCGAAAATTCTACGGGGGAAGTCATTCGCTTTTATTTACTGGGAACGCATTATCGCAGTCCCTTAGACTTTAGTGAGCAAAACTTAGTCATGGCCCAAAAAGGGTTGGAGCGGTTGCAAACCAGTGTTCGTTTGGCCCAAGAAGTCTTGGATCGTGAAGGCTCACCTATCAACAAGCAAACACAAGACGAATTATTGAAGGCGGCTAAGGATGCCCGTGAAGCGTTTGAAAAGGCCATGGATGATGACTTTAATTCAGCTTTGGCTTATGCCGCGCTCTTTGAATTAGCCAAGATAATGAATGGGTATGTTCAGGAACATCCTGCCCCTTCAGAAGGATTGGTACAGGCTCAAAAGACCCTAATAGAGCTTGGAACGGTACTTGGCTTTGATTTACTTCATCCTGAGAATGTTCGCGTCGAAAACGAGGAAATGCTCGCTCAAGTAATGGAGGTCGTTTTGCAGATTCGTTCACGATCTCGCCAGAAAAAAGATTGGGAAATGGCAGATTTTATTCGAGATGGACTGAAAGAAAAGGGTATCTTGATCGAAGATACTCCACAAGGTGCCAGGTGGCAAATTAAGAAGTAGTGAAAGGTGACGTATGCGAAATTGGCAAGAAATGAATGCCTTAACTCTAGCGTATTTAGGAGATGCAGTCTATGAGCTTTGGGTTCGTACGCATTTATTAGAACTGGGGCATGAAAAGGTCAGGGAACTTCATAAGCAGGCCGTTAGTTATGTGCGCGCAAGTACTCAAGCGCGAGTTTTACACGTTCTTTGGCCAGAGCTTGACGAGGTTGAACAGCAAGTCGTTCTGCGCGGACGCAATGCCAAGGGCGGGCATCCAAAAAACGTTGATGTTGTAACTTACCGTCATGCAACTGCGTTTGAAAGCTTAGTGGGCTATTGGCAATTGAACGGCCAAAGCGAGCGCATGGGATGGGCGTTTAGTCATGTAGATAGGATTCTTCTTCATGAAGGAGCGGAGAAAGACGTCGCTTCGGAGTGTAAGTAAGAGGAGAAAGGGGAGAATCTTTCGATGAGGGTAGAACTAATTCAGCACACTCCAGATCCAGAGAAAGTAGTAGCTGCCGCTGCTCGCTTATGTTACTCTGCAGACCCGGTATCCGATTTATTAGAGCAATTAGACGATGATAGGGTGGCGAGTTTTGTCCGAAAGTTGCAGGAAATGGGTCATCTTTCTCCTTTTGAACATGTGAGTTTTCAATTTTCAATTGATGGTGTTTCGAGAGCCCTATCCCATCAGCTGGTGCGCCATCGAATTGCTAGTTATTCTCAACGTTCTCAGCGTTATGTTGCTGAGAAGGGATTTAAGTATGTAATTCCACCGAGTGTAAAACGGAATCCGGAGGCCTTAGAGCGGTTTGAGATGGTTATGGCTCGTCTACAGGAAGACTATCAGGAACTTTTGAATTTCGTACCTGCTGAGGATGCTCGCTATGTTTTACCGAACGCTTGTACCACTTCTCTGATGGCTTCATTTAATGTCCGATCGTTATTGAATTTCTTTGAACATCGAACCTGTATAAGAGCTCAGTGGGAGATTCGTTTTTTGGCAGAAAAGATGTTGGAATTAGTTCGGGAGGTAGCTCCAAATCTCTTCTGCGAAGCAGGTCCAACCTGTATCACTAGGGGAGTCTGTCATCAGGGTACTTATAGTTGTGGAAGATTGAAAACCCTCGAAGGAAAGAAGGAAGCTACTTGAACGACGAAATGGTTTATGGAAAAAATCCCGTGGTAGAACTTTTAAAAAGTGGAAAACCCATTAATAAAGTCCTCTTTCTTGCGGAAGGACCAGGCGGACGGAACCAAGACATAGTTGCTTCACTGCATGAACGAAATATTCCGTATCAATTTGTGGACCGTCAGACTCTAGACCGTTTAACCAATCGTGAACGGCACCAGGGAATGCTTGCCTATGTCGCGGCTAGGGAGTATGCCAGTATTGAGGATATCCTTGCTTTAGCTGAGGAGCGGCAAGAGGACCCCTTTATATTGATGCTTGATGAGATCGAGGACCCACATAATTTGGGGGCCTTGCTGAGAACCGCGGACGCTGTCGGGGCCCATGGGGTGATTATTCCAAAACGTCGAAGTGTTGCCTTGACAGGTACAGTCGCCAAAACCTCAGCAGGGGCAGTGGAACATGTCCTAGTAGCGCGAGTGAGCAATTTGGTTCAAACTTTAAAAGACTTGCAGAAGAAAGGGTGTTGGGTTTCTGGGGCAGAAGCAGGAGGGAACGCTGTTTTTGAAGCAGATCTCACGGGTTCTCGAGTTATCATTATTGGCAGTGAGGGAAAAGGCATCAGCCGTTTACTCCGAGAAAGTTGTGACGAGATTGTCAGTATACCTATGAAGGGTAAGGTCAGTTCCTTAAACGCTAGTGTTGCAGGGTCGATCATGCTTTATGAAGTACTCAGGCAAAGAGCAAGCTCGAGCCACGTAGCGCGAGGGGTAAAGCAGGAGGGGTAAGGCACGAAACACGAAACACGAGGCACGAAACATGAGGCTCGATGGACGAACACGGGGTGAGGTGTGATTGTGATGGGCAATTTCGAAAACTTTAGCTTCCAAACAATACCAGCTCGAATTTAACCCCTAGTGCCTCGAACCCCCTGAATAGCTAGGTTTGCAGAGAACTCTGAGCCTCAATCTTCGAACTTCGCGCCTTGAGTCTCGCTAATAGCGACAGAAGAACCAAAACTTCGCCTTGACGCTTTTCTTTAGGGTCGAGTATAATGATAATGTTCTCGTGGACGAGGGCTACGCGAGATAGCGTCTTCTTTTTGACGACATTGTAGGGGGGATCAACTTTGACTCTTCAAGCCCAATCAGAATTAATAGAGTGCGAGATCATCGACGTAATCGTGGATGAAGAGGTAGTTGAGCTTGCCAAGGAAGGCGACGCTATAGCACTAGAGTACTTAATTAACAAATATAAAAACTTTGTTAGGGCAAAAGCACGTTCGTACTTTCTTATTGGAGCTGATCGTGAAGATATTATCCAAGAGGGCATGATTGGACTCTATAAGGCAATCAGGGATTTTCGGGGTGACAAACTCTCGTCCTTTCGGGCCTTTGCTGAATTATGCATAACGCGTCAGATCATCACGGCGATTAAAACTGCAACAAGGCAAAAGCATATTCCGCTAAACTCCTACGTATCCCTAAACAAACCCATTTATGACGAAGATTCTGACAGAACTCTACTTGATGTGATATCGGGAACTCGAATTACAGATCCTGAAGAACTCATCATTAGTCGGGAAGAATTTGACGACATCGAGGAAAAAATGGGCGAAATCCTTAGTTCGCTTGAGTGGAAAGTATTAATGTCCTATCTAGAAGGAAAGTCTTACCAGGAGATTGCAGTAGATTTGAAGAGGCATGTAAAGTCGATTGACAACGCGCTGCAGAGGGTTAAGAGAAAACTTGAGCGTTACCTCGAACGACGCGATGGATAATTTTACCTAATATAAATTACTTGCATTCTGTATCAATAAGTGGTAAACTGCAATAGTGCTCAGCGATGAATGGTCGAGCAAAGAGATCATTCTAACGCAGCGGACAATGCCGACGTAGCTCAATTGGTAGAGCAACTGATTTGTAATCAGTAGGTTGCGGGTTCGAGTCCCATCGTTGGCTCCATTAACAATTCGAGGATTGTAGGGTCAAGGCGCAATCGATGCTTTTATGCCGGATGGTAACTTTGCTGGATAAGTGGATGTCGATACATCACTTAGTACAATTGCCAAAGATCGTCGCGGGGTGGAGCAGTGGTAGCTCGTCGGGCTCATAACCCGAAGGTCGTCGGTTCAAATCCGGCCCCCGCAACCAAGTAATCTGAGACAGCAAGGCTGTCTTTTTTGTTATACGCTTTATCTGGAAATTTTGCCAGTGCATAAGTGCAACTAAGGCGGCCGCCTTCGCTGAAGCTCGGCGCTAGCCAAGTTTTCTTACGAAAATGAATCTACGCGCTGTCATTTCATACTGTTATTTCAGTGAACATTAAAACCCTCAAAACCCTCAAAACCCTCTAAATCTTTGTTTCCAAATCACCTACCCCTAAAAAGACAATAACATGCCCGAGAACACTGTTATAGCTACGCACGGAGGTTATGATGCTTTAACTATTTGGTATCCTTTTGATTCTAGTGCCTTAATCAAACGTTGTTCTTTCTTCTTCTCCTGATTTTCGATAAACTGTGTACCAAGTTCTTGATATGGGGTTTTAGTTTGTAAA
>Ga0209347_1004342_pt1 | contig 14906 bp, 14 predicted proteins | sample AutmiccommuBRH23_FD_187382 | JGI IMG/M metagenome (GOLD analysis project Ga0209347, IMG submission 187382) | Deep subsurface microbial communities from Mt. Terri, Switzerland - Autotrophic microbial communities BRH/23 (SPAdes) (version 2) | ecosystem: Environmental > Aquatic > Deep subsurface >... | reverse complement strand
AAAATTCACCGGCCGTTCACCCAAGGACAAATATTTTGTAAAAGACGACGTCACCAAAGATACACTCTGGTGGGACGGCACAATCAACAGAGATTGTTCAAAAGATGCATTCGACTATTGCAAAGGCCGTGTCACAGAACAACTCTCCAAAGCGAAGAAATTATATGTAGTGGATACATTCTGCGGCACCAATGATGATACCCGCATGAAAGTACGCTTCATTATGGAAGTAGCATGGCAGGCACATTTCGTGACTAACATGTTTATTCGTCCTTCTCACTACGAACTGGCCAACTACGGCGAACCGGATTTCGTTACCCTGAACGGCTCCAAAACAATCAACGACAAATGGCAGGAACATGGATTGAACTCTGAGAACTTCACGCTGTTCGATCTGACCGAGAAAATGCAGGTGATCGGTGGTACATGGTACGGTGGTGAAATGAAGAAGGGTATCTTCGCCCTGATGAACTACTATCTGCCATTACGCGGTATTGCCTCTATGCACTGCTCTGCCAACGTAGGTAAAGAAGGTGATGTAGCTGTTTTCTTCGGATTGTCGGGAACAGGAAAAACAACCCTTTCGGCCGACCCGAAACGTTACCTAATCGGTGATGACGAACATGGTTGGGATGATAACGGTGTCTTCAATTATGAAGGTGGCTGTTACGCGAAGACTGTCAATCTGAGCGAAGAGAACGAACCTGATATCTGGAGAGCGATCCGTCGTGATGCCCTCCTGGAGAACGTGGCCGTCGACGATGAAGGCAATATTGACTTCTCAGACATCTCCGCAACCGAGAACACCCGTGTATCCTATCCTATCCACCATATCAGCAAGATTGTGCTTCCTTCACGTGCGGGACATGCCAGGAAGATCATCTACCTCTCGGCAGATGCATTCGGAGTATTGCCTCCTGTGTCTATTCTGGATGACAATCAGGCTCAATACCATTTCCTTTGCGGATTCACCTCTAAGCTGGCTGGAACGGAACGTGGCGTCACTGAACCACAGCCTTCTTTCTCTCCAGCCTTCGGTGAAGCATTCCTTACGGTACACCCCACAATGTATGCGCAACGTTTGTCCGAGAAAATGAATGCACACAACGCGAAAGCCTACCTGGTGAATACAGGCTGGAACGGAACAGGCAAACGTATCTCACTGAAAGATACACGTGCGATCATCGATGCCATCCTCGACGGATCAATCGAAGAAGCCGAAACATTCCATGTACCCATTATGAACCTTACTGTTCCGGTGAAACTGAACGGTGTCTCAGATATCCTGGACCCGCGCAACACCTATGCAGACAAGAGCGAGTGGGAAACAAAAGCCAAGAAACTGGCCGGTATGTACATCGAAAACTTCAAACAATATTGCGACACTGATGCAGCCATTGCATTGATTCCTTCAGGACCGCAACTGGACTAAGCATTATTTATTTCGGTATAATTGAATGAGAGGCTGTCTATTTTAGACAGCCTCTCTCTTTTTTATTAAACGATGGATTAAAAAGTGGATTGTATATCCGTAGCTGTTTCCCCATGTTGTGTCACATCTAGTCCTCTCTCTTCCTGCAGCTCTGTCACGCGCATCGGCAAAATGATATCTGTCAGCTTATACAGCAGTAATGTACCTCCAAATGTGTAGATACCCACGATCACCAGGGCCAGCAAATGATAAAGAAAGACGGTGGGATCACCATGTATAAGCCCCACATCTTCGGCAAGGACACCGGTAAGTATCATCCCCACGATACCCCCGAGACCGTGACAGGGAAACACATCCAGTGTATCATCAATAGGGCTGCGCGATTTTAGTCTTACAGCAAAATAACTTACCATAGATGCAGCGAAACCGATAAATATACTCTGTCCGGCATTCACAAAACCGGCAGCAGGTGTGATCGCCACCAACCCCACAACCGCAGCAATTGCAGCACCAGCAGCAGACCGTTTCTTCCCTCGCGCACCGTCCATCAACAACCAGGCCACCATGGCTGTGGCTGAAGCCAGATTGGTATTCAGGAAGGCTGACACCGCTACCTCATCGGCAGCCAATGCCGACCCGGCATTAAAACCAAACCATCCGAACCACAACAGACCTGCTCCCAGCAAAATATAGGGAATATTGGTAGGGGTACCGTCTCCTCCATTTTTCCTTTTTCCAAGAAAGATAGCACCACCCAATGCGGCAAAACCTGCAGAGATGTGCACTACGGTTCCACCGGCAAAATCAAGCACACCCCAATTCCGCAGGAAACCATCGGGGTGCCATGTCCAATGTGCCAGGGGGGCGTAGATAAATATGGAAAAAAGAATGACAAAAAGTAACAGAGAGGAGAACCTGACTCTTTCGGCAATTCCACCTGTGATCAGCGCCGGTGTGATAATGGCAAATTTCAGTTGGAAAACAGCATACAATGCAAAGGGAATGGTAGCCGCAAATGCCGGATTGGGCTCAAAACCCACATTCCTGAACATGATGAATGTAAGCGGATTCCCTATCAATCCACCAAAACTATCACCGAAAGCCAGACTGAACCCAACCACGAACCAGACAATACTAATGATGCCCAAAAGAATAAAACTCTGCAACATCGTAGATACAATATTCTTGTATCTTACCATTCCGCCATAAAAGAACGCCAGACCAGGTGTCATCAAAAAGACCAGCGCCGCTGCAACCAACATCCACGCCGTATCGGCATGATTTATTTCCGCACTTTGCGGGGTTAATGTAGCATAGTCTACGGGAATTAGAGCAAGAACGGCAACCACTGCCATCACGATAAAAGGAACGATGTACCTTCTTTTTGAATTTTTTTCGTTCATTGAGTCATCAATTTTTAAATAATATAAAACAATCAATCATTACATATTTAAGCTACAAAAATATACATATTATTGTTTTTATGCAATATTTTTAATCTTTTTGTTTGCTTTATAAGTTTAATCTAATCTTAATGACACTTCAAACTTATTTTCTCTATCTTTTTGGAATAAGCTTAAACTTTTATCAGCCCCCTGAACCCTCTTGATGCAACTCTTCATTTCATCAAGCAACCGTATGTTGTATGCCAAAACCTGATAGTGATAAGCAGCAATAAAATGGGTAAAAAAGTTGACTGTAAATAAAAAAGAACTAAAAAAAAGATATTAATTAATAATAATTTACTAAACTTGCAAGTTGGAATTTTTTTCTATTCGATGAACACAAGTAATGCTTATAATTCTTTATAATTGTGTGCTTAATACCTGAATACCTGAATTTTGAGACATCTGACACTTATCTGCTCATAGCATCATATACAGATTACAAACAAGAACAAAATCGCAAATTGAGATAGACAACAATGATGTAAATATCATAACAAGATTGAATAAAAAGGAATAAACTGTTACAAGAAACCGTAAAAAATATCAACTGGATCAAATGAAAATAAAGAAGAAAAGGCTTACGGACAAGTTTAATAGTCTAATAATAAAAACTTTGTATTGCAACTTTTTGCTACTTAAAAATTTAAATGTTAGCAGAATAGTGAAGGTTGTCAGAGAACCATTGTTGTAGCTGGCGGAATAGCCCTGATCAGGGCTATTCCGCCAGCTACAACATGACAAGATCAAACGACTAATTAATTATTAAATAACACCTAAATTATATTATCATGCCAAGAATAACTCAAAAACAAGTTGATTCACTTGATAAATTGCTGGACTCCCCGGCAACTTTGCAGAAAATGGGAGCTGCATTGGTGCACAACATGAAAGATCAGTTAATTGCAGGTCGCGACATCAATGAAATTACCCTGAAACTAACTGATGCAGCCAAGATTGACATCATTTCACCGGTCGCTGATTCTGTAGGCGTTGGTGTGAATGATTACGTTTCTGTTAGCTGGTCGAAAGACACCAGCAGAATAGAAAGGGACAGGTTTAACACCCAACTCAAGGGCCTGTCAAAGACCCGAGCAAGACAACTTATCAAACAGATAATGCCCAAAGGTCTGGAAAATGGCAAGCGCATAAACATTGTGAGATAAAAAGGGAAAATCAACCTGTAAGGTTTCGTTTCTGCCATAATCAATTCATCGTTTAGAAAGATACTGTGCGATGAAAACGATGGCATTGTATGGGCAGAAACGATTCTTTCCTGTAATACACATAAGGCAAATTTAATCTCCAGGGATAAAATTGGTTCCAGATGGTTCTTAAAAAATTGTACGTCGTGCTAAAGGCAACCAAACATTGCACTCTCAGGTGCGATTACTGCTACGAATCGAAAACAGACCAACATACCATGCCTTTACAACGCCTGTTAAAGTGCCTGGACGAAATTACCGGAATGGCTGAAGACTCTACCATTATTTTGCATGGTGGAGAACCTATGATCCTTGGCGTCAGGTACTGGAAAGCCTTTTTAGAATACGGAGAGAAAATACAACGACAAGGCAGGAAAATAAGTTACACCATTCAGTCCAATGGAATGCACGCTCTTGACGATTGGATCGAATTGCTTAGAAACTATTCCGTTTCCATCGGATTCAGCCTGGACGGACCCGCGCAGGTTCACAACCTACATCGTTTGGACCGCAACGGCAGAGGTTCTTTCAACAAAGTGGTTCGCCATCTAGACATACTGGAGACTGCCGGGATGGAAAAAAACTGTTTGTGCGTGATCACAAAAGAGAGCGTTGACCAGGTCAATGCCTTGTATGATTTTTTTAGAACGCAAAACATCAAACAGATTGACTTCCTTCCCTGCATGACCAGCAATGTCAGGAAGAATGGGCAGACATATTTGACCCTATCTCCTGATGAGTACGCGGAATTCCTGATTTACTACCATCAGTTGTGGAAATCGGACAATCAACCGTATCACGTACGGTCATTCTCCGATTATACCGAAACACTTAACGGAAACGACGCGGAATCGTGTCATTTTATCTACCCTAAAATTTGTGGCCGGGAGGTGATATCCATTGATACCAATGGCGATGTGTATCCATGTGACTCCTTTGCCGGCATTAAAGCGTTTTGCTTGGGAAATGTTTTTGATGATGGACTGCAACAAATTTTTTCCTCGACAAAACAGCATGATTTTTATGAACGGACCAATGCAATCCCAAAAGAGTGCGAACAATGCACATGGCTCCAGTATTGCTACGGCGGATGTTTGTATCATCGCTGGTTCGGTTCAGGCATGCTCACCGCAAAGTCGTTCTATTGCAAAACCTACAAGCGCTTTTTTAAACATTTATTCACAAACTAAACATTGAATATATGCAACTTCAATCAGCAACGGGATACGATTCGCCCAAAATCGCATCATTTTATGAAGTAAACATACCCAACAGTGATCCGTACAGGGTGCATGTCGGTCACGAAGGCGCAATTTCCATCGCACTGGGCACCCATCCCGACGAAATCAATTTGTCAGAACTCCTGAACAAAGTACCGTCGCTTCGTAAAAGGAGGTATTGGATTCTGGAAAACAGATGGGCCTGTGTCTTTTATCCGGACTGGGATACACCGCTGTTTCTCAACAAAGCAGGCAAGCGTTTTTGCTTGTTATGCGATGGAGAAAAAACCTTCCGTGAAATTTTGGAGGCCAGTTTGAAAACAAACGCAAATCACAACAGCAGAATGGTTGTTGATGATGCGATCAAATTCGTCTTCCTGTTGAAGCGTTTGAAATTAATCACCTTAAAAAATCCATCATGAAAGTACTGCTGGTCTTTGCTCCATACACCAACATGAAAAATGTGACGACAAACCAGTTTCCCCTAGGATTGGCCTACCTGGCGTCCTACATTCATTCAAAGGGAGTGAATGTGCTAATTGCCGATCTGCGGCAGGAAAAAAAGGGAGAATACCTGAAACTGCTCGCCGATTTTGCCCCGGATGTGGTGGGCATTAGTTGCATGACACCCACGCAGAATGAGGCTTATGCAGTGGCTCGTCTGACCAAATCAGTTAGAAGCAGGTCGCTGGTGATTCTCGGAGGTGTTCATGCTTCTTTCAAATACGAAGAAGTCCTGACAAAAGTAAGCGACATTGACCTGGTTGTCATTGGGGAAGGTGAAATAACCCTGGGTGAGATATGTAAAGCTTGGGAAGGAGGACTCACACCAACGAAGCTTTCAGAAATTCATGGGATCGCATTTCGCGATAACGGAACGATTGTAGTGACCAGTGAAAGAGAAAAGATCGAAAATCTTGATGAGTTGCCAGGCCCCACGTTCGATCTCGTTGCCATTCCCAGTGAGAAGGACTATTTCCAAAACGCCAAAGATCTCCCGGTGCTCACCAGCAGAGGATGTCCGTTTAAATGTGCCTTCTGCTCCACATCTGTCATGCATGGCCAGAAATACAGAAAAAGAGACCCGATAAAAATCGTGGATGAACTTGAATACCTGAAAAACAAATACCATCCCGGGAGCTTCAGTTTTGTTGACGATACATTTACGGTTGATAAGGAGAGAACAAGGAAAATCTGTTACGAGATTATCCACCGGAACCTGGACATCGCCTGGGGTTGCAGTGCACGGGTTGACACCTTATCTCCCGACATGATTAAACTGATGCGAAAGGCGGGGTGCAATGGTTTGTTTTTTGGCATAGAATCGTTAAACGATGAAGTACTTCAAACCATTAAAAAAGGATTCAAAGCAAGAAAAGCGATCAACATGGTGAAGATGGCTATGGAAGAAGGAATGGTTGTGGATACCTCTTTTATTTTAGGCTTACCCGGTGACAACCTGAAGAACACCAGGAAGATTTACAATTTTGTAAAAAAACAGAAGGTCAACGGCCGGGTGCTGACCAATACCTTACAAATACTTCCGGGTACCGACATGTACATCAATCCCGAAGAATACGGCATCAACTATTCAACGAATTACAAGTCAACCTGGGCCAATTCCGTTTCTTTTGCGAAAGAACTTACCTTTAAAGAATTGCTAAAAGAAAAAGTAAAAATTCAACTGATGAATTATGAAAACCATTTCGAAGATCCCAGGTTATATGAAATACCCTACCCTTCTGTGAATTATGACGAAGAGGAGCTGTCTAATCTCAATGGGTATTAGAGCAGGCATGTTTACTGCCCACGGTCACCACTTTGGTTTACGTAGCATCATACAATGATCCGAAACTTAATCCGATCACATTGGACGAAACAAGCGGAAGTGAATGATAACGCCCTTCGGGAAATAGCGCTGTTAATCCAACAACTGCAGCTCTACTTTCCTGAAATCAATGGGATGTCCTTCACTCTGAAGGGATATGGTTCCTTTGCTCAACATCTTTTCGCCGCCATTCAGCTCAATCAGCTTGGCATAAGTGCCATCTCTCTCATCCAGTTGCGGCTGGTTGTACTGCAACACAGTATCTCCGTTGATCACATGATAGATCACCTCATTCCCCCTTACCTCTACCTCGGCGGTGATCCACTCTTCCCCATAGAAGAGTTCTGAAGAGGAATTTGTACAATGGTCGCGTATCATCTCATTGTTCATCACGATGTTTGTACCGGGGGTACATACATTCATATTGGTGCGCTGCACCAGAGAATCACTGCCCAGAAGCTGCACCTCTATGGATGTGGGAAAATCCTGCTCTTTCCCCATTGACGCGGGAGTCTGTCCGTGCACCATGATCCCTGAGTTCTTATAAGCCCATCCGGGTGCAGCGGGACATTGTTCTCCCAGAATCCGGTATTCCACACGAAGTTTGTAGGATGAAAGCTCATCCTTATAAAAAAGATGGCCAAAGCGGTTGTCGAACGACTCATACGCATCGTAACGCACCTTGATCATCCCATCCTCCACACGAAAGGTGTTTCCGAAATTCTCTCCTGCTTCATATCCGGTAATCTTCGGTGTCCACCCGGTTAAATCATCTCCGTTAAAGAGTTGCACCCACTCTTCGCCGTTTGTTTTCTGCTGTATGCAAGACGCCAATAGATACATCATTACAATGACACCCGTTAAAATCCATCCTTTTTTCATCTGTTTCTCTGTTGTATATTTATCAATACTCTTGAAATTCATGCATGCGAAAAGCCACTATTGCTAATTTCACCAAAAAAATATCATTTTATCTCTGAGGTCGTTTCACCCTTTGAGGCGGCACCGGTATAAGATAATTAAACACAATCGCCACAAAGATACCTTTTTTTAATGATTCAACAAGCCATGAGACTGGAGCCATGATTCAACGAGACACAACCATCTATTGGGACTGTATCGACTGAAGAGTTCATAAGAAATCAGCTTCTCATCAGCGCATTTTCGATAGTTTCTTTTGAAAGTTTTTTCGTGCAGAAGAACCAGTCGTAACAGTGCATATCTTTATCTTTCGTCTCCATACGCTCTTTCGCTACACCACATGAACCGGCAGGGGGTATTATCACCTCATCTCCAGGACGCCAGTCGGCAGGTAAAGCGACACCAAACTCATCAGCTGTCTGCAAACCGATAAGGATACGTTTCAGTTCGTCGAAATTGCGTCCCAGCGACAGCGGATAGTAAATAATTGTACGTATGATACCTTTAGGGTCTACATAAAAGACAGCGCGAACAGCTTGTGTTGAGTTCTCGTTGGGTTGAATCATACCATACTTTTTGGCAACTTCCATCGTGATATCTTCGATCAGCGGGAAGGTAACCTCCACATTCTTCATCCCTTTGTACTCAATCTTTTCCTTGATGGTACGCAACCAGGCAATGTGACTGTACAACCCGTCCACAGAGAGGCCTACCAGCTGGCAGTTAAGCGCTTCAAATTCATCCTGCATGGTGGCAAAAGCCATGAATTCAGAAGTACATACAGGCGTAAAATCGGCTGGGTGACTGAAAAGAATTTTCCATTTTCCTCGAAATCCTTCCGGGAAATTGATGATACCTTGTGTCGTTTTTGCTGTAAACGAAGGTGCTTTGTCGCCAATTCTTGGCATGGAGTGCGTGTTTTCTTGACTTGTTTCCATTTTTAAATAATTTTTAAAATGATTACTATTAATTTTGATGTAAAGTTATACGATCCATTTTATAGATAAAAATAATATAAAAAGCATAGATAAACAATATGCCTATATCACAATCCTCTTACCAAATACTGCGATAATTATTTCTCGCGTGTGAAAGGCCAGGCGGCGATACCTCCTTCCAGTACTTTCACATTTTTGTACCCGTTTGCCTGTAGGATAAGGGCAGCCTCATAACCTCGGAGAGAGATCTTACACCAGGTAATAATTTCACTGTTTTTATCTTCAGGCAGTTCGCTTATTCTATTCCGCAGCTGTCCCAGAGGAATCAGTCTTTCACCTATACCCAGTCGCGTCTCTTCAAATTCATTGGGATTACGGACATCCAATAAAAACATGGGGGCTTGTTCTTTCAGTTTCTCTTTCAACTGTCCAGCCGATATGCCGCTGAACAATCCTTTCAATTTATTTTGCATGATGTGCGCCGTAGCAATACTATGATCTATTGCCAGCGAAAAAGGTGGGGCATAAGGCAGATCGGTGTTGACCATATCATCCACCGTAAACTTACCTTTAATAGCCATCGCCCAGATAGCAACCTGTTTGCTTACATCACCCGGTCCTATCACCTGCGCACCCACTATCTGTCCGTTTGCTTTATCAGCAATCAACTTTGTAATCAATAGGTTGCCATCCATAAATCCCGGCTTATCCAGACTCGCATTGACAACAGTTTCGATACTGGTAAAACCCATTTTCACTGCATTCTGCTCTGAGAGACCCGTAGAGCCCACACCATAATCGAACACTTTACATATCCCGGTCTGGATTGTTCCGGGGAATTTGACCACATTACCCGATATCAGGTTCTCGCCTGCCACCCGCCCCTGCAGATTGGCCAGATCACCAAAAGGAGCATGCACAGGTCTATGGGTAATCAGATGAGGGATCTCAACGCAATCGCCCACGGCATAAATATCAGGATCGGATGTTTGCATAAACGCATCTACCACAATTCCGCCCGTATCTCCAATCGTTAAGCCGGCTTCTCTGGCTAGTTTGGTGTTGGGAGTCACACCAATTGCCACTACTGCCAGATCACAGGGAATCTCCGTGCCATCTTGCAGTTTCACCGCCTTCAGTTTCCCCTTTTCCCCTAAAAACGATGCAACACCGTTTTGGAGGATCACGTTCGCTTTCGTCTGCACATATTTCTCCACCAGCCGGGCCATCTGTTTATCGAGGAAAGTGAGCAGCTGTGGCAACAGTTCTATAAGTGTGATGTCGATACCTGCTAGGTGAAGCGCCTCCAGCGTTTCAATACCGATGAGTCCGCCGCCAATCACCACCGCCTTTTTGATCACACCCTCATCTTTGATCTTCCTCAGGTAATCGGCATCCGACAGTGACTGCAGTGTGGTGATCCCTTCCAGTTCAATGCCGGGAACGGGTGGTTTTCGGGCATTGGAACCCGTGGCAATCAACAGTTTATCATACGTATCCGTTCCAGCCTTACCCGTAGTGAGATCAGTGAATTCAATTTGTTTGTTCTCTCTGTCGATCCTGTGCACCTCTGTCAGCACCCTGGTAGTGATCTTCTTGGCATTCCAGAAAAACTTCGAGTCACGCACAACACCGGCTGGGGAACAGAGAAGCTGACTGCGGTCATCAAAAAAACCGCCTACATAATAGGGATAACCGCAAGATGCCATAGAGAGGTCTGATGCTTTCTGATAAATAGTGATTTCGGCATTTTCATCCATGCGGCGCGCTTTCGAAGCTGCTTTTGGCCCGGCGGCCGATCCCCCGATAACGATAATACGTTTTGTTCCCATATATTAAAGTGTAAATTAATCTACTGTTATACGTTCAATCATCCATCTTTCTTTTATGACTACAAGCGTGATTCTTTTAATGACTGCATACGTGCTCCTCTCCATGTGCGTGTGATTGGCAGCTTGTTCCACCATCTTTCAGGTTGCCTGTCAAATATTCATTTACCAGTTCATCCACATCACCTTCACAATTACGGATCACCTGAATGTTACATGATGCTAGTTTGTTAATTGCTCCTTCACCTATTCCACCGGACAGCATAAGCTGTACATCCATTTCGGAAAGATCATAAGCTATATTGGACTTACAGCCGCAACCGGCGGGAGAGGGGAGCATTCGCTTTTCTGTGATCTCATTCATTTCAGAGACAGTATAAATTGTGTAGAATGCACAATGCCCGAAATGAGCATCAATTTGATTGTTTTCTTTTGTGGGGACTGCAATTTTCATTTTGATTAATTTTTTGTTTATACCATCTGCCTCCCTATTCTGGAAAACAGACTTATTATTTATATGATTTTATTTCAAGTTATGATTGTTCAATGGTGGTTATATATCCGGTATAAAAGAGACTTATCTGTTCTCCTAAAATATTTCTGAGTCTCTCATATACCTTTTCATCTGTGCAATGGCCAGTAATGAAATTTGTATGAGGATAATCCTTGTTAAGAGCCATGGCAATCGAATCAACTTCTGCCGGGGTCTCATACTGCGCTACTTTGTCACTATCCATCAGATGAAAGCCACCCATCACTGTTCCAATTCTTTTCCCGGTGGACAACGAAACTGAATCCAGTATATTCAAGAGTCCCATGTGTGCACAACCCGTATAGACAAACAGATCTTCAGACCCGAAACTAAATATCAGTTCATGATTGAAATCATCTGATTCTATACCGTTTCCGGCATCCTTGTATAAAGTTTGATTCGCTTTGGGTAACGGATATCTATTCCTGTATGCCCTGGAAACCCTCATTTCATTTATAATAACCTCGTCTGAATCCACATAGATCAAACGATCTTCGTAAGGGCTAAAGTCAAAATCGATACTTATCGGGTGAAATCCGTATCTTTCGGAAAAATAGTTCTGACCAAACAGATTCTTCGAGAGTATAACGGATGCCGTTTTATTTAATTCCAGGAATGCAGGCAATCCGCCTGTATGATCAGCATGCCCGTGCGAAATAAACAGATAATCAACTGCCTTGATATCCACACCAAGACGGTTGGCATTACTGATAAACCTGTCGGATGCGCCCACATCGAGCAAGCATTTGCATTGCGCTGTTTCCAGGTAGACAGATAGTCCGTGCTCAGACTCCAGCAAGCCGTCCATAGTATGATTATCAGACAACACTACAACTTTCATTTCTCATCCACATTTATAGGCATTAACTCATCATCATTGAAGGTTTTACAATCCTTACATCGTACATGGTTTTCAATACCACCAATCAATTTATAACATCGCCTGCAGCGAAACCACTCCTGGTCGAACTGCACATTGCCACCCTCAATGTTGATCATTTTTCCCTCCACCAGAGCCTGAGCAATCGTTTTGCGGGCTTGCTCATAGATGCGCGTCAAGGTAGGACGTGACACATTCATTCGTTCAGCGGCCTGCTCCTGATGCATTCCTTCATAGTCGAGCAACCTGATTGATTCATACTCATCATATAGTAAAGTGACTGAATGAAGCATCCTTCCCGGAATGCCGTAAGGTTTAAATCCCTGCATCAGGGGAGGGTTGGATATTTTTCGGTTTTGTTTGGGGCGAGGCATAATTTAAATTTATAGTTAAAGGGTTAATGTTGCGCCCTTCAAACTCAAAGTTATAAAAAAATAATTGTAAACTTATGTTCACTACATAAATTTACATCAGGAGTGATTGAATAATTGACTGGTATGCTACCCGGATACTTTTCTCACTAAATAATTTATCAAGTTTACCATCGTCACACGCCGTACAAATCTTTTCGTTGATTGGAATCTGGGTTAACAGGGGAACGTTGAATAAAGTCGCCAGTGTCTCTCCACCACCCTTTCCAAAAAGAAAATATTTCTCATATGGGTGAGTAGATGGAGTAAACCAGGACATATTCTCCACAATCCCAAACACCGGAACACCTATATGACTGTTTTCAAACATGCTGATCACTTTTTGAACATCAGAAATTGCAACCAGCTGAGGAGTGGTCACAACCAATGCCCCGTTAATTGCAAACTCCTGCAAGAGCGTAATATGTACGTCCCCGGTGCCCGGTGGTGTGTCAATGATCAAATAATCAAGCTCTCCCCAGTTGGTCTCATTGAGCATTTGTTTAAGTCCGTTTGAGAGCATGGGGCCACGCCAAATAATTGCCTGACGAGCATCAAAAAAGAACCCGATCGACATCACTTTCACGCCAAAACGCACATAAGGTTCAATCCTGCTTTTGCCATCAATATCTATCATCAGAGGTCGTTCACAATTATCCAGATTAAAAAGAGTAGGGATGGAGGGTCCGTAAATATCGGCATCCAATAAACCCACCTTATATCCCTCGAGGGCTAACGACAAAGCCAAACCAGCTGCCACCGTCGACTTCCCTACGCCTCCCTTACCCGAAGCAATCATTAAACTGTATTTAATCCCAGATAGCTTTCTCTTCTCAACTACCTGTCCTTTCTCTTTTGATAAACAGCTTTTCTTATTTTGTTGTCTCATTAGTTATACTTGTTTCTATCCTTTGTCGTTATTTAATCCCTGAATTTTCTGATAAAAAAATGTTTTGATTTGTATTCAACCTTTTGTATATCGCTATGGTATGAAAGTGTTTCCAATACCGTCGGATCGGCCTGATCTTTTTTCAGCAACTCCTGCATGGTATCCTCCCGAATGGGATGCACGGAGCAGATATTAATGATATCTTCAAACGCATTCCCCGTAAAACCGGTATGCGTTCCTTCAAAACCAAGGATCAACTCCGTGTTTACACCTTTTTCCGTAAAAATCTGATAAGCCTCATTGATAATCATTTCGCTGGGAGGCTGAACAAAACTTACGGCCGGTGGACGAGTAGGAATGGAGATGTAGCCTGTGGCAGGAGCCATAGACAAAACCAATTCCGCTGTTTGAGCTATAAGCTCCCGAGTGTCGTTAATCCCTTCCACCAGCATGGTTTCAGTGGCCAGAATACCTTTAAACTCGTTTGAGAATGCAGTTAGCCCTTTTACATAAGTCTCAAAATCAATTTTGCCCATGGGTCTGTTTAATTTTTTCCATATCACTTCACAGCCCGTATCTATTTTCACCGATACCCAGTCGGCAAGCTGCAGCTCATCTCTCACCTTCTGATCTTTCATTAGTGAAGCGTTGGTAATGACAGCTATTGGAAAATGAAGCGTTTTTAGTTTTTCAATCGATTTACCAAGATTGATATCTAAGGTTGGCTCACCGTTGGCCACAAAAGTGAGATAATCAGGTTTGTCACTATCAACCAACTTCTCTAAATGTTCGCTTACCTCATCGAATATGACAGAAGGTTCATAGAAGGGCTTACGGTCAAAACAATAATGTTTTGTTGCGCCAACCTGACAATAGATACAGGAATAAGAACATTTCTTTTCGCCGGGAATATTATTTATCCCGAGACTTTTGCCTAACCGACGTGACGGAACGGGGCCAAAACTAATCATATATGTAGATTTTATTTGTGGGTATTTAAATCTGAAAAGTGAATCCTTCTCATCTATTTTGATGCGCTTGCTCTTATTGTATGAAAACTCTCTTTGATGATATGCGCTATTTCACTATCCGGTGCCCACTCAACAACAGTTTTACAATTCACCATTGCATCCACCATGAACCTGTCGAAGGGAATTTTACCAACAACTGGTATACCTCTGTTCCGGCAATAATGCTCAATCTCATCGGATAAGGGCTCATTTAAATCAAACTTATTAATGATGACTGAGGTGGCTAAATTAAAGATTGATGCGATCTCAAGCGCCCTTTTCATATCGTGCAATCCCGAGACAGAGGGTTCAGTAACAATCACAACATGGTCTACACCTGTAATTGTCGAGATCGCAGCACAACCTA
>Ga0209347_1004340_pt1 | contig 14909 bp, 14 predicted proteins | sample AutmiccommuBRH23_FD_187382 | JGI IMG/M metagenome (GOLD analysis project Ga0209347, IMG submission 187382) | Deep subsurface microbial communities from Mt. Terri, Switzerland - Autotrophic microbial communities BRH/23 (SPAdes) (version 2) | ecosystem: Environmental > Aquatic > Deep subsurface >... | reverse complement strand
GGCGACTGCCTGCACTTCATGCCGGATGACGAGATTGCCGTCTTCCAGCAACTCGAAGAGCGCCGCTACGAAGCCGAGCAGAACGACGAACCGTTCGACTGGAACCGTGAAAAGCAGCTGTTGAGCATGTCGGATGAGGGCGCACGGCACTGATATCCGACACCAGCCAGCCGAATGGCGAGGAGTATTTGACCAACAGAGAGGCAATCAACAACCGCTAATGGTGGGGGCTGAAGCCCCCTTGGGAAGGGAGGTACTCTCACGGTGGAAGCTGTTGCAGAGCACATTTAAAAATCGCGCCTTCCCAACCAGCTGGGCAGTTCAGAAGCTGCCAGAAGACCAGGCCACCCTGACGTAACTCTACTTACTACTCCGGCTCCACCCTCCGCTGCTGGTAGATCCAGTCGACGATTTCTCCCTCCGGTACATACCCGCTCACCACCTCGCGAAGCAGTTGCCGCACCTGGGGGTAATCATCGGTTTCCACCGCCTTGAGCAGTTTCGCCAACCGGTCCTTGAGTACATCCCAGTCGAGATATTCCTCATCGGCGCGCATGATCATCGGATGCTCGGTGGGGCTCACGTTGTCGCCGATCAATAGCTCCTCGTACAGCTTCTCGCCGGGGCGCAGACCGGTGTATTCGATAGCGATATCCCCGTGCGGGCACTTTTCCGAGCGCACGCTCAGGCCAGACAGATGAATGAGCTTCTCTGCCAGCTCAGCGATCTTCACTGGCTGTCCCATATCCAGCACAAACACGTCACCACCCTGCCCCATCGACCCCGCCTGGATAACCAGCTGAGCCGCTTCGGGGATGGTCATGAAGTAACGGGTGATCTTCGGATGCGTCACCGTCACCGGCCCGCCCGCGCGGATCTGCGCATAGAAACGAGGGATGACCGAGCCCGACGAGCCAAGCACATTGCCGAAACGCACCATGGTGAAACGGGTCTTGTTGACGTGATGCACACTGCCCGCGGTGTTAAACAAGCCTGGCGCCGGCTCACGGCTGAGCGCCTGAAGAACCAGCTCAGCAACACGCTTGGTACTGCCCATCACGTTGGTCGGCCGAACGGCCTTGTCGGTAGAGATCAGCACGAAGTTGCTCACACCCGCCTGAACGGCTGCCTGCGCTGTGTTCAGCGTACCGATCACATTGTTCAGTACGCCCTCGGCCACGTTGTGCTCAACCATGGGCACATGCTTATAGGCGGCTGCGTGATAGATCGTCTCCACCCCCCAGGTGCGCATCACATCCAGCAATCGATCGGCATTGCGAATGGAACCCAGGATCGGCATCAGCTTGATCGGCAATGACGTGCGCTCGATCAAACGCTCCAATTCCATATGAATGCTGTAAAGGTTGAACTCACTGTGTTCGAACAACAGCAGCGCCTGTGGCTTGTTCGAAAGGATCTGACGGCACAGCTCCGATCCGATCGACCCGCCCGCACCAGTCACCATCACGACCTTGCCACGAATACATTTTTCAAACAGTGCCTGCTGCGGCGGCACCGCGTCGCGCCCTAGCAGGTCGGCAATATCCACCTCCTGGATGTCTTCGACCTGCACTTTGCCGCTCGCCAAATCCATAAAGCCCGGCACACTGCGAACATGCAGCGGATACCGCTCGAGCGTCTCCAGAATCTCGCGCCGACGACCGCGCGAAGCTGAAGGAATGGCCAACAAGATCTCCCCTGCCCCCGTATCCTCGACCAATTGCCCAATGTGCTTGGCCGAATACACACGTAGCCCGGCAATGACCCGGTTGTGCAGGTTCGGATCATCATCGATAAACGCCACAGGCCGCATAGCACGGCCCATGCGCAAAGCAGCGACCAGCTGATTACCGGCAGCGCCAGCGCCGTATACGGCAACCTTAGGCAGCCCCGCCTCCTTACCCTTAAACTTGGTCAGCGAATCCGGCGAAAACCAATCGCCCATGAAGTACTGGCGCATCACCAGGCGTAAGCCGCCGATCAGCACCAGACTCAGCCACCAATAGTTGAACACCATCGACCGCGGAATCAGTTTGGGCGCGTTAGAGTTCCAGTACACAGCGAGGGAAAGCAGCAAAGCAGACAACGTGACAGCCTTGGCGATCGCCATCAGCGCGTCATTGCCGAAATAGCGCATCACCGCGCGGTACATGCCAAAGCGGATAAAAAATGGAATAGCAATAAGCGGTGCGACACCGAACAGCCAGGCATGGCCGCTCAGGGGCTGGACAAAGTTCGCATCGCCTACGCGAACGAAAAAAGCCAGCCAAAGTGCTAGCCAAACCAGCAGCACATCCGTGCCAACCTGTATGACACGCTTCTGCCGCCGTGGTAGCCGCACTAGGTAGTAACGCAGTTTTTCAGCCAATCTCAACACAGGAAAACCTCAAACCAAGCAGCCTTAACGCGTGTTCGTACCCAAGGGTAAAGGACCACTTCGCTAGCGTTACTCATTCTAAAGAACAGCTAATTAGCCTCTGCAGAAACCAACTTGCTGCCGGATATAATCACGCAGCACGCCACGGCTACCTCACCGAATCCTGTCACCTGACCCTTTTCCGGCCACTGTCATGAAGATGTACTTGAAATAAGCCGTTACCGTCAGGCTCTGAAGCATTTTCTGATCTGTTTCCGCCAACAATGCCGGTGTGGACATATCGATCTCGTTCACCTGTGCCAACCCGGTAATCCCAGGGCGAACATTGAACACCCCGCGCTTGGCACGCTCTTCGGTTAGCTCTGCCTGATTGAACAGCCCTGGCCTTGGCCCGACGAGGCTCATCTCGCCCTTGAGCACGTTCCACAGCTGGGGCAACTCATCCAGCTTAGTCTTGCGCAAAAAGTGACCAAAGCGGGTAATGGATGCACTACTGGCCAGATGGGTAGCAACTGATGCCGTATCTACCTTCATCGTCCGAAATTTGACCAATGTGAAAGGCTTCTGATTACGCCCGACCCGCATCTGGCGAAAGATCGGTGAGCCCGTATCGAACAGCCCAATGATCGCCAACACCACCAAGACGGGAAAGCCAAAAAGCAAACCCAGAAACGAAAAAACAAAATCGAAAACACGAATCACGAAGTCACCTGTTAAAGGTCAATTGGAGGGCTCGAAGCAACGACGCAGACCCTCTTCTACTGTGTAGGGCGGTTTCCAATCCAACATTTCGCACGTCTTGCTAATGTCTACTTGAAGCGAGCCTAGCAACCGCTGAGCCATCGCCTTTTTGCCCAGCAAAGTAGCGCCAACCTGGAGCACCCCAGCGGGAACCGGGATTAACTTGGCAGGCTTGCCCATCGCCTTGGCGACGCCACGAAGCAAATCAGTTGTTGAAAGATCCTCACCATCGCCAGCGAGGAACACCTGATTGGCGGCGGCAGGATGGTCGATACAGTGAATGATCAAATCAATCAGGTTGTCGATCCCCACCAAGGAGCGTTTGTTGTGGATGGCGCCCAAAGGAAGGGGAACACCTTTCCCAACCCAACAAACCAGGCTGCCGAAATTGCCCGGCGCACCGGGGCCGTAGACCAACGGAGGACGGATGACCACGACTTCCATCCCCGTCTCTTGCTGAATCTGCCAGAGTCCCTGCTCTGCTTCCCATTTGGACTGAGCATAGGGCTCAGCCGGATTGGGCTGATCAGCTGCAGTGAATGGACGATTACTAATGTTCCCGTTGACGCCGATTGAGCTAATAAAAATAAAGCGCTTAGCCCCTGCTTTAGCAGCGTGCTTGGCAAGAGCCAGCGTCGCGTTAACGTTGACGTAGCGATATTCATCCAAAGAGGCATTAATAACATCGAGTGCCGCGTGCGCACGCCCGGCAGCATGTACAACAACCGCTACGTCAGCTAACGCATCAGTCCAATCAACGGAGTCTCCTAGGTCACCTACAACATGCACGCGCATGCAGTCAACCAGGTCGCACGGACGGCGCACTGCAGCGACCAATTCATGTCGGCAAAAAGTAGCGTTCTGGCGGACTAACTCAGCCCCTATGAAACCAGTTGCGCCAGTCAGTAAAACTCTACGCATCATATAAGCCCCAAGAAAGCCAGCGCACCAAACGCAAATCGATCGCGAGGAGATCGCCTAAACTCATTAAAATTAGCAATCAGATAAAGTTTTGGCAAAACACCTTTTTCAATAAGGCTCATTGGCAAACCTGGGACGTTATGAGCTACGAGACTCGATATCTTTGAAATTTCATCCCGATACCACCCTGACTTCAATAACTTTAGACGACTCTTTATTCCGGCCAAACCATCATTAGCCCCAATCTGATTCCCGCCATGCTGGCGATATAAAATATAAGAAGTTTCATCTATATACCAAACCTTCTCTAATGACCGAAACCAAGCATACGTAAGCCAATCATGTAGACCAACATTATACGCCGCATGCCAATTTTCAATGAGAAACCGTTTAAACTCTAACGCATCAGAAACACGCAATACATAGCTACAACCCGGCCCACCCGCCTCGAACAAAAAATCGTATTTACGCTGCGGCTGCGACTTAACAACCAGCAATTTACGGCCATCGGGCCAATAGGCCGTAACATTACTTGAATAAGCAGCACAATCAAGCACCGTTATTTTTTCATGTGCAGCCCTGTACTTACCCTCAAGATAGATGTCATCCTGATCCGCATAAGAAACATAGTCAAAATCACGAAAATCAACATCTTTGATTAGACGGAAGAAATTTTTTGCCGCGCCACCAAAACGCTCACCGACATCAGGAAGGACAACAATCCTATCATCTTTAAGCGCCAACTTTTGGCACAAACCAAATGTTCCATCTGTCGACGGATCAACACTAATATACACAACGACCTCAACCCCGCGCTGCGCAAGAATAGAGGCTATCTGCTCTTCAATCCAACGAGCGCCATTATAAGCAGCAAGCAAAACAGCCACACGTGGAAGATTCAAAGCCATCAAAAACAAAACCTCAATAGCAAGCCACCTTAATGGCCATCATAGAAAGACATCAAGTAGACGCATCTACTTAGCTAAAACCCGGGCACTAAGACAAGAAGTAAACAAATCACTTAAGTCCAACCTCCAATCAGGCTGAGAAATAGAAAAGCGCTCATAAATCAGGCTACAGTCCATTACGGACCAAGCAGGACGGGGAGCAGCCGCACCATACTTAGCAGACGACACTTTGATCACATCAGGAATCTTGTAAATAAGCCCATATTGATAAGCTTGACCAAATATTACCTTGGCAAACTCGTGCCATGAACATACAGGAGAGCCGCTGAAATGATATATACCCCATGGCAAAAACCGTATTGACCGGTAGTTCTCAGCCAAACGCCAGAGTGCAAAAGCGATACTACGTGCGGAGGTTGGCGAACCATACTGATCAGCAACAACAGACAATGTGTCGTATTGTCGAGCTAGCCTAAGCATGGTTTTGACAAAATTATTTCCATGCGCGCCAAAAATCCAGCTAGTACGCACAACAATATGTTGGCGACAAATTTTCACCAGGTGTCTTTCTCCAGCCAACTTGCTAGCACCATAAACCCCCATAGGTTTAGCAGCGTCTAGCTCGGTGTACGGAGAAGTTGCAACACCTGAAAATACATAATCGGTAGAAATATGAATCACAGGAATCTTCAAGTATTCTGCCGACATCGCAATATTGGCCACACCACCACTATTTACAGCATACGCTCTAGCAGCATCTTGCTCTGCCTTATCCACTGCTGTATACGCTGCAGCATTGATAACAAGCTCAGGCTTCCAATATAGAAAAAAATCGTGCACTGCACGAGAATTTGAAATATCCAGATCACTTGAGGTCAGGCCTAGAATCTCAAAATCTTTTGGTGCAGCAAGAAGCACCTCCTTGCCCACCTGCCCTCCTGCTCCAGTGACCAATACACGCATCTTCATTCCCGGCTGCCTAAAACTTCCAAAAATGTCGGATTACTTAGATCTTTCATGGATAGACACGGGTTTTCTATTGGCCAAGGAATTCGCAAGGTCGTGTCGTTCCACAAAATCGCACCTTCGTCCTCGGGCGAATAAAAATCAGTGCACTTATACAGGAAATCTGCTGTATCGCTAATCACACAGAAACCATGAGCGTATCCGGGCGGCACCCAAAGCTGCCAATGATTCTGGTCACTAAGCTCAACTCCAACAAACTTACCGCAAGACGGCGACTCCGGATTAATATCTACTACAACATCGTATACCGCGCCGCGCGTTACGCTTACTAGCTTCCCCTGCGGTCGCTTACATTGGAAATGCAGCCCTCGCAGCACGCCACGCCGAGAACGGGAATGGTTGTCCTGAACAAATGGCAGATCAATTCCTATAGTACGATACCGCTCAGCTTGAAAGGATTCTAAAAAAAAACCGCGTTCGTCGCCGAAGACCTTGGGCTCGATGATCAGTACGTCGGGAATGCTGGTTTCGATCACTTTCATGCGTCTTCACCCGCCAGTTTGAACAGGTACTGGCCGTAGCCGGTCTTGCCCAGGGCGTCGGCGCGGCGCAGCAGCTGCTCGCGATCGATCCACTTGTTCTGGTAGGCGATTTCTTCCAGGCAGGCGACCTTCAGCCCTTGGCGATGCTCGATGGTTTGCACGTACTGCGAGGCTTCCAGCAGGCTGTCATGGGTGCCGGTATCGAGCCAGGCGAAGCCGCGGCCGAAGCGCTCGACATTGAGGTCACCGCGCTGCAGATAGGCCATGTTGACGTCGGTGATCTCCAGCTCGCCGCGTGGCGAGGGCTTGATCGACTTGGCGATTTCGATCACGTCGTTGTCGTAGAAGTACAGGCCGGTTACCGCATAGCTGGATTTGGGCTTCTTCGGCTTCTCTTCGATGGACAGCGCCTTGCCGGTCTCGTCGAAGTCGATCACGCCGAAGCGCTCCGGGTCCTTGACCCAGTAGCCGAACACGGTCGCACCGGTCGGCTGGGCCGCAGCACGTTGCAGTTTCTCGGTGAAGTGCTGACCGTGGAAGATGTTGTCGCCGAGGATCAGGCAGACTGAGTCGTCCCCGATGAACTCTTCACCGATCAGGAACGCCTGAGCCAGGCCATCCGGCGAGGGCTGCTCGGCGTAGGTAAAGTTGACGCCGAACTGGCTGCCGTCGCCCAGCAGATTCTTGTACTGCGGTAGATCCTGCGGGGTGGAGATGACCAGAATTTCGCGGATGCCAGCGAGCATCAGCACCGAAATCGGGTAATAGGCCATCGGCTTGTCGTAGATCGGCAGCAGCTGCTTGGATACGCCAAGGGTGATGGGGTGCAGACGGGTGCCGGAGCCTCCGGCGAGGATGATTCCTTTCATGCGTTCTCCAGTGCGCCAAGGCGCTCGCGTTGATAGCTGCCGTCCTGAACGCGACGGCACCATTCGAGGTTGTTCAGGTACCACTGCACGGTCTTGCGCAGGCCGGTCTGGAAGGTTTCCTGTGGCACCCAGCCCAGTTCACGCTCGATCTTGCTGGCATCGATGGCATAGCGCAGGTCGTGGCCAGGACGATCCTTGACGAAGGTGATCAGGTCTTCATAGCGCGACAGGCCTGCCGGCTTGTTCGGCGCCAGCTCTTCCAGCAGCGCACATATACCGCGCACCACCTCGATGTTCTTCTGCTCGTTGTGGCCGCCGATGTTGTAGGTCTCGCCGACCACGCCTTCGCTGACTACCTTGAACAGCGCGCGGGCATGGTCTTCGACGAACAGCCAGTCGCGAATCTGCGAGCCGTCGCCGTACACTGGCAGCGGCTTGCCGTCCAGGGCATTGAGGATCACCAGCGGGATCAGCTTCTCTGGGAAGTGATACGGGCCGTAGTTGTTCGAGCAGTTGGTGATCAGCACCGGCAGCCCGTAGGTACGTTGCCAGGCGCGGACCAGGTGGTCGGACGAGGCCTTGCTCGCCGAGTAGGGCGAGCTGGGCGCGTAGGGCGTGGTTTCGGTGAACAGGTCATCGACGCCGTGCAGGTCGCCGTAGACCTCATCGGTGGAGATGTGGTGGAAGCGGAACGCCTCGCGCCGCTCGGCCGGCAGGCTCTGCCAGTAAGCGCGGGTGGCCTCAAGCAGCTGATAGGTGCCAACGATGTTGGTCTGGATGAACTCGGCCGGGCCATCGATAGAGCGATCGACGTGGGACTCGGCGGCCAGATGCATGATGGCGTCCGGCTGGAACTCCAGCAGCGCCTCGCTGACCCGCTCACGATCGGCGATGTCGGCCTGGAGGAACTGATAGCGCGGATTGTCTTCCACAGCCGCCAGCGACTCCAGGTTGCCGGCATAGGTCAGTTTGTCCAGGTTGAGCACGCTGTGCTCTGTATCGAGAATGAGATGGCGGATCAGTGCGGAGCCGATGAACCCGGCTCCGCCCGTTATGTAAATATTCACCAAGTTCCCTCTGTAATAAAAATTTCAGCTCTAGACCGAAGCGCTACCTAAAAATTTACTTACCAGCAAGCACTCGATAAAAAAGAACACGAATAGAATATAAAAATGAATTACACAACAAAATCGCAGAAAGCTTCTCTCTAAACGAAACACCTTTCATAAAAAAAATAGACACAGCCTTACCATTCGCACGAAAATCCTCCAGCTCTATCTCTGAATCAACCCCCTGCAACGAATCACTTTCAAGCACATCGGAAAACCTATCCTTAAACAAAAACAATGCATGATTGCGCTTTGCAATTATACTCGAAAACTCTAAAAAATCGCCACTCAACTTAACACTGTTATTAGAGTGCTGCCTATAAAAATAACTAATATAAGGGTAATGATATACTTCAACATGAAAGTACCTAATCGCAAGCTTCAACCACGTATCTTCATTGGGCAACGTAGGCGGCAATGGAAAAACAATTTCTGCAAAAGCCCTATTAAAAAGCATTGCACCACCCGCCAACGCTCCGACCCCAGCTTTCTTTGGATAGATCAACCCATCAAGCTTAGGATCATCCGAAAATGTTTTTATCTTACAAAGGGACACTGCCGCCCCCGGAATATTCTCAAGTAACTGGGCCCGCCCCTTTAACGTGCAAGGCTGAACTCTATCGTCGCCCCCAACAAAGCAAAATACGTTTCCACTCGCAAGAGAATAGGCCTTATTGAACGCATTGTTTTTTCCTTTCCTATCATTACTGCCAACAATCAAATTTTCTACGCCGCTAACTGCAATATAATCCTTAAGCTTAGCGAGCGTGCTGTCCTCCGAGAAATCATCTATCACGACAACCTCATAATCCAAGCCATCACACTCAAAAATACTATCCAGACACTCCGCTATAAAGCATTCCTCATTATAAACCGCGATTAAAATGGAGAGTTTCATAATCTATATCGCACCATAAAAAAATGAGCCAAAATTAAGTATAGAAATAAACCACCGCTAAACATCATAGACAAGAGCGAAGCACTTATGATGACTGCAAAAGGATAAACTGCAAATGCGGATATAAGAACTTCATTCCTAGTTGAAACTACAAATCCATGCAAAGCACCGAAAGCAGCACTAAATAAGACAACACCCATTAAGCCAAACATCAAATATGCCTCAGCAACATATGATGCATTTGCATTCCCAGTTGTCGCCTCGTTGCCTCCATACTGAAAAATGAAGACATTCCTTTCAATATTTGCGAACGGAAACCCTGTCATACTAGCCAAATGGCGATTAGTTGAAAACAACAAAACATCATTATAGTTTTGCGACCAAAAATATAGCGTATCGTAGATAGTTACGAACGGTATCCAAAGAATTCGATCCAGCAAAAAAGGCAAGTTCTTCTTATTCTCAATATCCGTAAACAAAAACTGATAATCATCCACCTCATATAGGGAAGACTTAATTTCAAACGATTCTCTAAAGCCACTTTGCCTATCGGACTCTTTACTTAGAGACCCGGACTGCCCTGACTGCTGCAGAGCCCCTAGCAACAATACAACAAAAACCACAAGCAAGACAGACGAAAGCAGCTGCTTATATCTTTTTTGATAAACAAAAAGAACCATTAACGGCAAAGCAAACCATAAAACCGCAGACTTTTCGAATGTCATAAGCGAAAGAAAAACATAAACAAAGGAAATTAAGAAGAAATTTCTGCGTCTATAAAAAACAAATGCATATACCGCATAAATAGGGATAAACCCTTTGGTTAAAATAGACCTAATGTAAACTGAAATCTGTATAAACCCGCTTTTATTTTTATAAAACCCCGACCGGAGTTCATTTGGGCTGCCGCCGTGAAGTAAATACTCGATCACAGGAAATCCGCCGTAATCACAGGCCAACACAGCATACGAAAGACAGAAAATCACAAAGAGCAAAAACATAGATTTCGCCATAGAGGCGCTTCTTTTCGTCACAGCCGCTTTTTTTGATAAACTCAAATAAACAACAAGCGAAGACGACGCCAACACAAACAGTCCAGCCACTGCAATCTTTAGAACAAGCAATGAAACTGCATCAACAGAAAAAATAGACACAATGAGCGCAGGAACAAGTATGAAAATGAAAAACAGAACAGAAGGGTAAGCCAGCATTAGCAAATTCATTGATAGCCACTCAAAGTCTATTTACCCAAGAACCTTAGTACCACCAAAAAATAAATACCGTAAAAAAAGAGCCCCGAAATGGAATATACCTCAGCAACCCAATCGCTTAGACAGAATGATGCAATTAAAACAGCCGAAACCCGAAAGAAAAGTCCAAACAATTGTAATGCAAGGGCGGTTTTCTGATTGCCGGTGATATGCAGCGACATGGAGATCGGTGAGGTAATGAACTGAATAAGAAACCAAGGCACCATCCAGCTAATCATCACCCCCACCCGCGCCCATTCTTCTCCAAAAACAAGCGAAACTAATAGGGGAGCAGCTAAACCCGCGATCACAAGAGGGAGTGTGCCAATCTTAATAAGAGAATAAACGGTCCGCAAAGTAAACCGTCTTAATTCCCCCTCGTGAAGCTTGCCCGCTGCCTCGACCAAGTAAACCTGCCCAACAGCTCCGCCGATCAAACCCAGCGGGGCAGACAGCAAGCGCATCGCGAGCATAAGAAAACCTGCCTCCGCCCCCGCTACTGACGCGCCGATTATAATTATCGGAAGATGTATTGATCCTGAATTTGCAAGTGCCTCCCAAGTCGAAAACTTAGGAAACCTTTCATACTGTTTGAACGTATTTTTTAAACCTGATAACTTTACATTCCGCAGGGACCGGCACCGAAAAAAAGATACTGCCAACCTCAATGCACCTGCGCCACTTTGGAATATCTGCCCCATCAGCAAACCGACAGGGGCTACACCCAAGAGACCGAGACCAACTTGTATACTGGCGCCACTAATAGATTGAGCAATTCGGGTTTTCGATACAATGGAAAACTTCCTCTCCCGAATCATCCAATATTGGAAAGCAGAATATAAACCGGAGAGAAAAACACCCACCGGGAGCAACCATAGATAATTACCCAGCGACGAATTAGTCAGCCTATTAATTTGCGGAAATAAAACAATTATTACTAAGGAAACCACTACCGCAGTTATCAAAACACCTAACAAAGCCAGAAGCAACAGCTCAACTGCAGTCTTATCATCTTTCGAAATCGGGATCGCGATCTCAAACCTAAAGCAGGCTACAGACACCAATATAGTAAGAACTGCACCAAAGAGCGCCAAAACACCAAAATCTTCAGGTGTATATAACTTTGTCAATATCGGCAATACCGCAATGGCTAATATTTGTGCAAATGCAGTACCACCTACCAAAATTGAAACATTTCGAAAAAAGCGATTACCTACAATACTAAACAGATAATTTATTACACTTTTCATTTAATCAATGCACGAATAACAGAAAACTGTTCACTAGACTCCATGTATGGGTGCATCGGCAAGCTCATTACCCGCTCTGCCACCCTATCTCCTACTTGCAAGCAAACATTCGGATCAGCAACTGCGGGTTGTTTGTTTAGCGGAATGGGATAATGAATAGCAGTTGGAATACCTAACTCTTTCATCCCAGATTGAATTCTTTCACGATCATCTACACACACCGTGTATTGCGCCCACGCTGAAACATTATGAAAATCAACGAAAGGGGCACTAATAATGCCGGACTCTTCCAACAGCTTGTTATAGGTGTTTGCGACACGGTTACGAAGCTGGATCTCTTCAGGAAGTATATCCAACTTAGGCAACAAAACGGCTGCTTGCAACGTATCTAAACGGCTATTTACGCCGACTCGAATATGGTGATAACGACGATTCTGACCATGCCTAGCAATTTGACGAATGATTATTGCCAATTCTTCATCGCTAGTAAAAATCGCACCACCATCACCATAACATCCGAGCGGCTTGCTGGGAAAAAAACTAGTGCAGGCGATTGTTGTCAGGTTGCAGGAGCGTCTGCCTTTATAGCTGGCACCGAAACTCTGCGCGGCATCTTCGATCACTGGAATATTATATTCACTGGCGATTGCATTGATGGAATCAAAATCAGCACATTGACCATACAAAGAAACCGGAATTATCGCCTTGGTACGAGGCGTGATGGCCGCTTCCAGTAGTTGCGGATCAAGGTTATAAGTGCGCGGATCGACATCAACATATACAGGTTTGGCACCAAGCAAAGCGACGGTCTCAGCCGTAGCTATATATGTGAATCCAGGAGTGATTACCTCGTCCCCAGGCCCTATCCCCAGAGCCATTTGGGCGATCTGTAGCGCGTCGGTGCCATTGGCACAGGTGATGCAATATTTAGCCCCGACGAAAGCCGCTAGTTTCTCTTCCAGCTCAGCCACTTCTGGGCCAAGGATGTATTGCCCATGGGCAAGTACGCGCTGAATCCCAGCGTCGATTTTATCCTTAATACGGGCCTGCTGGGTTTTCAGGTCAATGAATTCGATCATAACTGTGCATCCACTTTGATGAGAGTGCTGCCTTTCAACACGTAGTGCCCACCGGTGTGTGGACATGTGACTCGACCGTCCCCCTGAAGCGGCAGCGCAAGTTGTTCCCCAAACTCACTCATCCAGCCGATCTGTCGAGCAGGGACGCCAACCATGAGCGCATAAGCGGGCACGTTCTTATTAACTAACGCGCCGGCGCCAACGAACGCGAACTCTCCGATCGTCACCCCGCAAACGATGGTGCAATTAGCACCCAATGTGGCGCCGCGCCTAACCAAGGTGTCTCTGTATTGGTCCTTGCGCTCAACCAATGAGCGAGGGTTATACACGTTGGTGAACACCATGCTGGGGCCGCAGAATACGCCTTGCTCGAGCGTAACGTTGTCGTAGACCGATACGTTGTTCTGAACCTTGCAATTGTCACCAATCAAGACTTTGTTGCCCACGAAAACATTCTGGCCAAGGGAAACGCCCTTGCCTATCCGCGCACCGCTACATACATGCACGAAATGCCAGACACGTGAGCCTTCGCCAATCTGTGCCCCTTCATCGACAATCGCGCTTGGATGCTGGTAATAGGACATAGAAACCTCAGCGATTATGCATGTGGAGAAATGGATGACCTTCATCATCCCGTGCAGTAACAATCACAGCGGAGCGAATGGTATTCACCGTTTCAACACAATGGCGCGCATCTTCGATACCGTAACCACGACCCGCCAGGATTTCCTGATAACTGGTGGTGTGCAGATCGGTGAAGCCTTCGGAGAACTCCATTTCCTCACTATTGACGGTGATGGACCGGTAGGTCGGCTTCTTGCCCTTCACGGACTCGGGTAAGTCGTTGGCGTCGATAGAGAGGAACCAACGCACGCGCGCCTTCTCGTACTCGAGGTAGCCAGCAGCTTTATAGTCTGAGACGAAGTGAACGACGTTGCGCTGCAACTTGCCGAAGATGAAGTGCAGCATGTCGTAGAAATGCACACCAATATTGGTGGCAACGCCGAAGGATTTACGCGGATCGCCTTTCCAACTTTCCATATACCACTTGCCACGCGAGGTGATGTAGGTAAGTTCGACATCGTACTTATGCTCGCTGGCCTCACGGGCGACCTTATCTTTGAGGTCAAGAATGGCCTGGTGGTGGCGCAATTGAAGGATGTTGTAGAGACGCTTGCCGGTTTCCCGTTCGACCAGGGCCAGTTCATCGAGGTTTTCCGGGGTGGGTACCAGCGGCTTTTCGCAGATGACATCGCAGCCCAGGCGTAAGCCGGCGACGATATGCGAGTGGTGCAGGTAGTTCGGCGAGCAAACAGAGACATAGTCGAGTGCGCGTGCGGGATCGCGCTTAAGACGATAAGCGTGCTCCTGAAAGCGTTCGAACTCGGTGAAAAACTCGCTTTGCGGCGAGATGCTGTCGATGATGCCGACCGAATCGTTGATGTCGTAGGCGGAGACCAATACGTTACCGGTGTCCTTGATAGCGCGCATGTGACGAGGAGCAATGTAACCGGCGGCGCCGATCAGGGCGAAGTTTTTCATGGGTGTTCCTCTGTATTGCATCAGCCCCCGGCAGATTACTAGCCGAAACTGCCGGGCAATGTTATTGGGGCGCGTGATTAGGCTTTAATGATGTGCGCAGCCGGAGCGCGGTATTTACCGCGACTATCAACGATTAGCTTGGCGTATTGCTTGATCAGGTCGTAATCGAACTTATCGTGATCGGTGGCCAGGACCACAGCGTCAAAGCTGGCAATAGTGTCGGCAGTCAGGGTTTCGCTGCTCAGCTCGAAGTGATGCTCGCGCATCTTGGGGAACACTGGCACATGCGGATCACTGTAAGCAACGATGCCGCCCTTGGCCTCGATCAGTTCCATGATTTCCACGGAGGGCGATTCGCGCATGTCGTCAACGTTCTTCTTGTAGGCAATACCAAGCACGAGCACTTTGCTGCCTTTCAGAGCCTTGCCGCTATCATTCAGGCCATCCATCAACTTGC
>Ga0209347_1004339_pt1 | contig 14911 bp, 14 predicted proteins | sample AutmiccommuBRH23_FD_187382 | JGI IMG/M metagenome (GOLD analysis project Ga0209347, IMG submission 187382) | Deep subsurface microbial communities from Mt. Terri, Switzerland - Autotrophic microbial communities BRH/23 (SPAdes) (version 2) | ecosystem: Environmental > Aquatic > Deep subsurface >... | reverse complement strand
AAGAATGTGCTCTCTGTTAGGCCATTCATACGTGTAATCACCCTTCTAAAACAATCAGACCCCGAATTGAAATATGAGGTTTTCCTTAGATTGAATACGGGAGGCGAAACACTAAAGCGACAAGAGATAAGAAACGTAGCCTATTCTGGCCCTTTTAACGATTTACTTTTGGAATTGTCACAACACCCAAAATTAACAGAACGATTGAAAATCACATCAGAAAAATCTACAGCCTATAGAAATATGGATGATGTTGAGCATGTGCTTAGATTTTTTACAATTGAGGACAACTGGGAAAATATGGGCTCCGTACTAGGCGACGAGATGGACAAATATATGGCTTTCAATAGAAATTCCAATACTACAGGCCAAAAAGATTTGTTCATTGAATCAATAGACAGGTGCTTTGATTTATGGGGTGACTATGCATTCTATAAGCCAGTTACCGGAGGCTGGAGAACTCAATTAATATCTCCTTTATATGATGCACAAATGGTAACCGCTTCACTCTTAACTACTGCTCAAGCAGAACAATTGAAACGCAAACAAACTGAAGTGCTAAATCTAACCAGAAATCTGTTTGAATCTAATCCAGATTTTGTAAAGTCAGTATCACAATCTACTAACAACCCAGCATCCATTAGAATGAGGGTTTCGACTATTCACAAGTCGTTGTTGCATTTGGTGAGATAGCCCAATGGCAAATGCAAAGCATGCTTTTATAGAAAGAATACGAACCTTGAACATATCCATCTCAGAAACAGAAGCTGTTCGCAGCAAGGGTCCATCAGAACGAGGGCATAATGAAATTGCCCGAATGCTAAGAAATGGATTGGCAGTAGTTGGATTTGCTTCGTTGGAAGATTTTATTAAAGCTCGGAGTTGCGAGGTTTTAGATTCAATTGGACCACTTGGAGTTTCATTCGAGAAGTTACCGGAAAAGGTTCAAATAGCTACTACTTACGGGGCCGTCTTGGCGTTAAACTATCAACTTGGATTGCGGGATAAGCAAGATAAAATTACCTTTGTACAAGAGCACGCTCAAAAAATATCTTCCACCACAAACAATGGTTATCAACTTACTTCCCTTGCTTTTGGTTTCGGTCAAGCTAACCTTAACGCTGAAACAGTCAAGAATATCTTGGGCAGCTTCAACATAGATAATCCGTGGACACAAATTACAAAAATTGCCTCATCCTTAGGTTTGGCTGCGCTCCCACTTCAAGAATCATTTACTAATGCAGCTTCTAGAAGGCATCGAGCTGCTCATGTTGCAGGCGCTGATACACCTCAAGGAGATATTAGCCAATTTGTAAATGAAGCTATTGCGATTGCTGTTGGGTATGACTTTTTACTTTCAAAAGCTTTTAACATGATAAAAAATTTAGACTCTGCATATTTAAACGGGGAATCAAAAATAAAAGCTGACGATATTGTTTATAGGGTTGTGCGACATTCTGATAGCAAGTGGAAGGAGCATATAACAGGAAGAGTAAAAGCATTTCGGACATCCCGCGATCTTGTGTCATTATCGAATGAAGCTAAAAGAAGAGCAATCATGTCTGACCAGTTCTACATACAATTTGATAAAAACGGGTTGATAGATGATTGGGCTTGCTAATACTTGCATGACCATCAATCGAGTGCGCTACTGCCTGCGACCTTAATCTTACACACTAACGAGCCATGCTTATTAACTCTCTAATGCCAAACAGAAATCCTGGAAAATCAGCATGGGGGTTGTTGAGGTTAAAAGCCTAGGATTTTAACCTCACTCGAGTTCGTCTTTTAAATGCAGATAAGCAGCAGTTCTGCAATTAGTCCGAAACACCCTCTAGCAACAACCAGCGACCAACAAGGATCAGGGAAGTGCAAGTGCTCAGTCCCGAGTTTGATTCAGGTTCACTAAACGGTAATAACCGATGATGTGAGTCGCACAACCTGTGCATATTCGTCACCCCTAGATACATGCCAGACTCTGTGATAGATATTCATTTTCTTGACCCAGCACTGACCGGCCTCTAATTCTTCTAGCAGCTCGTCAATTCCCGCTGGCATTTGCAAAAGGCATTGGCTAATCTAATGCGGATGCATTATCAGCACCATAACAATAACGCTGTCAGGGATCGACTAACCAGGAGGCGATAGCCCTATGGATTACGATCTCAAGATTACCGGCGGCCTGATCATCGACGGCACCGGAGCACCCGGCTTTAGCGGCGATGTCGGTATTCGCAACGGTGTGGTGGTGGCGCTGGGTGACGCCAGCGGCAGCGCCGCGCAAACTATCGACGCCAACGGGCAGGTGGTGTGCCCCGGTTTTGTGGACATTCACACCCACTACGATGCCCAGGTGCTGTGGGACCCGCTGATGAGCATCTCGCCCTGGCATGGCGTTACCACCGTGGTGATCGGCAACTGCGGGTTTGGCGTTGCCCCCACCCGCCCCGAGCACCGCAGCCTGATCATGCGCACCCTCGAAAAAGTCGAGGGCATGAGCCTCGACGCCCTGCAAGCGGGGCTGGGCACTGACTGGCCTTTTGTCACCTTCGGCGAGTACATGGATACCCTGGAGCGCTCGGGCCTGGCCATCAACGTCGCTGTGCTGGTGGGCCATACCCCGGTGCGCCTGTATGTGATGGGTGAAGATGCCGTCAAACGGGAAGCCACACCTGCCGAAATCGAGCAGATGAAAAGCGTCGTCCGCGAGGCCATGGCCGCCGGAGCATTGGGATTTGCCACCTCCAAGGGCGAGGCCCACAATGGCTTTGACGGGCTGCCGGTACCCAGCCGGGTGGCGACCAATGACGAGATCGATCAACTGACCGGGGCCATGGCCGAATCGGGCCGGGGTATTCTCGAAGTGACCCCGTCCTTTATGACCACGGACTTTTTCCTCAAAGAGCTGGGCGAGATCGCCAGCAAACACAACTGCCCGGTGAGCTGGGGCGCGCTGCTGGGGGGCATCATGGGCCCCAAATCCCACCGCGATTTGCTGGCGCGCACCCGCGAGTTACAACAGAACGGCGCCATGGTGGTGCCGCAGGTGTCGTGCCGGGATTTCTCGCTGGATTTCAACTTCCACGAGCCCTACCCGTTCCAGTCCCGCGACCACTTCAAGCCCACCATGCAAACGGATCTGGCGGGCAAGAAAAAGATCTACGCCGACCCGGCCTTTCGCCACACCTTCCGCGAAGATTTGCGCGAGGGCGTGAGCCACCCCTTTGCGGGCTGGTATCTGCGCACCGAGGTATCCAACAACCCCCTCGACCCGGCCATGGAAAACATGCCTGTGGTGGAAGCCGCCCGGCGCGCCGGTAAAGACGTGATCGACTTTGTGCTCGACCTGAGCCTCGACACCGATCTCGAGGCGCGCTTTCGCCTCGCCGCCCTCAACTTTGAAGAGGAGGACGTGGCCGAACTGCTCGATCGCACTGACGTTGATTGCGTGCTGGGTTTGTCGGATGCGGGCGCCCATGCCAGCCAGCTGTGCGACGCGGGCTACTCCACCCATATGCTGGGCCACTGGGTGCGCGACAGGGGCATCATGCCCCTGGAACGGGCCATCCATATCCTCACCCAGCGACCGGCGCAGTTGTACGGCATCAAGGATCGCGGCGTGCTGGCGATTGGCAGGCCCGCGGATGTGGTGGTGTTTGATCCCGCCACAGTGAAGGCCGGTGAGTTGCGCCGGGTGCACGATATGCCCGGTGGCGCCGAACGCTTGATATCCGACGCCTTTGGTGTTGATACGGTGATCGTTAACGGCACGGTGCTGCGCTCGAAAGGTCAGGATCAGCTGGCGGTTAGCGGCATATTGCCGGGCGCCTTATTGCGCGGCGGTGAGGCTTGATCCGGCACGAATTAAGCGTGAATGCCGTTCGGCCTGAGCCTGTCGAAGGCCTGTGCTTCGACAGGCTCAGCATGAACGGACCCTCAAGCTCAGCATGAACGGACCCTCAAGCTCAGCATGAACGGACCCTCAAGCTCAGCACGAACGGAGTCTCAATCTCATCACAAACGGAGTCTCAATCTCATCACAAACGGAGTCTCAGGCTCAGCACGAACGGACTCTCAGGCTCAGAATGAAGGGAGTCTCAGGCTCCGCAGGAACGGAATCTCGAATAAAACGTACCGCATCAATAGTTGCGTGGCAGTGAGGCTGAAAGGTTGTAAAAACTACTGGGGAAAATCATGAGTGCAGAACTGCGGATCATCGATTCAGACGGCCACACCATGGAACCGGCGGACCTCTACGAGCGCTACCTGGACCCGCGCTTTCGCGGCCGTGTGACCGGCCAGCCCGCCGAGCGCAGGGTGGACGGGCAACCCATCATGAAACACCCGCCGGACACCATCAGCGCCCTCGGCTTTACCCCTGAGCGCATCCGCGACCGCTTTGGCGATATTGCTCCCGATGGCTTCACACCCGCTGCCATCCTGCGCGGGCTGGATGTGGAAGGCGTGGATGTGTCGGTGATCTACGGGCCTTTATATGACTGTTTTGTCGAGGGCATGGACCCGCAACTGTCCTGCGCCATGGCCCGCGCCTACAACCGCTGGATGGCGGAGTATGCCACCGACTCGGGCGGGCGCATTGTGGGTGCCGCGCCCATTCCCCTCTTTGATGTAAAGGCCGCTCTCAAGGAAGTGGAATACGCCTACCACGAGCTGGGCTTTCGGGCCTTCTGGACCCGCCCCAACCAGGTTGGCGGCCGCGCCCTCGGCCACAAGGATTTCGAGCCATTCTATGCCCTGCTCGAATCCCTCAATGTGCCGCTGTCACTGCACGAGGGTTCCGGCTCGATGATGCACAATATCGGCAGCGAGCGTTATCCGGACAACTGGCTGGAGCAGCACGCCGCCTGCCACCCGCTGGAGCAGCAGATGGCGCTGATGTCGATCATCATCCACGGGGTGCTGGAGCGGCACCCCAAGCTGCGTCTGGCCTGCCTGGAGTGCGGCGTCGGCTGGCTACCCAACTGGCTGCACCGCCTCGACGAGCACCAGGAGCTGGTGGGCTGGCGCTACGCCCCGGAACTGACCATGCCAGCCAGCGAGTATTTTCGCCGCCAGTGTTATATCTCCGCCGAACCGGACGATACGCTGCTGTACCAGGTGGTGGATTACCTCGGCGAAAACAATATCCTGTTTGGCACCGACTTCCCCCACCCCGATGCCCAGTACCCCAATGCGGTGAAGACATTTCTGGAAATGCCCAGGCTGACCCGCGGCAGCCTGCAAAAAATTCTCTGGGATAACGCCCTGCGCTTTTACGGTTTTGATGGCGCAACACTGCCTGTCAGCAACAGGGCGGGCTGACGCCAACATGATGAACAGCCAGGTGACCACCCATGACACTTGAATTTATCCCCATGGCCGACAGCCACGCCATTGAAGTCAAAGGCATCGACAGCGTGCCCCTCAACGCCGCCGACAGCCAGCAGCTGCGCCGGGCCTTTAACGACTCGGCGCTGCTGGTGATCCGCGATCTGGAGCTGAGCAACGAATCCCATATCGAATTCACCCGCGCCTTTGGCGACCTGGTGATCCACCCGCTGGAATTTTTGCGCCACCGCGATTACCCGGAAATCATCGAGTTATCCACCAGCCCCGAAGAACCCCTCGCCGCTGACGACCCGAGCGGCGACGAAATTGTCGCCTACTCCGGCTGGCACACCGATCTTACCTTCGACCCCGTGCCCAGCCTGGGCGGCTTTCTGCGCCCGATCGAAATCCCGCCGGAAAGCGGCTACACCGCCTATATGGATGCCGCCGAGATTTACCAGGCGCTGCCGGACAAGACCAAACAAACCCTGCGCGGCCTGACGGTGATTCACAGCCTGTTGGACAACAGCGACGGCGTTGCCAAGGATGCCGATATCGACTTTCCCTATGAAGTGCAGGCCATGGCGGATGTGATTCACCCGCTGGTCTTCAACCACCCCCACAATGGCCGCCCGGTGCTGTTTATCAGCCCCACCTTCACGCGCCGCATCGTCGGCTTCAGCCAGGAGGCCAGCGACCAGCTTTTAGGGGAACTGAAGGAATTTGCCGCCAACGAGCGGTTCTCCTATGTGCACGTCTGGCAGCCCAACGACCTGGTGATCTGGGACAACTGGCAGTCGATCCACAAGGGCTACGGCCACAAGAAGAAATACCGCCGGGTGATGCACCGCACCACCCTCAAAGGTGACCGCAACCTGATGGATTACCTGATGCCATAAAGCGCTTCTTTTAAACAGCAGCGTCTCTTTTCGAAACTGGGAATATGACCGGATTCTTGACTGGCAAGTGAGACTCCAGTGCTGACAGCCATTAGAATCCGGTGTAGGTTGTCAGCAATTAAAACTACACCACGAATAACAAACCGGCCTGCCTGATACGCGTTGAACGCGAATCCGGAACGGCCACAGACTGTTGAGGTTAATAATGGAAGATTCACGTTCCACAAGTGCAGCCACATTGATTCAGCCCCTGGCTGCCTGGCTGGAGACACGCACCCCCGGTGCAACCAATGTTCAGCTGCACGACGCGGTCGAGCCATCGCAGGGCTTTTCCAGCAAGACGGTGATATTTCGCGCCACCTGGAATGAAGGCGGCCAACCCCGCGAACAGCGGCTGGTAGTGCGCGTGCAAAAGGACACTGACTGCCCGATGCTGGCCGATGTTTTCACCCAGTATCACGTAATGAAAGCCATCGCCGAAAACTCTGATGTGGCAGTGCCACCGATTCTGGCCGCAGAAACCGACCCCTCCATTCTCGGTGCGCCCTTTTTCCTGATGGAGCGCGTCGATGGTCGGCCCACGCCCGACTTCCCCGTGCATCATGAATCGGGCTGGTACAAGGAGGAGCTGACTCCCGGCCTGCGCGAGCACGCCTGGTGGAACGCGGTAACGGAAATGTCGCGGCTGCACGCCATCGACTGGCGCTGTTTTACCTCTCTCAATCAGGGCGTGACCGAAGCGCCGCAAACCAGTTTTTACATCAATGATTTCTGCCAAAAATGGTACGACTGGGGCTCACAGGGCCGTGACTTTCCCGTCATCAAGGAGGCGATGCGGCGCCTGATTAAAAACCAGCCGCAGATGGCGCAGTCCGGCCTGGTGTGGAACGATGCGCGCATGGGTAACACCCTGTTTGCCAACAACCTCACCGTCACCGCACTGCTCGACTTTGAAGTGCCCTCCCTGGGACCGGCGGAAATCGATATCGCCTCGTGGCTCTATATGGAAGATGTGTTCAGTATTGTGCGCGGCGTGCCCCGGATTGAGGGCGTGCCAACACGGGAAAATGCCATCAAGGGCTTTGAGCGCATCTATGGTCGGCCCATGGTGGAGTTTGACTATTTTGAAGCGGTCGCCGCCCTCAAGCACGCGGTTATCTTCCTGCGCTCCTACGGCAACGACAAGGAAACCGGCGCAGTGGAAAGCGTGCATCTGGATTTTGCCACGGGCCATCTGCAACGGTACCTGGATCAAAATCCGTAAAAGCCAAGCGGATAACAATTCACTCACCCTGTCAAATTAAGCGGGTGGCTATTTTTACACCCTTCACAGTAACGGATATTTTCCAAACCCATAATCATAAGGAAACAGACAATGGCAGGATTTCTCGACGGCAAAATTGCAATGATCACCGGTGCAGGCAGCGGCATTGGCCGTGCTGCAGCGCTGGTGTTTGCCAAACATGGCGCCACCGTGGCGCTCTATGACATCAATGGCGAGTCGGTGCAGGAAACGGTGCGCATGGTTACCCAGGCTGGCGGTAGCGCCAGCGGTGCAGCCGCCGATGTGTCCATTGAGGACCAGGTCGCGGGCATGGTGGCGGATGTGGTGCAGCGCTATGGCCGTCTGGATGCGGCCTTCAACAACGCCGGCGTCGGCCACAATCTCAAACACACCGCCGACATGACCCTGGATGACTGGAAAAATCCACTCGGCATTACCCTGCTGGGCACATGGATGTGCATCAAACATCAGATTCCTGAAATGCTGAAAACTGGTGGTGGCTCCATCGTCAACACCGCATCCAACGCCGGTAAGGCGGCGGTGCCCACCCTTGCAGCCTATGGTGCGACCAAAGCCGGTGTTATCAATATCTCCAAAACGGTAGCGGTGGAATATGCCGAGCGCGGCATTCGCTGCAATGCCGTGTGCCCGGGCGTGATCGAAACCCCGCCCATTACCGCGTTCCGGGCAACGGGCGTGGATTTTGGCAAGGAAATGCAAATCCCCATGGTACGTACAGGCCGCCCCGAAGAGGTGGCCGAACTGGCCGCATGGCTGGCTTCACCGTTGACGTCCTATGTCACCGGGCAGGCCATTTCGGTGGACGGCGGGCAGAGTTCTTGTCAATAAAGCTCCTGTGAATAAAAGCCGCTATCCACAAGCGCTGTCGCCAGCAGGAAACTCCACTAGCGTGGGGAACAATTTATCCATCCAATAGCGAATTCAAAGTATAAAGAGGAAAAGAGTGATGTCCGAAACGACCGACCAGATCATTGATACCAACTGCGTTCCCCGCCCCTATCCGGCGCGCACTGAAAAACTGCCGACCACCATGGATAATGTCAACGCCGAGTGGCTCAGCAAAACCATGAGCTATAAATATCCCGGTGTTGTCGCCAACAGCATGGAGACAGTCGAGCTGCTCAACAGCCATACCACCAAATGGCGCATCAAGGTGGACTGGAATGAAGCGGGCAAGGCCGCTGGCCTGCCGGAACATTTGTGCATCAAGGCAAACTGGTCGGGCATGTTCAGCAATGTCGATATTCACGCGCTGGAAGCGCGCTTTTACCACTTTATGGCCCACGAAATGAAGGTGCCCACCGCCACATGCTATTACGCCGACTGGGATGATGATGGCAGCGCCCACGGCCTGATCATCCTCGAAGACCTCAAACAGCGCGGCGGCAAATTCGGCCACAGCACGCAAAACAACAGCGTGGACCTGATCGCCGAAAACCTCGACGGCCTCGCCAAACTGCATGGCAGCCTGTGGGACAGCGACAAGATCAGCGTCGCGAATGCGCCCTGGCTGCAAACCCAGATGGATACGCCCATCGACAGCGATCAGGTGCGCATCATGTGGACCTGGCTGGAGGAAAACCTCAAGGACCCCAATTTCTGCGCCATCGCTCCCAAGCATTATGTCAATGACCCGCGCTCACTGGAGCGCGCCTATGACCGGCTGGGGGAAATCGAGCGCTCCCTTAAGGCGCCCTACTGCATCGTGCTGGGTGATTGCCACCAGGGTAATACCTATATTCTGCCCAATGGCGAGCGCCTGTGGCTGGACTGGCAACTGGTGCGACGCGGTCGGCCCTGGCGCGATCTGACGTATTTTACCGTTGGCGCACTGACCATTGATGAGCGCCGCGCCCACCACAAGGATCTGGTCAAACAGTATCGCTCTCACCTCATCGCCACCGGCGCACAGGGCGTGCCCAGCTTTGATGAAATCTGGGATCAGGTGCGTATCTGGGTGATGTACGGCATTCAGGCCTGGGCTGCCAATATGGACAGCTGGGGGCAGAACGGCCTGCCCATGAACGAGCGGTTTTTCTGTGCTGCCGAGGACTATGGCACCTGGAAATTACTCGGGGAATAAGCGCCCTGGTCAGGTATAGCTGCACTCACCATCCTCTCAGACAGCGTGGTGAGTGCAACAACAGTTAACCCGAACAATTCAGCGGGCAATGCCTCAATACCCGCTAACACCACAATAACAACCGGAGAGATCCATGCCATCCTATCCACTTGATGCCCAGGCAATCATGGACGCGGCCATCGCCCAAAGCGGTCTGACTGGCTATGCCGATGAGGGGCTGCGCTATCGCTTTAATCGCATGATCGGCCTGATGAACGACTTTGGCCACATTCCCGCCGCCCAATACCCGATATCCGTCCAGCAGGTTACAGAAACCGTGATCAAGCGCCTGCAACTGGAACGGGACTGGGCGCAAACACCGCAAATTCTCGAGGGCGAAATCAAGCAGCCGTTTTTTGTGCTGGGCAATCCCCGCGCTGGCACCACCCTTATCCAGTCACTGCTGACCCTGGATGAAGGTCATCGCACGCCGATTTATTCCGAGGTACAGCACCCTTCACCCCCACCCGGTGTCGACCCGGCCCACGATGCCCATGCCCGCGCCGAGCAGGAAGAGTATGTGCGCTACATCCTTGAAACCTCACCGCGCATGTTGCAGGCCCACCCCTATTTTGACCAGGGCGCCCTCACCGAGGCGGAAGATGAATACCTGTCCTCCCTGGATTTTCATATTGTCTATCCCCTGTGGTTTCTCAAGGTGCCGAATATCTGTTTTGCCACCCCGCCCGAGGATCCGGTGCTGGCGTTTGAGTTCCAGAAAAAATTCCTCCAGCAGCTACAGTGGAAAATGCCGACCAAACGCTGGGTAGGCAAAGGGGTGATGCACCAATACCTGGCACCGGCACTGCTTGAGGTGTTTCCGGACATGGTGGGATTCTGGATTCATCGCGCGCCGGAGGACTATATCGCCTCGCTGATGGACCACATGGATATCCAGTACAAACCGTTCAACGGCGAGCTCTATAACTTCCAGCATTCCGCCATGCTTGAGCAGCTCAAGGCGGGCGTCGATGCCATCATGAACTGCCCCGCCACCAGCGACCCTCGCCTGCACCATATCCGTTTTCAGGATCTGGTGAACGACCCGGTTGCCGTGATTGCACCCATTTACGAAAAATGCGGTATTCCCTTCACAAAATCCTACGAGAACGCCCTCAGGCAGCGCCTGGCAGATCCGGCGCACCGCGCCAACCGCTACGGCAAGCACCACTATTCACTGGAGAAATTTGGTTACAGCAAAGATCAAATGCGCAGAATGTTCAGTGATTATTGTGATCGTTTTGGGCTGTAGACAACCGGTATTGGTTGAGTGGAATACGTGACACGGGCTGTGTTCGCCACGTGTCACGTTTATCTCCTATCAAGACAGACCTGACTGCAGATGCGCGGCTATTATTCGCCTTCCATCGGCTTGGGACTGGCATCTCCAACCTGCAACTCGGCACTGTAAGAAAATCCAAGGGCCGTAATTTCGTTGCACATCACCTCAAAGGCGGCCGCCACCTGGGACGGTTCACCGCGCACCCCCAGCTCCACATAACCCGGTGTTGACCCCTCGCGGAATGACGGCAGGCTGAATACCCGCACCCCTGGATATTCCAGTTCCAGCTGCTTCATCAGCGGCAGCAGGGTGCCCTCATTGCCGTCCAGCACAAACACTCCTTTCTCGGCCTCCGGCACAAGATTGAACTGGTCGCGATAGAGGGTATCCAGCACCCAATCAATCATCGGCCACGCCATCTGCGGAAAACCTGGCACAAAGTGATGGTGGCCATGGCTGAAACCGGGAATGCGGTTGACCGGGTTGGGAATGATGCGGCTGCCCTGGGGAAAAGCGCCAAACTGGAGCATTTCGTCAGTGACCTCGCGCTGGTATTCGGCCAGCACAATGCGGATTTCCCGCTCCGCATCCGGGTGTACCTCTAACGGCTGACCGCTAGCCTCGGCGGCGCACTGGCGGGTGCGGTCATCGGGAGTGATGCCGATACCGCCAAAACTGAACACCACATCATTGCCGGCCATGCTGCGGCGCAGCACCTCGGTAAGCTTGACCGGGTCATCACCCACATAGGTGACCGAGTCCAGCACCAGGCCCCGTGCCGACATGATTTGCAGCAGCCTGGCAAAGTGCCCGTCCTGGCGCTTGCCGCGGATAATTTCGTCACCGATGATAATGGCTGAAAAGCCCATATTTCCCTGTCCCCTGTGAAGTGAATTATTCAAAAAATACCATTGATCATTTAAACCACGCCGCCAGACACACCACCACTACCATCACCAGCAAAAACCAGCGCAGCACTTTCTGGTCGACAGAAATGGCAAAGCGCACCGACAGGCGCACGCCGATCACCATGCCTGCGGCGAGGATCAGCCCCGGCACCCACAGCACCTGGCCCCGGGCCACAAACACCACCAGCGCCACCAGACTGAAGATGCCGGTACAGGCCAGCTTGAGGGCGTTGGCGCGCACCAGGTCGTAGCGCAGGGCACCTGCCAGTGCGGCAATCAGCACAAAACCCACCGCCGCCTGGACAAAGCCGCCATACAATCCCGCAGCAAACAGGCTGACCCAGCCCAGCGGTGATTGATTGACCGAGAGGGGAATGGTACCCGCTGGCGGCACCACCACCGAGGGGCGCAACACCATCAGTACCGCCATGGCGATCATGGTGGTCAACAGCACCGGCTCCAGCACTGTGGCGGGCAGGTAGGACGCCACCAGCGCCCCAACCAGCGACCCGCTGACTGTCGGCACCAGGATCGGCAGGATGGCCTCACTGGCAAACATGCCATGGCGGTGAAACCCCCGCACTCCCTCCACCGACTGCAAAAACACGCCGACCCGGTTGGTGGCGTTGGCGATATCAGCGGGCATGCCCAGCAACATCAGGGCCGGCAGGGTGAGCAGTGATCCGCCCCCCGCCAGCACATTGATGCAGCTGGCAATGATGCCGGAGGCAAACAGTAAGGTGACCGTCAACCAGGTCAGTTCGTATTCCATGTAATCTCGCTGTGGCAATCTCGCTGTGGGAGTGTTCCGTGACAGCTGCAAAGCATAGCGTGTCAGGGCGGGTAAAATCGCCTGTTATTGTCCAGACAATAGCTGGGATTGCGGTCGCGCAGGCCTTTTGAATTCTGGACCAAATAGTCTGATCGGGACATTTCGGGATGCTCCTGTTGGCCGGGATGGTTATGGTCGGTTGACTCTTGCCCCCGACGACTGCACATTGCCTTCATCGGGTAGCCTGCGTTTTGTGTGCCATCCGTCATACCCTATTCCATGACAATAAGAGCACGAGAGCCTTCCATGACACAGTATTCGAGCAACAACCATAGCATGATCAAATCCGTTGCCTGGGAGCCTGAAAAAGGCGCCGAGCGCATCAACGACCATATCCTGATGTCGCGCGGTACCTCCAACAGCTACCTGGTTACCACTGACGCGGGCGATGTGGTGATCAACACCGGCATGCCCTACCAGGGCAAGCGCAACCGCGAGCGCTTTGAGCAGCTGCTGGGTCGCCCCCTCAGGGTGAGCAAGATGATCTTCACCCAGAGCCACCCCGACCATATGGGTGGCTGGGCGGCCTTCAACGATCCCGGCGTGGAGCTGCTGGCACAGAAGAATTTTTTCAACATCCGCAGCGAGCGCAACCTGCTGGCGCCATTTTTTGCGCCGCGCGGCGCCAAGATCCTCTCCGGCCTGCTGCCCAACCCCGAGCACCTCAAGGCCTGGGATAACGTCGAGGAATTCCAGACCGCGACACTGTTCTCCGAGCACCACAGCTTCGACGTGGGCAGCCGCCAGTTCGAACTGTTCTCGACGCCCTCGGGAGAGACCATCGACTCACTGGTGGTATGGCTGCCCACCGAAAAAACCCTGTTTATCGGCAACCTGCTGGGGGCCATTTACGGCGCACTGCCCCACTATTACACCCTTCGCGGCGATCGCCAGCGCAGTGTCCAGCAGTCGCTGCGCGATGTGCAGTTCATGATCGACCTCAAGCCCGAACTGCTGATCACCGGCCACGATGAGCCTATCGTTGGCGTTGAAAACATCACCCGCGATTTGACCAAGCTGCGCGATGCGGTGCAGTACATCCACGACGAGACCGTCAAGGGCATGGCGGCGGGCACGGACCTGTTCACGCTGATGAAGCAAATCGACCTGCCCCCGGAACTGACCCTCAATCCCGGTCGCGGACCGGTGGCCTGGTATGTGCGCGCTGTGTGGGAGGAGTACACCGGCTGGTTCCGCCTCGAATCCACCACCGAGCTGTACGCCACACCCCACCGCGCCATCTGGAGCGAGCTGGCGGAGATGGCCGGTGGTATCGAGGCCCTTGCCGAACGCGCCCAGCGCCATGCCGATGCGGGCCGCTCCCTGGAAGCACTGCACTTCACCGATATGGTGGTCTCCATCGACCCGGCGCACCGCGGCGCTCGCCAGGCGGAACTGGCGGCCCTGGAACAGCTCCACGAAAAGAGCCAGGCCAAATACTACGATGAAGCGGGCTGGCTGGAGAGCGAGATCAAAAAGGCGAAGGAATACCTGGCCGCTGACTGAGCCGCTACAGCCAGCGCAACCCCCACCCAAAACCCCGCCAGCTTGCTGGCGGGGTTTTTATCTCCCATCTCCCACTCCACCATCTCTGCCCCCTCCTGCGCCCATTCAGGACTATGCTTGTGCTGTAGCCCAGCCGCGTTGCTGCCACTGCCAGTGGCGCTACAGGCAACGGCAATTGACAGATACAGATCCGGCCCGGGGCCGGAAGGAGCAGATATCATGGCCATGGCAATGACAATGCAGGAGTTTCTGAAAAACCAGGATGTGGATTTCGAGGTGCTGTCGCACCCCCGCGCCGTCACGGCGAGTCATATCGCCGAACAGTCCAATGTCAGCGGCGAGAGGCTGGCGAAAGCGGTGCTGATCAAGGGCGATAGCGGGTACCGGGTACTGGTGATTCCCAGCACCTGCAGGGCGGATCTGAGCGAACTGTCACACCAGTTCCACGAGCGGCTGGGATTGGCGACGGAGGAGGAGATTCGCGATCTGTTCGGCGATTGCGAACCGGGTGCGCTGACACCCCTGGGGCAGGCCTACGGATTGCGAGTCTGTTACGACGAGACGCTGGTGAACCAGCCGGATATCTACTTTGACGCAGGCGATCACGAAACCCTGGTACGCCTTGGCAACCGGGAGTTTCACCGCCTGATGGCCAACGCGGAGCACGGTCGCTTCAGCCGCCATATGTAAAGCCGGGGCAGGCAGCGGGCGCGGTGTTTATTCACCGC
>Ga0209347_1004338_pt1 | contig 14915 bp, 11 predicted proteins | sample AutmiccommuBRH23_FD_187382 | JGI IMG/M metagenome (GOLD analysis project Ga0209347, IMG submission 187382) | Deep subsurface microbial communities from Mt. Terri, Switzerland - Autotrophic microbial communities BRH/23 (SPAdes) (version 2) | ecosystem: Environmental > Aquatic > Deep subsurface >... | reverse complement strand
GTTGCTTGTGGCGGGGATTGCTTCACATTTCGGGCTGCTGCCCTTGGGTGAGAGTTTCGAATGGATGGGATCTGTGCCCGCCCTCATCAGTTTCGGTGTTGCCGCTGTGGCAGAGGTGCTGGCTTATTATATCCCTTTTGTGGATAATCTGCTGGACCATATCGCGACACCGCTCTCCATCGGTGCAGGAACACTGCTGATGACCTCCGTTTTTCCTGCCGACAATGAATGGATCAGATGGATCATGGGGTTTGTGGTGGGTGGTGGTGCGGCAGCAACCATCCAGAGCGGTAGCGCTGTCACACGGTTACTGTCGACCAGCTTCACCGCCGGCACCGGTAATCCGGTTGTCTCCACGGGTGAGGGAGTGGCTGCGACAGGATTCTCCGTCATGTCACTTTTCACACCCATCCTTGTCGCGGTGCTATTGATAATCGTGATGATTCTCCTGCTGCGCTTCGCATACCGGAGAATGATCAGGAAAAAAAAGAAGGGATTCACGGCTCAGAACAGGCAGGAAACAGCATAACCTGCTGCAGCTAATAACGAATAGACCATCAGGTCGTTCTTACAGATATCTTTTTGATAGATACCTCTTTCTTTTGAAGGACGACCTGACGGATTTTTTCACCGCATCTTTATTTTGCGTAGATAACCTAAAAAAAAATTCCTGTGCGTTTGATATGCATCTAAAAGGTGAACAAATAAAGATGCTCCTGGTTCACCCGAATGACCCTGGAAACACGTTAAATATCCAATAAAATAGTTAAGACACAAGGTGGTTCAAAACAGGGCTTTGTGTTTATGCTGATCGTGTGATGTTGCAATCATCTGTCACAATAGTGAATCGGGATTCAGATTATCGTGCTCGATATCAAGGAAATATTTGTACGTTCCTACTTTCAGTTCGACACAAGCATCGTAATCGGTGACGATGATTCCCCTGGGATGCATCTGCAAGGCGCTGATCGTCCACATCTGTGTGATAGCCCCCTCCACGGCATGATAGAGTGCGCGGGCCTTGTGGTGTCCGTTGACCAGAATCAACACTTCCGTGGCATCGAGTACGGTCCCTACACCAACAGTAAGGGCTGTTTTGGGGACTTTATCCACATCGTTGTCAAAAAAACGGGAGTTGGCGATCACCGTATCGGTGGTGAGTGTTTTCACCCGTGTACGTGATGTGAGCGAAGAGCCCGGCTCGTTGAAGGCAATGTGTCCGTCGGGGCCTATGCCGCCCAGAAAGAGGTCAATGCCTCCGGCATCGGTTATCGCCTTTTCGTAGGCAGCACATTCCGCTTCCGGATCATCAGTCATCCCGTTCAGAATATGTACATTCTCCTTCTTGATGTCGATATAACTGAAAAAGTTATCCCACATAAAAGTATGGTAGCTCTGGGGATGATCTTCCGGCAAGCCCAGATACTCGTCCATATTAAAGGTAATTACATGCTCGAACGAAACAACACCCGTTTCGTACAACCGGATCAGTGCTTTATAAGTCTCCAGTGGCGAGGAACCGGTGGGTAATCCTAATTTAAAGGGATTTTCAGCTGTCGGAGCCGCTCTGTTAATCTTCCCGGCAATGTAGTTTGCTGCCCATTGTGCCATCTGCACGGCATCGGGCTGAATGATAAGTCTCATGATCCTCTGTTTTTATTTAATGACAATTAGCCGTATGATTGGGAACAACCTCCGCTCCCGACAGTATTTTCCGTGCCATGCACTGCCCTAAGCCACGTGCTTTCTCTTCCGTCTCACGCAACATGGCCTGCTTCATGATGACAGGCTCTGCCAGTATCTCGAATTCCGACCCTTCCGCAAAGGCAGCCAACTGCTTGGCAGTGGCGTCTGCCCAGGTGAAGCTGCCAAAACTGCCGAAGAAACGGTTTTTCAGATAACGGCTCTGCAGGGCGGAAAGAAGATTCTCTACTCCCGGATAGAGTTTATTGTTATAGGTAGGTGATCCGATGATTAGCCCTTTATATTTAAAGACGTCGCGGATGATATCCGATTCATGGCTCTTGGACACATTATGCATCACGATTTCTTTCAGTCCGTTTTCTGCGGCTTCTGCGGCTATGATCTCGGCAAGCTGCTCGGTGTTGCCGTACATGCTTCCGTAAACGATGACCAGTCCATTACCGGCTTCATACCGGCTCAGTTGATCATACAGCGCAATCACATCCGTGATATTCTCTTTCTGCGTCCACACAGGCCCGTGAGTGGAACAGAGCACGCCAATTTCCAGTCCGGAGAGTTTCTTCAATGCTGTCTGTACGGGAGAGCCAAACTTACCCACGATGTTGGAATAATAGCGGATCATCTCATCCCGATACCTTTCGGTAGTTAGCTGGCTGTCCATCACGCCTCCGTCGAGCGTGCCGAAAGTACCAAAAGCATCGGCGCTGAAGAGCGTTTTCTTTTCAGGCAGATAGGTCATCATTGTTTCGGGCCAGTGCACCATCGGTGTCATGTGAAACTGCAGGGTGGTACTTCCCAGACTCAGCTCCTCCAGATCCTGTATCAGGATCACATTACCGGCGATACCGTAATATCCCTTCAGCATATCTGCCGTTCTCTTGTTTCCAATGATCTGTATACCGGGATATTTCGCGACCAGCCACGCAATGGATCCTGAGTGATCCGGCTCCATATGGTTCACCACAAGATAGTCTATCGGTTTGTCACCCAGCACCGACTGGATCTTGTGAAAGAAAATGTCGGAATAACAGATATCTACCGTATCGATCAGAGCCGTTTTCTCATCGGTGACAAGGTAAGCATTGTAGGATACCCCGTAGGGCAGAGGCCACATGTTTTCAAAAAGATGTTTGGAGCGATCATTCACCCCTACGTAGAACACATCTTTCGCAATTTCAAGCGGTTTGTACATATATTTTTCTTCTCAGATAGTGTTGGACAGCCTTTTTTATCTCTTTTTGGATTTCGGTTTTGGTTTGGCCATTTCAGACTCTTTCGGCGTATTCGCTATTATAGCCGGGTGTTTCAACGCATCCCATATCAACCATATACCCCACAGGATGAAAGGAATGCTGAGCCATTGACCGAGAATCAGGCCGGTATTATCGCGCATGGCTATTTCAGATTCTACCTGAACATTTTTGATATATTCCACGAAAAAACGGAACAGAAAAATGATCAGTATGCCCACACCGGTGATGAGCCCTTTTCTGTCTTTGGCGTTCGTCTTCCAGTAGAGATACATGGTGATGCCGAAGACAACCAGATAGGCCAGTGCTTCGTAAATCTGCGTGGGATGGGATGGTTCGGTGAAAACGGGTTCTGCACCGCGCATCCATTCATAGAGGTTTTCTACGAAACGGAAACCCCAGGGCTGGTCGGTAGGTCCGCCATAAATCTCATGGTTCATCAGGTTACCCAGCCGGATCATCGCGGCGGTGAATCCCGTGGGGACCATTACCCGGTCGAATGTCCAGAGCATGCTGAGTTTCGTCACTTTCCTGGAATAGAGCCATACAGCAATGATGATGCCGATGACGCCACCGTGACTGGCAAGGCCGCCCTCCCACACCTTGAGTATCTCGAGGGGGTTGGCCAGGTAGTATCCCGGTTCATAGAAAAGACAGTGACCGAGGCGTGCCCCCGCGATAATGCCCACGATCATGTAGACAAACAGGGAATCGAACCACTTCTCGGGAAGATCTTCATGTTTGAAAATCTTTTGCACAATGTACACGGCAACGATCAGTCCGATCACCCACAACAGTCCGTACCAGCGGATCTCGCGGCCCAGAATAGTAAAAAGGGTAGGATCTGCATCCCAGGTAACAGCTAATAATAAGTCCATTATTGTTGAATTTATGACAAAGGTAATGAAAATTACACCAGTTTCTGAATCCACCCCTCTTTTTCTCCCGGCAGCAGATCCACCACAGGGAGTTCAATCATCGTGTAGGCACCCGGCTGTTGCTTCATGGAGGCGCGTGCCACTCCCACCAGGGCCTGAGCCGTTAGTGCAGGGTTATTGATACGCATATCAAAACGAAACAGTTGGTTTTGCGTTTTTCCCGACACACCCTTCCGTTCCATCAGCACACCATGTCCCATATCCCTGAGTGCTTCCACATCCTGCACCTGAAACACATGCGTCTCATCGTGGATAAAATAGTCGTCGCTTTTTATTGCCTGTGCAACAGCCTGGAAATCGTACCCTTCCTGCAACTCCATGTAAACCATCCGGCGATGCACACCCGTACCGGTTGGAATGGTCATGGAGAGTGCCGCCCTGACGCCTTCAACGGCTTTCACGGCTACCGTGTGTCCCATGCTCATACCAGGACCGAAATTGGTGTAGGTTATCCCTTTCGGGGCCAGTGCCTCCAGGAGCGTGCGAATCACAGAATCGCTCCCCGGATCCCATCCGGCAGAGATAACAGAAACGGCGTTGTATTTCTTAGCTGTCTCGTCAAGCGATTTGCGCAGCTGCACGATCTGTCCGTGGATATCAAAACTGTCAACGGTATTTATACCCAGTTCCAGACAAGCTTTGGCATATTTCTCCACACTCCGGGTGGGAGTACACAAAATGGCTACATCTATCCCTTCCAGATCGGTAATCGTTGACACAACAGGATAATTTTTCAGTTCAACAGGAATATTTGCGGCATCACGCCGTACAATACCTGCAATTTCAAAATCCGGAGCACATTCCAGCGCTTCCAGTACATATCTCCCGATATTTCCATAGCCGACAACAGCAGCCCTGATTTTTTCTGGCATAAGTCTTGTATTTTATTTGATATTTATGGTTCGAATTCATATTACGGATTACAAAAATAGGAAAAAAGTCCACATGTTAACGCATGATTTCCGGAAATTCATCCGACCCGTCATCAGTCTCAGTTTCTTCTTCCATCCTTTCTTCCTCCGCCCATATCGTGGCAGGCTTTTGTGGGCCGTGCCTGCGAAAGATGACGGCAAGGATAAAACCGCTGACAGCTCCTGACAGATGACCTTCCCACGAGATGGATGCATCCACCATTTCGGCAATAGGGAAGATACTCCATACCATCCCACCGTAAATAAAAGCCACAATCAGGGATACAGCCACTAAAGGGGTATACCTCCTGAAGATACCACTAAAAAAAAGAAAAAAGAGGATGGCGAAAACCAGACCGCTGGCTCCCACATGATATGAATCCCGGCCTATGATCCATGTCACAAACCCGCTTGAAAACCAGAGACAGAGAAAAGCGGTAAAAGCTATTTTACTGTAAAAGTAAAACAGGAACCCGATGAGAATCAGTAGTGGAATGGTGTTTGACCACAAATGGGAAAAAGAGGAGTGAAGAAACGGCGAAAAAATGATCCCTTTCAACCCGCTCACTTCTCCCGGCAGAATGCCCAGGCGGCGGGTATTCCAGCCAGAGAGTCCGGCACTGTCCACAATGAAAGCCAGCCAGACAAGAGTAACGAAAAGGATGGAGGGCAGCAACGCCAGCCACATTCGTTTCCTCTCAAAGGAGTACCATGACCGATTGTTCATATCCATATGCTGAAAATAAAAAATGGCTGTTTTTATCTCGTTTATTGCAAATGTACAAACAAATCTCAACCTGTGTCCAAAAACCGTAAAACAATAAATATATTCCATTTTTTTCTTGTGACATAATTTCTATTTTATTATCTTTCGCAGGAATTAAGAGCCATACACCTTACCATAAATTTTAATAAGCGATGAGTTATCTGAAATTCAATAAAGACCTGATGATTAACCTGGAGTATTCTTTATACCGGAATGTACTAAGAACGAACAGAAGAGGAGCCTACCAGAACACATCGATATCAGGCTGTAACACGACCAAATACCAGGGCCTTTTGGTGATGCCCGTACCTTATATGGATGATGAGAATCATCTCATCCTCTCCTCCTTTGATGAAACAGTTATTCAACACGGTGCTGAGTTTAATCTGGGAATTCACCGGTATGCCGGAGACAATTACAGTCCCAAAGGTCATAAATATATCCGGGAGTTCAACAGCGATAGTGTCCCCAAGACTATTTACCGTATCGGTGGGGTAATCTTGTCGAAGGAGATCATGTTCTCCTCGAAGGAGAACCGGTTGATGATCCGTTATACGCTTCTGGATGCCCACTCCCCTACAACCATCCGCTTTAAACCATTTCTGGCTTTCAGAAAAATATCCCAGCTGACCCGTGAGAACGATCAGGTGGACCGGTCATACCGTGAAGTGGAAAACGGTATCAGCACTTGTATGTATTTCGGTTACCCGGAGCTGTTCATGCAGTTTAACAAAAAACCCGAGTTTATTTACCACCCCGATTGGTACCGTGATATCGAGTACCTGCAGGATCTACAAAGCGGCGATACATTTCAGGAAGACCTCTATGTCCCGGGATCTTTCGAAATGTCCATCGAAAAAGGAGAGGAGATCATTTTCTCTGCCGGAGATATCCTGGTGGACACTTCGGCACTGGCAAAAGAATTTGATTTTGAGATATATAAACGCACCCCGCGTTCCAACTTTTATAACTGCCTGAAAAATTCAGGCCACCAGTTTTATTACGTTCCCAATAAGAACGAACATTATCTGCTGGCGGGATATCCATGGTTCAAGGTAAGGGCACGCGATCAGTTCATCGCACTTCCCGGATGCACCCTCGCGGTGGAGAAAACGAAAGATTTTGAGCATATCATGGATACGGCCATTCCGCATCTGAAGGATTTCATGGCAGACAAACCCACGAAAAGTTATCTCAAGCAGATCGAGGATCCCGACGTGTTGTTGTGGGTTATCTGGGCACTGCAACAATACTGGAAGGAAAACAAAGATGCTTTCATGGAGAAGTACAGTGATTTTCTGTTTGGGATCATCGACTATATTGTAGAGGGGAAGCATCCAAACCTGGTTTTTCATCAGGAAGACGGGCTGTTGACCACATTTGGAAGAGAGGTAGCCGTCAGCTGGATGAATGCGATGCTTGACGGTCGTCCGGTCATACCCCGGTCGGGTTATCTGGTAGAGTTCAACGCACTCTGGTATAATGCCCTGAAGTTTGCGGAAGAGGTGGCACTTGAAAAGGAAGATAGCGAACTGGCCACGTTCTTTGCGCACAAGGCACACCTGGCCGATAACTCCTTTACGGAACTTTTCCTCAACGAGGCAGGTTATCTCTATGACTATATTGACGGAAACTACAAAGATCCGAACGTCCGGCCCAACATGATCTTCGCCGTGTCTCTGCCCTACTCACCCCTGGAAAGAGGACAGAAGAAATCGGTGATCGATTATATCACCAAAGAACTGCTTACCAACTGCGGTATACGTTCACTGACCCCGAAAAGTGATCAGTTTCATCCTCATTACAAAGGCACGGAGAGTGAAAAAAAGATTGCCTATTTCAACGGAATGGCTTTTCCCTGGTTACTGGGACCCTATATTGAAGCATATCTGCGACTCTTTCACATGAGCGGATTATCACTCGCGGACCGGATCATGGTGGAAATGGAGGGAGAAATGCAAAACGATTGCATTGGTTCTATATCGGAGCACTACGACTCCAATCCGCCCTTCATCGCCCATGGTGGTTACTCGTTTGCAATGAGTGTAGGAGAGCTGCTCAGAGCACAGAGAATCATCCATTCCTATGATTAAGACTACCTGTTTTTTTTCAATGAGCAGAAGCGAGGATTATCCGGATTATGCCATGACAGGGAATCGTATAACTTAAGTAAAATGATGAATTATACCCGTTTTATACGCGTAAACAGTGAGACAAATAACACAGACCGACATTTAGGTATCGGTACTATTCAAATATTGGACAGATGAAGGCATTAATGTTTGGCTGGGAATTCCCGCCACATATTCTCGGAGGACTAGGAACAGCTAGCTACGGACTGACCAGAGGGATGGCCGAACAGGAAGATATGGAGATTATCTTCGTGATTCCCAAGCCCTGGGGTGATGAGGATCAGAGCTTCCTGAAAATCATAGGAGCCAACAACACCCCCCTGGTGTGGCGTGATGTACCCTGGGAAACAGCACAGGCAAGGCTGGAGAAATTCATGGATCCACGGAAATATTATTGGATGCGCGACAATATATATGCCGATTTCAGCTACATGCACACCAATGATCTGGGATGTATCGAGTTTTCGGGCAGATATCCCAACAACATTCTGGAAGAGACCAACAACTACTCCATCGTTGCAGGGGTTATTGCCCGCACCTACGATTTCGATGTCATTCACTCACACGACTGGCTCACCTATCCTGCCGGCCTTCATGCGAAAAGTGTAACGGGTAAACCGATGGTGATTCATGTACATGCAACCGAATTTGACCGGAGCAGAGGCAAGCCCAATCCCATCGTGTATGGCATTGAAAAAGACGGTATGGATCATTGTGACCATATTATCTGCGTGAGTGATCTGACCCGCCGTACCGTGATTGATAACTATCATCAGCCTCACTGGAAAGTAACCACCGTACACAATGCCGTTGACCCTCTCAGCCCTGAAATCGAAGCAATAGACCGGATCTCCGGCGTTTCGGAGAAAGTGGTTACCTTCCTGGGCAGGATCACGATGCAGAAAGGTCCTGAATTTTTTGTGGATGCGGCCACACAGGTGATCAGAAAGACTGATCATATCCGTTTTGTAATGGCAGGCAGTGGTGATATGATGGATCAGATGATCCGTCTGGTTGCCGACAGGGGTATCGCCCATAAATTCCATTTCACCGGCTTCCTTCGCGGGAAACAGGTATATGAAGTACTGAAGTCGAGTGACGTATACGTGATGCCTTCGGTATCGGAGCCCTTTGGCATTTCACCTCTTGAGGCCATGCAGTGTGGTGTACCCAGTATCATCTCGTACCAGTCCGGCTGTTCAGAGATTCTGCACAACGTGATCAAAACCGATTACTGGGATGTGGATGCCATGGCGGACGCTATCTATTCCATCTGTACCTATCCGGCAATGGCTGCTTATTTGAAAGAGGAGGGAAAGATTGAAGTGGACAACATCAAATGGGAAGATGCAGGAAGAAAGGTACGCCGCATTTACGACAACCTTTTGTAAAAATAAGAACTATCAAATAATAACACGATGAAGACTATTTGCTTTTATTTCCAGATCCATCAACCCTTCCGGTTAAAGAGATATCGTTTTTTAAACATTGGCAGAGATCATTATTATTTCGATGATTATGCCAACGAGGATATCCTGCAGCAGATTGCTTCCCGGTCGTATATCCCTGCTAACCGCATGCTGTTGGATCTGGTGAATCAGAATAAAGGAAAATTCAAAGTGTCGTTCTCTATATCGGGGATGGCTCTGGAACAGCTGGAGATTTACGCTCCGGAAGTAATAGACGGGTTCCGTGAGCTGGCTAAAACAGGGAATGTGGAATTCCTTACCGAGACATATGCCCATTCACTGGCCAGTCTTTTCGATCCGGAAGAGTTCCGTAATCAGGTCAATCATCATGCCGAACGAATAGAGATGCTGTTCAATCAGAAACCGACGGTTGTGCGAAATACGGAATTAATCTATTCCGATGATATAGCCGAGATGGTGTATGACATGGGATATACCAAAATGATCACCGAAGGAGCTAAACATATTCTGGGATGGAAGAGTCCGAACTACATCTACCAGGCAGCCTCTCAGCCAAAAATGAAACTGTTGTTGAAGAACAGCCGTTTTAGCGAGGATATGGCCTATCGGTTTTCCAATTACAGCTGGAATGAATATCCCCTGACAGCCGAGAAATTCATCTCCTGGATCGCGGCCACCCCGCCGGAGGAAGAGGTGTTCAATCTCTTCATGAACTATGAGACGCTGGGGAATCTGCAACCATCGCATACCGGTATCTTCGAATTTATGAAAGCATTACCCCGTTTTGCTTTTGAGAGAGGCATCGGCTTTGCCACTCCCAGCGAGGCCATGGAAAGTCACAAAGCCATCGGGGCAATAACTGTACCCAATACCATCTCATGGGCAGACGAAGAACGCGATGTGAGTGCATGGCTCGGCAACAAGCTGCAGCAGAGCGCGTTAAAATCGTTGTATGAAATGGGTGAAAGGGTACGTCTGTGTACCGACCGTCGACTGAAACAGGACTGGCTCTACCTGCAGACCAGTGATCACTTCTATTACATGTCCACCAAGCATTTTGGAGGCGGGCAAAGCCCGTTCAGCCCATACATGTCTCCTTATGATGCATTCAACAACTACATGAATGTCCTGAGTGATTTTATAGCCCGTGTGAAAGCCCAGTATCCCGATACGGTAGACAACGAAGAGCTGAATGCATTGCTTACCACCATCCATAATCAGGAGATGGAGATTAAACGGCTTCAGCTGGAACTGAAAACAGTGATTGGCAGCAATGAGGAATTGCTGGTGGATAAATCCATCAAACCTGAAAAAGGGAGAAAGTAAAACAAGGAAAAGGAATATAAAGTAAAAAAGGAGCCTGACAGCTCCTTTTTTACTTTATATCAATCAGATCATTTTTTATTTGGCATAACTCACGGCACGCGTTTCACGAATCACGGTGATCTTCACCTGTCCGGGATAGGTCATTTCTGTCTGTATCTTGCGTGCGATTTCGTCAGAGAGTCTTTCTGTATCCTGATCGTCGATCTTATCGGCACCCACAATCACACGGAGTTCCCTTCCTGCCTGTATGGCATAGGTTTTCACCACACCGGGATATGATAATGCCAGATTCTCCAGATCGTTCAATCGTTTGATGTAAGCCTCCACAATCTCGCGGCGTGCTCCCGGACGTGCTCCCGAGATCGCATCACACACCTGCACAATCGGTGCCAGCAAGGTGGTCATCTCCACTTCATCGTGGTGGGAGCCGATAGCGTTGCAGATATCCGGTTTCTCTTTGTATTTCTCGGCTAATTTCATGCCAAGCACGGCATGCGGCAGTTCCGGCTCATCATCAGGTACTTTCCCGATATCATGCAGCAATCCGGCACGTTTCGCCTTTTTGGGATTTAATCCCAGTTCCGATGCCATGATAGCGCACAGGTTGGCTACTTCGCGTGAGTGCTGCAGCAGATTTTGTCCGTACGATGAGCGATATTTCATCTTTCCTACCATACGGATTAACTCGGGATGCAGCCCATGAATACCCAAATCGATGACGGTACGTTTGCCGGTTTCAATGATCTCTTCCTCAATCTGTTTCTTTACTTTCGACACCACCTCTTCGATGCGGGCCGGATGGATGCGTCCATCGGTCACCAGCTGGTGAAGTGACAAGCGGGCTATCTCTCGACGTACGGGATCAAATCCCGACAAAACAATGGCTTCCGGGGTATCATCCACCACAATCTCCACACCTGTAGCCGCCTCCAATGCACGTATATTTCGTCCCTCCCGTCCTATGATGCGTCCTTTCACCTCATCGGAATCGATATGGAACACAGTGATGGCGTTCTCTATCGACGTCTCCGTCGCCACACGCTGAATAGACTGAATCACGATACGTTTTGCCTCCTTGTTGGCTGTCATTTTGGCTTCCTCCATAATGTCGTTGATGTACGACTGCGCACCGGTCTTGGCTTCCTCCTTCATGGATTCCACCAGCCGCTCTTTGGCTTCATCAGCCGAGAGTCCGGAAATGGTTTCCAGCTTTTCAACCGATTGCCGGTGTAAACGCTCCATTTCGGCACTTTTTTTATCGAAAAACTCCTGCTGACTGATTAAATTCAGTTTTATCTCATCCACCTCAACCGTTTTTTTATTCAGCTCTTCCTGTTTTTGGTTGAGCGTCATTTCACGTTGTTTGAGCCTGTTCTCGGTAAACTGAATCTTCGTTGTTCGTGCATTAGCCTGTTTTTCAGCTTCAGCCTTCATCGCAAGGATCTCCTCCTTCGCCTCCAGTAATTTTTTCTTTTTGATGACCTCAGCATCTTTTTCCGCATCGTTCAAAATATTCCGGGCGCGGGAACTGGCCATCTTACCGGTCATGAACCAGGCTACCACAGCCCCGATCACCAAACCGATAATACCTATAACTATTTCCATATTGCTTATGATTAATTAATTAATATACTCTCCCCTTTACTTCTATTATCAGGGCAGATGTTCCGTTTTTTTGTTTATATGACTCTGTAATCCTTTTATGCTATCGTATACCTCTGACGCTCTTTCTGTCGTCGGACACAGTTGCGTTTTCATTTCCCGTCTGACAGAAAATCAGCCTGACCAAGGGTTGCTTCGCATAACATCTGAGATACGTCTTCTGCTAAAATAAAAATCGCACACAATTAAACACATTTCTTTGTATGTGCGTAAAAGGTGCGTCAGTTTATCCTTCTCCCGGCCCTGGGAGCAGATTATTTTTTCAGATAATCGTCCAGCTCGCTGATTAACGAGTCTATCTTATCTTCAAAGGGTTTCGTATTATTCTTATCACCGAGAGAAAAATTCTCAGCCAATGCCTGAATGGCTGTCATAGCCATGTAATCCTGTGTTGTCATAGTGGAGTTTTCTCCACCATAGGCAACGCGGTATTGGTTTATTTTCGTATTTATCTTTTTGGCGGCATCACGGAAAGCCTGCTCCTCTGACCTCTTGATTTTCAGCGGGTACCTCTTGCCGGCTATCTCCAATGTCAATAAAAATTTTTCGTCACCCATCACATAAATTATTCAAAGGTTATTTCAATAAATTTATGCACTTGTCAACTTCTCGCACCATTTTCGACAGTTTCGTCTTCGCGATCTCCACATCTGCCGATGCAGCTGTAATGGTTCTCGCAATCTTTAAACTGTCATATTTTGTTTTCAACTGATTCAATTCTTTCACTGTCTCATCGATCTCCTTCTGCCGCGACAGTATTTCAGTTTTTAGTGTTGCATTCTCGCTTTTCAATGAGTCACATAAAAACAAAACCTGTTTTATACGCACTTCCAGATCGACCAGCAGTTTATTCTTTTCGTCAGTCATATGAAACGAGCCTCTATATCATCTCATTGTAGAACATATTCTTCGCAGCTACCAGAATTCAGCCGTATATTTAATCCGGGACTGGCACCTCCGCCTTTGCTTCATGATTAAAGCGAGTTCATACGCCAATAAATTGAAATAAAATAATCGTATGAAAACAAATATTCACGCAAATATAGGAATAGTGTCAGACTTGGGCAAATTAAAAGCTTCTTATTTTTCAAACTTTCATTCATTTATGGTAATTTCCGGCTCTTTTGCTTGAGATTTTATATCTTTGAAAAAGATTGATTGAAATTGTACAGAAAGAAACAAAGTTGAATCAGATTGATGGTGTTACAAAGAGAAATAACAATCAGCGACATAATTTATGATGTTTGCCCGGTGTTTCAAATGGCAGCAATGGTGTGCATGTGGGTGAAGCAAATGAACGGTTCAATGCCATCGGGCGCGGCCTGCTGAATATAGAAGGAATACCTGTCTATCGCGATGAAGCGGGTTGCATCGGCACCCCTACCAGTGATGAGGAACGGACCAGGATTACTGCCGGCACTGCGCATCTGCTGATGATCATCAACGCATACTCAGGAGAGGAGGGTTTACAGGAAGCAGTAAATTACTCCGTGCAGTTATTGAAAAAGTATACCAGCGCTTCTGATATTTGCATTACAGGGAGGCATAGCGATGTGAACTAGCGGGATGCGGCAATCTTAATAGCTGATTCGACAACTCTGCTTAGCATGATCCTGAAGGTTGCACCTTTCCCCGGCTCCGACTTCAGCACCCATATTTTTCCCTTGTGATTCACCTCCACAATACGTTTTACTAATGTAAGTCCAAGCCCCCACCCGCGCTCTTTGCTGGTATAACCGGGGGAGAAGATCTTTTTCTGTTTCGATCTTGGAATCCCTTTGCCGGTGTCGGTGATATCAAGTAAAATCTGATTACCCTTTTCAGTCAGTCTGAGGGTGATAATGCCCTCACCGTTCATGGCATCCACCGCATTCTTCGTCAGATTTTCGATCACCCATCCAAACAACGGCTCATTCAGTGAAACCATCACCGGCAGTTCGGGAAACTGTACATCAAAGGCCACTTTATTGGACAGACGTCTCTCAAGATAGTTCAGGGCGCTCCCTATCACCATCCGCAAGTCAGCGGGCTGCATATCCGGTGGGGAACCAATTTTGGAGAAACGTTCGGCAATCATCTCCAAACGGGCGGTATCCTTCTCAATCTCTGCCACAAGAGAGGCATCCATTTCTTTCAGTTTCAGATATTCCGTCCATGCTGCCAGCGAAGAGATAGGTGTACCCAGCTGATGGGCGGTCTCTTTTGACAGTCCCACCCAGACACTATTTTGCTCGGCACGTTGTGATCGGTTCAGCGCGAAAAAAGCGAGTGCAATAAACAAGGTGATGATGCAAAGTTGTATATAGGGATAAGCCTGTAATTTCTTTAAGGTATAGGAATCATCAAAATAGAGCACCTGATTCAGTTCGGTCAGTCTGACAGGCTCATGCCTGCTGCCGAACTGAGCCATCTTATCACGAAGGAAACGGGCGGTATCCTCCTCCGGCAGCCTGATGTTGTGTGACAGCAGCCTTCCGCTGTGCTCATCATGCAGGATAACGGGTATCGACGTGTTGCTTTGCAGTATATTCAACACCAGCATCATATCTGCACCGGGTTCATCCAGCGTGATCGATTCTGTGGCTATTGCCCATATTTCCATCTTCTGCCGCTCTTCCTGCGACAGCTCATTTACCAGCCTGCCCGACAGGATGAGTGAAAGGATGCCAGCTATTATCGCTAACAGGATGAACAGAAAGGTGAGGGTTTGCCGTGTATGCATATACAAAATAGCAGTGAAGAGTGAATATGGAATGACTATGTTTGTTGAGCGGTGTGCTGGGGGGAGAAGATATC